>Ga0116144_10000528_pt1 | contig 50747 bp, 41 predicted proteins | sample AD_UKC035_MetaG_FD_89746 | JGI IMG/M metagenome (GOLD analysis project Ga0116144, IMG submission 89746) | Active sludge microbial communities of municipal wastewater-treating anaerobic digesters from USA - AD_UKC035_MetaG | ecosystem: Engineered > Bioreactor > Anaerobic > Digestate | place: USA...
GAGGTTGAGGTTGAGGTTGAGGTTGAGGTTAAGGTTAAGGTTAAGGTTGAGGTTAAGGTTAAGGTTAAGGTTGAGGTTGAGGTTGAGGTTGAGGTTGAGGTTGAAAAAGAAAAGCCAGCCGGAGTTCACCAGCTGGCTTTTGAATATTTTGGGTACAGGATATTATTGTTTATCCCACCATACCCGGGTATCCAGGTCGTCCGCTCCCTGTCTGGAGATGGCTTCCTGAACATTGGTGCTGTTCACGGAAATCTCCGAGTTGGGATAGGTCAGCCTGCGGATAAAATCGCCCTTGATTCCTTTACCAGGAAAGGGATTCGGCATCAGGGCCGGATAACCGGACCTTCTGAAATTGGCAAAGGCTTCCGGTCCGTTCATAAAAGATGAAATCCAGTATTGGGTATTGATTTGCTCCAGTCCTTTTGCGGGATCATAAGGGTTGGCAGCGATATACGCATCCGCCTCTTCGGTAGGGACAGCGGAATTGGCATCGTGAATCGCGCATTGATCCATATGGGCTTTAATCCCGTTTTTATAGGAATCGGCGGCGGATCCGCTTGCCCAACCCCTCTGAATGGCTTCAGCGAGCAAGAGAGAGGTTTGCGAATAGGTGACAAAAAACATGGGAGCCGTATTTTTCCCAAAACGGGTGCGATCCACCTGGCTGAAATCATAAAAACTGGCCAGGCCCCTCGCGGCCGCCTGGGCGGCAATTCCATTATTGTCATATCCGAAAGGCATGCCAATTTGTACGGCAGTATCCCTGTTGGCCCTGGCGGCGGTCTGTTCGGGTCCTGATTTGGCTCCTACATAGCGGACGGCAATAGCCTTAAGCCTGGGATCTTTGGTCCTTTTGAGGTGATCCAAAAACGGGGCGCCGATGTAAGAGTTCGCCGCTTCAGTACTGTTCATCCATTGTCCGATGGCATTGGTATAATTGGCATCGTGCCGGGTATAGGCGTTATCCGCATTGGAGGTCATCAATCCCCCGGCTACCGCTTTTTGCACCGTGGCCTGGGCCAGGGTGGGATCCACTTTTGTAAGGCGCATACCCGCCCTCAGCAATAAGGAATATCCAAACTTTTTCCATTTAGCGACGTCACCCCCGTACATGATGTCGGCCGTTTCGATGGGTTTGGAAGCATCCAGGGCGGCGGTGGCTTCGGTCAGGGTTTTGATGATGTCGGCATAAATGGCCTGCTGGGCATCGTATTTGGGCAGGGTGATCTGATCGCTGTATCCTTTGCCGGCATCAAAATAGGGAACTTCACCATAGGAATCCGTCAAGACCATGAAGGCAAAGGATTGAAGGATTTTGGCCATATTCAGCAGGTTGCTGCGGTTTGGCTGTTCAGAGGTTTGGCGAATCACATCCGTTGTATTTCGGATGACGTTACGGTACCCCCGGACCCAGTTTTGATTGGTCGCGTCCCGGTTGTCCTGGTTGAAATTGGCTCCGGTCAACACCCCCGAGTTTGGGGATACCATCTGCTGGACGATGCCGATCTCATAAATGATGGTCACGTTGCTGTAGGAGGCGCTGATCACCGCGTTATTCAGGATAAAAGCGGGGTTGATCGCCGTGGCGGCATTCTTATTGATGTTCAGTTCGTCAAAGCCGTCGTCACAAGAAACGATCACCAGGCTGAGTGTCAGGAATAGAAGTTTTATATAATTTTTCATGATGCGTTTCATTTTTAGAATTTGACATTAAGATTAAAACCAATGCTTCTCGTGGTGGGCAAGCCCGTGGATTCCATTCCCACCAGGTTATCGGAAGTATATCCAAAGGATTCGGGATCGATGTTGGGCACCCATTTTTTAAGCATCAACACGTTGTTGGCCACAAAACTCAGCTTAACTCCTGAAATCGGAACAGAGCTGGGGATGAATTTGGTGAGATCGTAACTGGCGGTGATTTGCCTCAGTTTCCAGTATCCTCCATTGTAGATGACCGGTTCGATCAGGGCCAGGGAGCGCACGACCTCCCAATAAGGTTGGATATTGGCCTTGACCGTGTTGACCTCTCCTTTCTCATTTACTCCGTCACCGACGATACCATCGCGGCCTGCCAGGGTCTGCTTGTGCAGACCATGCCTGGTCAGGTTGAAATTGGTACCTGACAGCATTTTATTGCCCAGTTTAAAGTCGATCAGGAAGGAAAAACTGAAATCATTGAATGTAAATCCATTGTTGATCCCTCCCGTCCACTTGGGCAAAGCAGATCCGAAAGAAATCAGATCGAGGGTGCGCAGGGCGATCCCGTTGCCGCCGAAGATCTTTCGGCCCTGGGCGTCCCGCCGGTATCCGAAACCATAAATCTGCCCCATTTCCTGTCCAACGACCTGCCTGAGTTCACCGTTGAATACGTGGGTGCCTACGGTAATCCTTTCCCCTTCGGTGTCGGTAAGCAGTTTGAGGACCTTGGTTTTATTGAAAGATCCGTTAAACGTGATATCCCACTGGAAACCACCGCTTTTAATCGGAACGAGGTTTAATAATCCTTCGAATCCGTTGGTGCGGCTTGTCCCGCTGTTGATCAGGGTATTGGTGAAACCCGATCCGTCGGAAATCTGTGCCGAAACGATCTGGTCCTCCGTAATTTTCTGGTAGACGGCAAAATCCAGGGCGGCCCGGTTTTGGAATAATTTTAATTCCAGGCCCGCTTCTTTTTCAGAGGTGCGCATGGGCCGGAGATTGGCATTGGGTAAAACATTACCCGAAGCTCCCCCTATGGGCTGGAGCGCCCCGGACGGGTTCGGGAAGAGGTTGGCATTGACTCCGTAAAATAAATTGTTGGCGTAAGGACCTACGTCCGTATCCGAACCTACTTCCGCATAAGCCAGCCTCAGTTTTCCAAAACTGAGCCAGCTGGGCATGCCGCTGAAAGCATCTGAAAACACAAAACTTCCCGAAACGGAAGGATAAAGTATGCTCCGGTTTGCCGGTGAAAGGGTTGAAAACCAGTCGTTCCTCAGGGTTCCGTTCAGGAACAAGATCCGTTTATAGGAGACGTCCGCTGAACCGTATATTGAATTTACGGCACGCTCGGACAGGGAATAGATCGGATCTTTCACCCGGCCATTGGCTACTGTATATAAACCGCGTACGACGAAGTCCTGGACAAATACATTGTTTTGGTCCGCCCGGCGGTACATTTTGTTGCCTCCTGCAGTAAGATCAATTCCAAAATCGCCGAATTCCCTGCTGGCGGAAATCAACAAGTCCATATTGGTCTCCCGGAAACGGCGGGATTCCTGGGTAAACGATCCATTGACAAACCCCACGGGTGCGGCAGCCAATGAGGCATGACCGGTTGGGAAATTGTTGTAGTCCTGGTCGCGGGTCCAGTAGTCCTGTCCTGCCCGGCCCTGGATGCTCAACCAGGGGGTGAGGTTGTATTTCAGGGTAAGGTTGCCGTACAAGCGGTCCCGGACGACATGGTTGAACTGTTCGGCCAAGGTCCAATAAGGATTGGTCCGGTTCATAAACCTGGAATAGATAAATTCATTTCCCTGGGCATTGTATTTTTTAGCATCCAGTAATTCCAGCGGCATGCTGTTGGCCAGGTTGTATAAGGAAGTCGGAATGGAGTTGTCCTGGTTGGCTATGTTTGGAGGGTTGTTGTTTTTTTCTTTAGAATAATTTGCGCTTCCTGAAAAACTGAGTTTTTTCGACAAATCATAGGCAAAACCCAGGTTCAGAATTTTACGATTTAAACTGTTGTTAGAAATGATGCCCTGGTTTTCCGTATTATTAAAAGAAAGATTGAAACCTCCTTTTTCGTTGCTGGATGAAAGGGTAAGGGTGTTGGCAAAATTCTGTCCGTTCCGGAAGAATTTTTTGATCCGATCGAACACCGGCTCATAAGGCACCGTTACATTATCAAATAAAACCTGAGTCATTCCCGGTTGAAATTTTTCCCCGAAAGACCATTGTCCGGAAGTCGGGTTGGGTGTAGTGGGCCGCACCCCGTTTTCACCCTGGCCATATTCGTACTGATAATCCGTAAAATCCAATGGAGTGTCGTTGGTGTAATTGGAATTGAAGGTTACCCCGATGCCTTTCGATTTGGCATCGCCGCGGGTCTTGGTGGTGATCATAATGACCCCGTCCTTGGCCCTGGATCCATATAAAGCTGCCGCCGTGGCCCCTTTCAGAATGGTCATGCTTTCAATATCATCCGGGTTGATGCTGCTCAAACCATCCCCCCCATCGGAGGTGACCCCGCCGCCCCGAAGGCCTATGGAATTATCTGCGCCGGCATTGCCGGGATTGTATCCAAAATTGGTGTTGTCAATGGGCACCCCGTTAATAACAATTAATGGATTGTTTTGGCCCGCGATGGAAGATTGACCGCGTATCCTGATTTTCGAAGTTCCCCCGGGGCCCGTACCCAGGGAAGAAATATTCACCCCGGCAACTCTGCCCTGAAGGGAGTTGATAAAGTTGGGGGACCTGTTTTCCGCAACCAGTTCCTTGGTCACCGTACTGGTAGCATAGCCCAGTTTTTTAGCCTCTTTGCGGATACCCAGGGAGGTCACGACGATCTCTCCCAGGCTCTCTACGGTGGATTCCATAGTCACTTCCAGATTCGTCTGGTTTCCCACCGCTACCTCGAGGGTCTGATAACCCACATAACTGAACACGAGGATGCTTTGAGGAGTGGCCTCAATGGAAAACCGCCCATCCACATCGGATACGGAGCCCGTATTGGTGCCTTTGATCAGGATGGTGACGCCGGTGAGGGGGGACCCGTCTTCCCCTGCCTTGACCATACCGGTGATGGTCTGCGCTTGCAGTATGCCCGCAACGGACAACAGCAGCACAAAAAATAATAACCTAAGTTTATTCATATCCTTGATTTTAGTTTTTTACAATTCGAGCGGTTGCGGCGCCATGCCGCCAGTCAGGGATAGTAAATGTAAACGATTGTAGATAAATTGAAAAGCATATATGAAAAAATTATTTATATAGTATGCGAATGAAATTACCGGCCAAGCGGTCTCTTTTTCGTACTCCGGATCGTTTTTTCATTATGGTTTTTTCACTGCCAGGGGTTATGCAAGGCTTGACGGTACTATTTTCCGTCCTTTGGTGTTCAGTCACCGCTGATGCCCAGGTCCGGATGCGGACGGTCTATGCCGGCGGCATGGATCCACAGTCAAGGGATTCCCATTCCGTATTTATGGATCCTTTGGTCACCGGAAACAGGCTGCTCCTGGTTCATTTGCCTGCCAGTTTTGACAAGACCGGCCGCTCTTCGGCGTTTTGCACCCTGGCGGCCCAATCCGGTTATCGGGTCATCAGCCTGGCTTATCCGGGCATCTCAAACATGTACAGCAGTTGTGAACACTCCACGGACGCCAATTGCTACGAGAATTTCCACCTTGAATTATTTGATGGGAACAACCGGGCCCCCCAGATTGAGATTGACTCCGGCGAAAACATCCTTCACCGCCTGGTAAATCTGCTCCAAGTATTGGAATTGAAATACCCTGAAGAAGAATGGAACCAGTTTTTAGAGGGACCGGACCAGATCAGGTATTCCTCCACCATCTGGACAGGACATTCGGACGGCGCCGGCCACGCCCTGGCCGTTGCGAAATATCACCAGGTGCACCGGGTGATTTGTTTTTCCGGTCCGAAAGATTTTAACCTTCATTATTACCTGCCCCCGGCCTGGTTTCACAGCGGACTATGGAAAACGGGGAAATCGGAGATCTTCGCCTTTGCCCACACCGCCGATGAATATGCCTTCCAGCGTGAAATCTGGGACAGCCTCGGCCTGGGCAAATATGGCCCCCCGGTGAACGTAGAAACCAACCCGCCTCCTTATCTTTCTTCCCATCAATTGATCAGTTCCCAATCCTTGCCTGCGGGGCATATACACGGTTCGACCATTCTCGATGACCAGATGCCCAGGAAGGATGGCATTTCCCTTTATGAGCCGGTTTGGAAATATTTACTGGATGTCCGATCCACCCCGGTGGCAAACCTAAATACCGCTTCTTCGATTGCCGTATATCCCAATCCTGTACACCGCGGGAATTCAATATTCCTGAATGCAGATATTAAAAACCCTGGCCTGCATTTGTTCGATATCCAAGGCCGCCTGCTCCGGATCTTCAGGGATGGGAAAATGTATATAGATCAGGATTTGCCTGCAGGCCCCTGCTTTATACAATATAATAACGGAAACCGCTTACAGGTCATTCGTCTGACCATCCTTTGAATCAAAGATTCAAAAGCAGGCTGACCGGGTCTTCGAGCAATTTTTTCACCTTGACTAAAAAGGTGACCGAAGACGAACCATCAATCACCCGGTGATCATAGGAAAGGGCGAGGTACATCATGGGCCTGATTTTGATCTCCCCTGCCACCGCGACGGGACGGTCCAGGATGGCGTGCATGCCCAGGATGGCGGATTGGGGTTCATTGAGAATCGGGGTACTCATCATGGAACCGAATATCCCCCCATTGGTAATGGTGAAAGTGCCCCCGCTCAGTTCATCCAGGCTGAGTTTTCCCGCCCGGGCCTTGTCGGCCAGTTCCTTGATCTTAAATTCTATTTCATGGAAGTTCAGGGATTCGACATTTTTTACCGGGGGCACTACGAGGCCATTGGGGGTGGAAATCGCGATGGAGATATCCGTATAATCATGGTATACGAGTTCTTCCCCGTCCAGGAAGGCGTTCACTTCGGGCATCTCCAGTAAGACCTTGCTGCAGGCTTTGGCGAAGATCGACATAAAACCGAGTTTTATGCTGTACCGGGCCACGAAGGCATCCTGGTATTTATTACGCAAGGCCATGATCTCCGTCATGTCCACTTCATTGAAGGTAGTGAGCATGGCTGTTTCATTCCTGGCGCTCACCAGTCTCCTGGAAATGGTGCGGCGCATACGGGACATTTTTTCCCGGCGTTCCGAACGGGAAAAGGAGGCGCTTGGTTTGCCCGGTTCAAGGGAAACGGGTTTGTCCGGGGCCTGCCCGGCCTTGGCTTCGCTGGGGACGGGCTTGGTTTCCTGTTCCCGGGAAACGGCCTGTAAGGCATCCGCCTTGGTGATCCGGCCCGCTTTGCCTGTGCCTGCGATTTCAGTGGACGGGATGCCTTGTTCGCGGATGATTTTAGCCGCGGCCGGCGAAGCGATGGGTTCGGACGATTTGTTTTCCCGAACTGCGGAAGGGGCGGGAGTTTCGGTTTTTGCCGGTTCGGCAGCCTGAACCGGGGAAGGCGCAGCGCTGGTATGGGCGGTATCGATTTGAGCGATCACGGCTCCTATTTTCAGATCGGAGCCGTCCGGTACCAGGATATGCAGTTTGCCGGCGGCTTCGGCGGGAAGGTCCAGGGTGGCCTTATCCGATTCAAATTCACAGATGGGTTCGTCCATTTTGACCAGGTCGCCTTCCTTTTTTAGCCATTTGGAAAGGGTGACCTCGGTGATGGATTCACCCATGTTGGGTACCTTGATTTCGATGACGCTCATGGTGCAAAGATAAGTTCGAACAGGCAATCCGGTGAGGGTCAAAATCCCTGTGGGAAGCCCGGTGCAAGCATTATAAATTATCAAACATTCAATCTATTTTTACTCAATGAAGAATTCAGTCCGGATACAGCTTTCTGTAATGATGTTTTTGCAGTTTGTCGTATGGGGGGCCTGGTATGGCCAATTGTCCAAGTATTTGTTCGCCATCAATTTCACGGGGGCCCAGGTGGGTAATATTTATGCCACTTTTTCCATCGCGATGATCATTTCCCCGTTTTTCATTGGGATGCTGGCAGACCGGTTTTTCGCTGCCCAGAAGGTCCTGGGCGTCCTGAATATCCTGGGCGCGGTACTGTTGTACGCACTCACCCAGATCAAAGAGTACAACGCCTTTTATTTCGTGATGCTTTTATACTGTCTGACGTTTGCGCCCACGATCGCCTTGACCAGTTCCATTTCCATGAGGCAGATGAAGGATCCCGAAAAAGAATTTCCACCCATCCGGGTACTGGGCACCCTGGCCTGGATCGCCGTCACCAACCTGGTTGGATTTATGGGCTGGGGAGATAAGGCCACCATCTTTTATGTTTCCATGATTACCGCCTTGGGCATTGGCCTCTTTTCTTTTACCCTGCCTAATACCCCGCCAACCATCAGCGGGCCGGTCAGTGTGGGCCAGGTCATCGGAAAAGATTCGTTTGTGTTGTTTAAGGATCGTTCATTCCTGATCTTTTTCATTGCATCGATCCTCATCTGCATCCCCTTATCGTTTTATTATGCCCTGGGTAATCCGTCCATCACGGATTATTACAAGGCCGCCTTCATGGCCGCCAACCCGGGTCAGGCCCTGCCCCTGACCTTTTTTGTAGAAAACAAAATGTCCCTCGGGCAGGCCTCCGAAGTGCTATTTATGCTGCTTCTGCCCCTGGCTTACAGCCGTTTTGGCATTAAAAACATCCTGATCATTGCCCTGGTTGCCTGGATCTTCCGGTTTGTATTTTTCGGCTATGGCAATGCGGGAAGCAATGAATGGATGCTGTACGCCGGCATCCTTCTGCACGGCATTTGTTTCGATTTCTTTTTTGTAAGCGGCATGATTTATACCGATAAGAAAGCAGGCGACAAAATCAAGTCCCAGGCCCAGGGCCTGATCTCCCTGGCCACCTATGGAGTGGGCATGTTCATCGGTTCGGTCCTTTCCGGAGTGGTCAAGGATAAGTACACTACCGGCGCCGGGGCGGACGCGCTGACCAATTGGACCGGGGTATGGCTGGTACCGGCAGGGATTGCAGCGGTGGTTTTGATTTTCTTCTTCCTGTTTTTTAAGGATAGGAATCCGGCGCCTGTGAAACAATTAGTCAGTTAACCAGTTATCCAGTTAACCAGTTAACCAGTTAACCAGTTAGCTAGTTAGCTAGTTAGCTAGTTTACAAGTAAACCAGTTTGCAAATAAACCAGTTGGACAGTAAAGCAGTTGGCCAGCTGGCCAGTTCGCTCGGTCAGGACAGTTTAACCACCATTTAACCCCGGTTTAACCCTACTTAACATTGACCTTCAGTCAAATTAGTACAGTTTGATTTTAAACCAATAAACCACTGTACCATGAAAACCAGGATTTTTACCAGCTTTCTTTTTTCCCTCTTTACCGTAGCGATCGTTGCCGGTGACCTTGATGGTTACTGGTACTGCGCAGACCACCATTCAAACATTGAAGTCATGTACACCACGAAGAGCATCAAGGTCAGGAATCCCGACCGGGAACCTGACCACTGGGAATTATACAACCGCTTTGAAAACAACCGGTACAGGGACAACCGGGGCAATGTATATTACTTTAACGGCTCAGGCCTGGAATGGAATGCTCCGGGCAGGGGGATTGCCCATCATTATACCCGGAACAGCAGTCCTTCCGGCGGGAATTGGAGGGATCCGGGGCGGAACGACCGGGGTTGGGGTGACCGTCCCGGAAATGCGGGAGGCGGATGGAATGAACGGGATAGGGGTGGCTGGACCAATGACCGGGATGGATGGAACGGGTTCTATAAACCTTATGAAGGCAAGTGGCACAATCATTCCACCGGCACCCATATCCATGTAGACCTGAGCCGGCGAAGCCTCCGGATTAAATTCCACGGCGAAAAATGGCATGAGGTTTTTGAACGAAACCGAGGTTTATTTGTTGATCGCAAAGGAAATGAATTTATCTTCCGGGGAGAGGGCATCGAATACCGGGCCCATGAGGGCGACCTGATCATGAAATTTTACAATGACGACCGTTGTTTCCACCGGGACGATTACCGGGCGGAATACTGGAGGTAAAACATAAGACTGCTCTAAATCCATAGCCTGGACCGGTTTTCCGGTCCGGGCTATTTTCCTTGTACGGACATCAGGATGATATCCTGATCATGACTATGGCTTGGAATCCCTGTGTTTCTTGGGGTAATAAAACAAACCTGACCGGATGCCTAACCAAATCCCGCCTTGTTGGTCCAACCCCAGGCTTTGATATGCAATCGCCCCATTGACCATAATATCCACGTATGATAAATTCCAGCGGTCATCCCGGTTCTTGGGATTGAACCGGATATAAACCGGGTAAAGGTCAAGGTCCTCAGTATTAATCTGTGGCTTATTAGGGTCATTGTAAGCGGCATGCAGAATATTTGCTCCACTGCCCAGTTGGTATACTTTGGAAGCGTTACGCTCAAAGTCATCGTTACTGGTATCCAGGTAGAATTCGCGTCCACCCAGGCCGACATACACGTCGCCATCGGTACCTGCTCCATCGAAGTCACCGGTGTGCAGGTTGATACTTAAAGTGCTGATCTGTGACATAGTCTGAAGTTTTTAATGAGCTGATAGGATTTTTAAGGGTTATGAGCAAAAGGGTCAAAATAAGATGTAATACGCCCTTAAAAGGTCGGAGGCATCAACCCAAATTTTTTTACCTGACTTCAGATTGTCGTGAACTTATTTCTTTGAACCGGGCATTTATTATCGATCGACAGCCACCAATCGGCACACCCGGGAAAGGGTATTCGAACTGATTGTATAGGCTTATGGTGGCCGTTATCCCAGTCGTTCCCCTTCGTACGACTGCCTTTCCTTTTCGACAAAATCCTCCCTTACCGGATAAAAACAATCCAGGAATAAGGCCTTCGTGAGGGCCTTTCCGGAATGAGGCACATTACCGGGTATGAAGGCGGACATTCCGGGTTTCATGTGGAGAATTTCCCCGCCGATATTGAACTCAAACTCCCCCTCGATGAGATGGCTCCATTGTTCGTGCGGATGCTGGTGCGTGGGCAGCACGGCTCCGTCATCGATGGTGAAATATCCAAACAACAATTGGTCCGAATAGGCAATGGGTCCATTGATGCCCTCCCATATATTTAAGGGCGCCATGGATTTAAAATCGATAAAAGGCATTTTTCAATTCAATTAAAAAATGAAAATAATTAAAATAATTAAGGAGGAGGCCCAGCCCCCGCCTTCTGCTTACCACCAAGCACCAACCACCAACCACCAATCACCTCAATCCTTAATCCCCTTCGCTGTCCGGTCCTCATAGGGCGGCCTGGATTGCATTTTCCGGGGATGGGTGGTGATCAGTTTCATGGTTTCCTCTACCGCGCGCAACAACTGGGGATCCTTTCCCCTGGCCAAGGCAGCAGGATCATCCCAGACTTCAACGGTCGGTTCGATGCCATGGCCTTCTGCGAACCATTTCCCATCGGTGCCAAACAACCTGGCGTCCGGCACGGTGATCGTGCCGTTGTCGATGAGTTGATGTGTCGTAGCAGGCCCCACCAAAATACCCAGGGTCCTTTCTCCCACAATGGGCCCCATTTTCAACTGCTGAAAACCCCAGGGAAAGGCATCCCCTCCCGACCCGGCCCAGCCGTTGATCAGCATCACCTTGGGGCCGTCGTTGGCTTTGGTGGGTATGGGCAGATCGTAACCGTTTCTCCAGCCAATATAATAAACGGTAGGCCGGTTGAGCATCTCCAGGAAGCGGTCTCCCAACTGGCCTCCCGCGTTAAACCGTTCATCAATGACAAATCCTTTTTTATCCACCTGGGCATAAAACTGCCGAAGCAGTTCGGTTTGACCCTGAGTGGTGGTATTGGGCATATACATATAGCCGAGATTGCCGTTGGAAGCCAGGTCCACGGCCTTACGGTTGGATTCGATCCATTCGAGATGGCGAAGGCGGCCCTCCTGCTGGGGATTCAGGGTTTCCACAATGACTTCTTTCGCTTCCGCCGCATTGGCCGTTTTGCCGATCCGCAAGGAAACCACCCGCCCTGCGAGGCCTTCAAAGGCGGCGTAAGGATCCCTCGCGCGATCGATGGTTATGCCGTTAACCGAAAAAATATAATCGCCTGCCTTTACATCGATGCCCGGGCGGTCAAAGGGAGATCTCACCTCATTGTCCCAGGCTGCAGGACGGACAATCCTTTTTATTTTATATGCACCCTGGTCCAGGGCCCAGTCAATACCGAGAAAGCCGGTAGGACGGAATTCCACTTGTTCCATGTCCCCTCCCCCGGCATAGGTATGCCCGGCGCTCAGTTCGGAGATCAGTTCAATGAGAATATTGGTCACATCCAGTCGCGTGATGGCATCCTGAAGGAGACTTCCATAGCGGGTTTTCATCGCGGGCCAGTCGACTTGTTGCATACCGGGATCATAAAAGAAATCCCGGTACCTTCTCCAGGTGTCGTTGAACAACTGGGTCCATTCTTCCTTAGGAACCAGGGACATGGTCATTTCTGCGGTGCGCAAGGCTTTATCGATTTTCTGGTCCGGATTAATTTTAATGATGCCGATGCGGTCATTATCCTGGACGACCAGGTTGGATCCGGTAGGGGCGAGCACATATCGGTTGGCGTTGGCATAAATCGATTTTTCCTCTCTTTTTTCCAAATCGTAAAACTGTACCGGGGAAATGTTTCCGCCCGCACCGGTATTGGGCCGGCGGTGGTAAATGATTTTTCCATCCACGGCATTGAGATTGCCCAGGTTTCCGGCCGGAACGGGCAGGATCACCAAACGGCTTTCTGCATTTTCGAGATCGATGATGAGGGAATCCCTGGTCTTGCCTGCCTCCGGTTTTTTAACCTGGGAGCTATCCGTCCCCGGTTTTTTCTCCTCGGTAATTTTGATTTCATCGTTTTTGGGTGCGAGGGGGCTCGAGGTGGCACTTTGCAGGCTCAATGCCGCGATCTGGGTGGTGTTTGGATAGATCCAGGTAGCGTCCAGGCTGCTGTAGGAGGGTTGGAAAGACCGGTCGGTGAAAAAATAGAGGTATTTCCCTTTTGGATCAAACACCGGTTCATAATCATTGTAATACCCGGAGGTCAGCTGGCTCACTTTTTTAGTTTCCAGGTTGTAGACAAAGATGGCAGGATTGGTATTGTCCGTAGCCTTATAATAGGTAATCCATTTATTGTCCGCGGACCAGTTGATCCGGAATCCATTGAGATTCCCCCAGACCATGTTGCGGGTATGGTCTGCTATGGTCACTTCTTTCGTGGCCAGGTCAATGATTTTTATGGCCTGCATATAATCAATGAGGGCGATTTTTTTGCTGTCGGGGGACCAGAAGAGCCGGAAGCCGTAACCTCCACCGAATTTACTGAGCGGTTCGTCCGCTGATTTTCCATCCATGGCTTTCAGGTAGATTTCATTTTCTCCGGACCGGTCGCTCCAATAAGCCACATATTTTCCATCCGGGGACCAGGCGGGCATGCGTTCAAAGGATCCGCTGGCATTGGTGGTATTCTGAACGTAGCCGTGTTCTGAGGGTATATTAAAGAGTTCGCCCCGGGCTTCTATCATGACGCGTTTTCCGTCCGGCGAGGACTCAAAATTCCGGATCATATTGTTGACGCGGACCTGCCTCGGCATGGTGGAGGCCAGGTCGGCGACCACATTGATCTGGACTTCCCTTTGCCTGTGATTGTCAAGGTTCAGAAGGTACAGTTTCCCGCCGGCCTCAAAAACCAGTTCTTCAGGCCCTATGGACATGTGATTGATATCATAGTCGGTAAACTGCGTGATTTGTTGACGGGTCTGCCGGTCGGTATGGTAAACCCAGATGTTCCGCCTTTTTTGAGTGCCGGCATCCGATACGTAATAGATACTGTTTTTGTGCCAGGCCGGTTTGCCATCCGTGGCGCTGTTTTTGGTAATGTTCAGGGCGGTTTGATTTTTCAGGTCAAAGACCACTACATCGGAAGCCATGCCCCCCCGGTACCTTTTAAAGGGATAGTTTTCAGTGATCCGGGTGACATAAGCGATTTTCGAGCCGTCGGGAGAATAAGAACCCAGTTCCCCGTAAGGGATGGATAATTTATCGGGAAGACCACCTATCACCGGCAGGGAATAGAACTGACGATAAGCCGGAGTGCCGCTTTCTTTGCTTGAAGCGATCAGGAGGGAACGGCCGTCCGGATGCCAGTCCACCATGCGGTCAGGGAAACTGTTGTAGGTCAACCGGTCCACTCCGCCGCCTTGCAGGGACATGAGGTAAACATCGGTATTGCCGTCGTAATTGGCACTGTATGCAAGCGATTTGCCATCCGGGGAAAATCGGGGAAAACTTTCTTCGCCCGGGGAGGAGGTGATCTTAAAGGCCAGGCCCCCTTCTTTGGGTACCAGCCAGATATCCCCTCCGTAAACAAAAGCGATTTGTTTATCAGAGACATCCGGATACCGGAATAAGCGGGCATCCATCTGGGACCAGGCGGAGAAAGTGGATAAAACAAGGAACAGAAGTAATGGGATCCTGATTTTCATGTGGATGATTGAGTTGTGGTGATATAAAGGTTGAGGTTGAGGTTGAGATTGAGGTTGAGATTGAGATTGAGATTGAGGTTGAGGTTGAGGTTGAGGTTGAGGTTGAGGTTGAGGTTGAGGTTGAGGTTGGAGCGGAAAGAAGAGGTTCCTTCCAATCCAACCTCATTTCAAGATAATAAGGGGTTTATACTCTAAAATAACCCACTCAGGGGGAAAGTTTTGCAATAAATTCGACTAATTTCGGCGCCATGAAGCCAAACTGTCTGATTCTATGGTTTTTCTTTGCCGGCACCTGCCTGGCCCAACAACCCTTGAAACCCAATAATCCATACACCGGCCCTGGGACTGCTCCGGTGCAACCAACCGTGGTTCAATCTGAGGAAGAAGCGGTCATCACGGTCATTTACCGATTGTTTGATGCCATGAAAGCGGCGGACTCGGCTGCAGCGAGGACCTTATTTACACCCGGCGCAAGGTTGTACACCCCGGTGACCAAGGCCTCCGGCGAGACGACCTTGCAGGAAGAAACGGTAGCTGCATTCCTCAAATCAATCGGTACCAAGCGGCCGGAAGCCATCGATGAACGTATACTGAAATACAAAATCGATATCGACGGCCCGCTGGCCCAGGTATGGGCCGACTATAATCTGTATGTCGGCACCAAATTTATACACTGCGGCATCGATGTTTTCCATTTATATAAAAGCAACGAAGGCTGGAAGATTTTTGAACTGGCCGATACCCGGCGCAAAACCGGTTGCCAACCCGATCCCCTGGATGAAGTTGCGGCCTTTCTCGATACCTGGCATGCCGCAGCTGCCAATGCGGACGCTGAAAAATACTTTGGAGCCATGACGCCGGACGGGGTCTTCCTCGGCACCGACGCCACCGAACGTTGGACCCGCGAAGAATTCCGGACCTGGGCCAAACCTCAGTTTGATTCCAAAAAGGGTTGGAACTTCAAGGCCACCAAGAGGAATGCCGCTTTCCTCGAAAACAATACCATCGCCTGGTTTGATGAGGATCTCAGCACCTGGATGGGGCCCTGCCGGGGCTCAGGCGTCCTGGTCAAAACCAGTGAAGGATGGAAGATCAAACAATACAATCTGACTATCCTGGTCCCGAATGAGAAGGTACAGGAGTATTTGAAGGTGATTGGGTTGAGGTAGGTTTGAGGTTTGGGGTTTGAGGGGGTGAGGATTTATAAAAATCGAATATTCCTGAATGGTTACTCTTCGTATAGAACACAAAATCGCCAGTATGGCGGGATGGAGAAAAGCGTTTGACAGCGACCCGTTAAACAGGAAGCAGGCAGGCGTGAAGCATTACCGCATTTTTCAGCCAAAGGAAGACCAAAACTTGGTCATCATAGAGCTTGATTTTGATCATTTAGAGCAAGCCGAAGCCATGCGAAAAGCGCTGAACCAACTCTTCCCCAAAATTGAGGGGACATTAGTTTTTGGTGTCCAAGTAAAAATATTGGACCTGATCGAATCAACTGACCTTTAAACATCGTTGACGATCAACTTAGGAGATCTCCATTTACCACTCACCGTCCACCATCCACCTTTCAGACCACCTCTTTCTTCTCCACCTTTGATTCATCCAGTTCGATCCCGAATCCGGGCAGCGTGGGCAAGGGCAAGATCCCATTGGCGGTCAATAAGGGATTTTTCTGGAAATTCAGCTTATACGGCATATGGTTGATCAGGTATTCCCCAAAGGGGCATACCCCCGGAGACTGGCTGGCTACCACGTGAAGCGCCGCATGGATATTGTGCCCGTGCGGAATGACTTTTGCTCCGAAAGCAGATGCGATATGACAAGTCTTGACCAGTTCGCTGACCCCGCCGCACCATTCCGGGTCGGACTGGACGACCTGGATGGCTCCGGCTTTTAAAAAATGAAGCGCTTCCCAACGGCTGTAGAAATGTTCACCGGTTGCCAGGGGGATGCTGCTGTGTTGGCTGAGTTGAACAAAACTTTCCAGTCGGTCGGAGGGGAAGGCTTCCTCCAGGAAATAAGGACGGTATTTTTCCACCTCCCTGCACCAGGCATTGGCAAAAGGATAGTCCCAGCCCATGTAGGCATCGACCATGATCAGCGCGTCGGGTCCCAGGGAACCTCTTAGTTCTTCCATCAGGCCAACGCTGTGGTTGAAACCTTGTGGCCCGCTGCCCGGGCCATAAGCCATGAACCATTTCTGGTATTTAAAGCCCTCGTTAAACAATTGCCTGGCTTTGGGGCCCGCTTTACCGGACTCGACGGTAAAACTCAGGCAACTGCCGTATACCAGCACTTCCTTGCGGGTTGGTCCGCCCAGTAAGGCGTAAACGGGGGTATTGTAATACTTGCCACGGATATCCCAAAGGACATTGTCCACGGCGCTGAGCGCCATCATATAATGTCCGGCCCTGCCGTGCCGGTTGTTCCGGTACATTCCATCCCAGAGGGACTCGATAGCCAGGGCATTTTTCCCAAGCAAGAAGGGTTTAAGTTGCTGTAAAACAGGGGTTACACATTCGCCGTCGATGGCTCCATAGAACCCAGTGAGCCCGCCGCGGGTGCGTATTTGGAGATAGTACTGGCTGATGTTTGAGGTGGTTTCCCTGGAGTCCGTCCGGTCGCTGTAGAGGCCCGGTCGCCATTCGGGGTAGATATGGATTTGTTGTACCTGGTATTGCCGGTTGACCCCGGAAATGCTGGTATAGGGCCCGGTGATGCGGATGACCTCGACGGCATCGATGATGGTGTCGGCGGTATTATCCTCATCTGTCCATTTTGCCAGGGAGGGAAAGGGGAGGGCAGCCAGGCCGGCACCGGCTCCAAGTCCGGTGAGGAATTTTCTGCGGTTGAACATAAATGGAAAATACGATTAATTCGAATTATGAAAAATCCGACCGCCCTACAATTTAACGATTCAGCAATTCAACGATTCAACTCAGTACCTGGTAAGCCACCAGCGAAGCCAGGTAGGCCAGCCCGCACATAAAAAAGAACTGGATCAGGGGCCACTTCCATCCCCCGGTTTCCCTCCGGACAACCGCCATAGTGCTCATGCATTGCATGGCAAAAACATAAAACAACAACAGAGATATGGCTACCGGCATGGTAAACCGGGGTTGCAGGGTTTCCGGGTCTTTTTCCGCGGCCAGGCGCTCGGTAATGGTTGAATAATCCTCGGTACTGCCAAGACTGTATAAAGTGGACATGGTGGCGACGAATACTTCCCGCGCCGCAAAGGAAGTAAACAAGGCAATCCCTATTTTCCAGTCAAAGCCCAGGGGACGGATCATGGGCTCCATCCATTTGCCGATGGTGCCGGCATAGGAAGCTTCGAGTTTTTTATTTGCCAGCAGGGAAGCGGTTTCCTCCTCGGTCAGGTTTTTTTCGATCCGGATCTGCCCAACTTCTTGTTCACTGGCTTTCATCTTGGACTGAGGCCCGTAGCTGGACAAGACCCAGAGGACCATGGAGATGATCAGGATGATTTTTCCCGCCTCCACTACAAAAGACCAGGCTTTGGACAAAGCGGTTTGAAAGGCCACTTTAAAATCCGGCACTTTGTAATCCGGCAGTTCGATCATGAGGAAACTTCGGTCCTCGGATTTGATGATTTGTTTCAGGATCCAGCCGGCCAGCAAGGCGGTGATGATTCCCAGGAGGTATAATCCCATAAACAGGACCCCCTGGGTATTGAAAGGGCCGGTGCGGTGCGAGGAACTCACCACAAATCCCACCAGGATCGTATAGACCGGGATGCGGGCGCTGCAGCTGATAAAAGGGGTGACCAGGGTGGTGATCAGCCTTTCTTTCTGGTTGCTGATGGTGCGAGCGCTCATGATGGCCGGGATGGCACACGCCCCACCGGCCAGCAGGGAGACCAGCGACTTGCCATTGAGACCGAATTTGAGCAGGAGGCGGTCAAAGAGGTATACCGCCCTGGCCATGTAACCGAGGTCTTCGAGAACCGTGATGAGAAAAAAGAGGATGGCGATCTGGGGAATGAATACTATGATCCCCCCCAGGCCGGCCAGAATGCCGTCAGAGATGAAACTGCTCCATCCCGGGGAGGACACGACATTTTTTACCTGGGCTCCCGCCCAACCAAAGACCGTCTCAATCCAATCCATGGGATAGGATGCCCAGGTAAACATGGCCTGGAAAATGAAAAAATTGACGATTACGAAAATAAGGATCCCCCACCAGCGGTGCGTGAGGACATCATCCGCTTTTTCGCTGAACCGGCTGACCTTGAAGGTGCCGGCCGAGGCCGACTTCCTGACCACGCTGGTAAAGAAATCATAGCGCTGCATGGTCTCCCGGATCTGGGAAGCAATGGAATTGAATCCGTGCCGGGTATTGATCTGCCCGATCTGTTCGGACTGGCCGGGTTTAAGGTAGTTCAACTGCTGGTGATAGTGGGCGACCAGCAGGCTTTGATACGCATTGTTGGTCCGCACCACGTCATTGAGTTCATTGACCAGGGCCTGTTCCTGGTAGGACAGCTTATATTGCTGTTGGCTCAAAGGGGACGGCTTGGCCAGTTGACGGTCCATCTCCTGGAGAATGGCGGGCATGCTTTCCTGGTTGCGGGCATTGATGGCGAATATGGGAATGTCCCAGGTCGCCTTGAGCACGTTGAGGTCAATGGAAAACCGGTCTTTGTCGGCCAGGTCTTTCATGGTCAGCACCATGATCACGGGAAGACCGAGATCGATGAGTTGGGTGAACAGCAGCAATTGTTTTTCCAGGTGCATGATATCGGCCACATAAAGGACCAGGTCGGGAAAGTCTGCGTCGTCGGGATGGGTCAGGATGTTGGTGACGATAAACTCATCCTTGGAATTGGGGTGGAGGCTGTAAACCCCCGGGAAATCGATCACATCGACCCATTGACCTGAAGGAAGGCGTACCGTTCCCTTTTTTTTCTCTACCGTGACGCCGGGAAAGTTTCCCACTTTGGCCGCCAACCCGGTGAGGCGGTTGAATACCGATGATTTGCCGCTGTTGGGATTACCCAGGATCGCAATTTTTTTCATGATGAAATTTGCGCCTCCGTTTCGGTTACCTGGATCACATCGAGCTCTTCTTTACGGAGGCCAAAGCGCAATCCGTCAATTTTCACATAATAGGTTTGGCCGAAAGGGGATTCCCTTACTAAGGTGGCCAGGCTTCCAATGATGATGCCTTTGGATATCAATAATTTTGATATCGATTCATCGGAAAAGCCGACGACTTTGCCATATTTGATCTCCCTGAGGTTTTTGGCCAGGATGGGTTTGAACATTATTTAGATTTTGTCTAAACAAAGATACTTTCTTCATTTTAATGCTAAAAATATATCAGGTTCAAAATATTCCAGCCCGGCTCGGGATAATAAAAAATGAATCTAAATAATGAAAATCCTCATGGTTTGCCTTGGAAACATTTGCCGTTCCCCCATGGCTGAAGGGATAATGAAAAAAATGCTGGAGGAGCGGGCGAACGGGCCCTGGGAAGTGGATTCGGCCGCTGTTGGGGATTGGCATAGAGGCCAGTTGCCGGACAGCCGGGCGATAAAGACCGCCGCACGTTATGATATTGATATCACGGACCAAAGAGCACGCCAGATCAGCGCGGATGACCTGGACTATTTTGATCATGTATTGGTTATGGATGAAGAAATCCTGGAATCCATCCTGGCCCTCAGTGAGCTTCCGGACCACCGGAAAAAGGTGCGCCTGATCCTGGATGAGGCCTATCCCGGGGAGGGCAGGATTGTTCCCGACCCCTACTATTCGGGTCGGTTTGAAGAGAGTTTCCGCTTGATCCGGACTGCCTGTGAAGCCTTTTTAGCCGGCCGCGGCATTTGACCTTTCCGGGCAGGATTCTTTGTGAAAAATTTTCATCAAAGAACCCTGTCCGTGCAGGCCTTTCGTTTTTTCATGAAAGCCAGTTGATTTATTTTGATTCAGTTGACGATCCTGGAGATGGTGGTCAGCAGGAAAGCCAGCATACAAATCAGCCAAAACCAAAAGCGGATATCCCGGGTCAGGTTGAGCGGATATCCATTTACGACCCATTTTCGTTTTTTCATTTCTAGCACAAGGTCAATTCAAGCCCGGGGGTGCTTTGAGCAGTTTTAATTGTAAAATTCAAGAACAGGGGTATCCTGTTAAGTTCAAAAGGCATGCCATAGCAAAAAGCCATAATATGTGGCTTGTGGCAAGGATTTAAGCCCCTTTTTTCGTATAAACGGAAAACAGAATGTATACGGGAATCAATCCAGCCGGGCTTCCGCTGCCCATCTCAGGCAATCCGCGAGGCTTTGCCCGAGGTCATCGAGTTGCTCTCCCCGGAGGACCGCGGGAGTGAAAAGTTTTGAACCCAGGGCAAGGCTGGCCGCTCCCGCCTTGATCCAGGACTGGATGTTTTCTTTAACCGGTTCGACCCCCCCGCTGACCAGGATGCTGGTCCAGGGCATGGGGCCCAGCAGGTCCTTCACGAAACCCGGCCCGAAATGGTTGCCGGGGAACAATTTTACAAATTCACATCCCAGTTCCTCAGCCCTGCTGATTTCCGTGACACTCCCGCAACCCGGGATGCAAAGGATTTTTCTTTTATTGCACAGGGAGATCACCTCCGGCTGCAGGCTGGGCATTACAATAAAGTCGGCTCCCGACTGAAGGTACATGGCGGCAGTGCCGGTGTCCGTGATGGTGCCCGCGCCAAAACGCAAGGCAGGAAAGTTATTTTTACAATAGGCGGAGAGTGGAGAGAACACCTCGTAAGCGAAAGCGGCCCGGTTGGTGAATTCAAGCACCCGCAATCCGGTTTCATAACAAACCTGCACCAGTTGTTTGGCTTTTTCCAGGTCTGCCTGGTAAAAGAGGGGCAGGAGGGCGGTTTGGTAAATATCGGCAGTGATTTCGTGACGATCGGCGGGATATCGTTTGAACATTGGGTGAAGGTAGAAAATTAGGTTGAGGTTGAGGTTGAGGTTAAGGTTGAGGTTGAGGTTGAGGTTGAGGATATAGCCTGAAAAACCTATAACGGGTGGAACCTTAAGCCTGCTCCTCGAAACCAAGCCCAAATCTTTTTATCTTCGCGCAGATGTCTGACTTCCTGGTCTCCGCCCGAAAATACCGGCCTCAGCGTTTTGCCGATGTGCTGGGACAGGAACATGTGACCCGGACACTTAAAAACGCCTTGCTGCGCAACCAGATGGCCCATGCTTTCTTGTTCACCGGACCGAGGGGAGTAGGTAAAACCACTTGTGCGAGGATCCTGGCCAAGGTGATCAATTGTGAAAATGCCCTGAAAAACCAAGATGCGGAACCCTGCAATGCCTGTGAATCCTGCCGGAAGTTTGATGAGCAGCTTACCTTCAACATCATTGAAATCGACGCCGCATCCAACAATAGCGTGGAGGGTATGCGGAACCTGATCGAACAGGTCCGTTATCTTCCGCAGCAGGGCAAATACAAGGTGTTTATCATCGATGAAGTGCATATGCTGAGCAATGCCGCCTTCAACGCCTTTCTCAAAACCCTGGAGGAACCTCCCGCCCATGCCATTTTTATCCTGGCCACCACCGAAAGACATAAAATCATCCCGACTATTCTTTCCCGCTGCCAGGTCTATGATTTCCGCAGGATCCAGCCTGAAGAGATCGTAAAACAACTGGAAGAAGTAGCCAAAGACCAGGAAATCAAAACCGAAGCCGAAGCCCTTCATATTATTGCCCACAAGGCAGAGGGTTCGATGCGGGACGCCCTTTCCATCTTTGACCGGATCGCCAGCTTTGGAGGCAAACAAGTCACCTACGCAGGTACGATCAGCAATCTGAACGTCCTGGACCATGAATATTTTTTCAATCTGGTTTATGGAATGCTGCGGGAAGACAGCATGGGCATACTTAAGACCTTCAGGGATATTCACCAACTGGGTTTCGAAGGGAATCATTTCATGGATGGCCTGGCAGACCATCTCCGCAACCTCCTGGTGAGCAAAGATCCCGGAGCTGCCCAACTGATCGAAGGCAGCCAGGACCTGAAGGCCAAATACCATGCCCAGGCCCAGGGCGCACCGGTTTCTTTTATCCTCGATGCGCTTGCCATCGTCAACGAATGCGACCTTCAATACGAGCGGGCCAGGAATAAACGATTGCATGTGGAATTGGCCCTGATCCGGATGTGTTATCTCCAACGTCTTTCCGACGCGATCCCAAGCTTTCCCCAGGAGGCTGAAAAAAAAAAGCCTGAACCCGGGCCAGCGCCTCCCCAGGTGATCATCAGTCCGCCACCTCCGGTTCACCTGGCCGTTTTTGATCAGGATCCGGTTGAATTCCAAAGGCCTGCGGCCCCCGCCGAACAAAAGTTGCCGAATCACTACGACACGCCCAAAATCCGCTCCCTGAAAGACATTCAGAAAAAAGCGGCGCAGAGCATCCAGGCCAATCCGGATTCGGCGGTGGAGTTGAAGATAGAAACCTTTGAACAAGCCTGGAAGGAGTTTGTGGACACCGTCGAGGTCTTAAGTCTTAAAACCGTGCTCAGCCAGGTGGAATTGGCGCTGGAACAGACGAAACTGCTGATCAAGGTGGGTTCTGCCCATGCCCGGAATATTATCCAGCTGGAAAGCTCTTTATTGGAAAAACTGCGGAATTCCGTGTCCGACAAAAGACTGGAAATCGCGATCGTGATCGACCCCGAAAAAGCCAAACTCATGGAGAGCCAGGTGAAAAAGCCGGTTTCACTAAAAGAGAAATATGAACTTTTGGTACAAGCCAATCCAAAAGTAGAAGATTTGATCCTGGCTTTAAAACTCCGGATCGACCATGGCTGATCTCCGTACCCAATCCTTTTGTTTATGTGGAAAGTTCTGATCAGGCCGGTTTTGTTTTTACTGGACGCGGAGACGGCCCATCATTTCACTCTTGGGCTGTTCAAATGGATTTGCCGCATCCCGGGCTGCAGAAGACTGATTAAAGTATTATTTGCTTTGCCTGAACAGCAAGCCGTGGAAGTGTTTGGATTAAAGTTTAAAAACCCGGTGGGACTCGCGGCCGGCCTGGACAAAGACGGTAAATACCTCCATGAACTTTACCTGTTGGGATTTTCCCATATCGAGATCGGTACCGTGACCCCGAGGCCTCAAACTGGAAATCCAAGGCCCCGGCTGTTCCGCCTCCCCAAAGACCAGGCTTTAATCAACCGGATGGGTTTTAACAATCTCGGAGCGGATGCCATGGCACAAAGGTTGAGATCGCGGAATAAACCGCCAGACCTTATCCTCGGCATCAACATCGGCAAAAATAAAGACACCCCCCTGGAACAGGCCACTGCAGACTACCTGGCCTGCTTTGAAAAATTGCATCCCTATGCGGATTATTTTACGGTGAATATCAGTTCACCCAATACTCCCGGTTTGAGAGGCCTTCAGGATAAAGCCCCACTGAATGAATTGCTGGGGGCGATCATGAAAGCCAATAAAAATTTGGCCCAGCCCAAACCCGTTCTGGTCAAACTGGCCCCGGACCTTGACGATGCCCAACTTGCCGAAGCAAAGGAGATCATATTGTCCCATGGCATCGACGGGATCATCATGGGCAATACCACCCTGGACCGTTCCGGATTGAGGACGGAACCGGAGCGGATCGAAAAGATCGGGGCCGGCGGACTGAGCGGCCTGCCCCTCTTGAAAAAATCCAATGAAAGGCTCTCCGCCCTGACCGGCTTACCCGGTAAAATCCCGGTGATAGGAGTTGGCGGCATCATGAATGGAGCGGATGGGCGATCTAAGCTCCGGGAAGGGGCGGTGCTGGTCCAGGTGTACAGCGGATTTATATATGAAGGGCCCGGCCTGGTCCGTCAAATTTGTGCAGCCCTTAACCGCCAGACCGACGCCCCGGGTTAATTTTCAATTACAAGTGGGCAAGACAGCCCTATTGTTTTCGTGAGGATAGGGGTAAATTGCAGGATGAATAAAAAAGGGTACCGCAGCAACGCCGGGGAGGGCGGCGCAATCCCTAAAGGCGGCAACGGCCACTACAGCATTGCCCTCATCGCCCATGATGGTAAAAAGCTGGATATGGCCTCCTTCATCTTCCGCCACCACGCCATGTTGAAAAACATGATCCTTTACGCTACCCACACCACCGGTACCTATATTGAAAAGGAAGGCATTCCGGTCATTAAATTATTGTCCGGCCCCAGGGGTGGAGATGCACAGATCGCGGCCATGGTCGCCGAAGGAAAACTGCACGCCGTGATTTTTTTCCGGGACCCCCTGGACGCCCTTCCGCATGAACCGGATGTGCAGATGCTGATGCGGGTCTGCGATGTGCATAATGTCCCGCTGGCGACCAATCCCGCCACGGCTACGATGATTATAGATACCCTGGCTGTGAAGCAGCCTTAGCCCACAAGTTCCCGCCACGTTTTTTGCTCACGATGGCACAAAGACTTAAGATTCTTTTCTCCCACAAAGGCCGCGAAGGCCACAAAGGATCAAAGGATTAGCAAATAGAATTTTTCTCCCTTCGCCGTTTACCTCCCGCGGCTGCGGAACTCCTTCTCCCACAAAGCCCGCGAAGGCCACAAAGCATCAAAGAATTAGCGAAAAGGATTTTGCTCCCTTCGCCTCCCGCGGTTGCGGGACACCTTTATCCATTCCTCCATTTCTCCAGTCTCCCTTCCTCCCACAAAGCCCACGGAGCCCACAAAGGATTAGCGAAAAGAATTTTGCTCCCTTAGTCGTTTACCCTTCGCCCTTCACCTTTATCCATTCCTCCATTTCCCCTGTCTCCCTTCCTCCCGTCTCCCTTTCTCCCACAAAGTCCACAGAGCCCACAAAGAATTAGCGAAAAGAATTTCGCTTCCTTCGCCTTTTTCCCTTCGCCCTTCGCCTCCCGCTCCAGAACGACTCGGGATGCGGGACTCCTTTCTCCCCAAAGCCCGCGAAGGCCACAAAGAATTAGCGAAAAGGATTTTTCTCCCTTCGCCGTTTACCTTTCGCCTTTCACCTTTTTACATTCCTCCCTTCCTCCTGTTTCCTTTCCTCCAACTTACTAACTTACCAACTTGCTAACTTGCTAACTAATAAACTGCCCACGATCCCTTATTTTTGCCTCCTACAATTACTACAGTTATGTCTACTCCTTTTGATCTTGAAATGATCCGTGCGGTTTATGCAAGCTTTGGGGACAAAGTGAAAAATATCCGGCAGCAACTGGGTCGCCCCCTGACCCTGACTGAAAAAATCCTTTTCACCCACCTCCATGAGGATTCCCCCCTGAAGGATTACGAGCGGGGTGAGGATTATGTCTTTTTTGCCCCGGACCGGGTGGCCATGCAGGATGCCACTGCTCAGATGGCCCTGCTTCAGTTTATGCAATGCGGCAGGGACAAGACCGCAGTGCCTACCACCGTACATTGTGACCATTTGATCCAGGCCAAATCCGGAGCGGACACCGATTTGAAAACCGCCCTGGATAAAAATTCCGAAGTATTTGCCTTCTTAAGTTCCATCTCCGACCGGTACGGCATCGGATTCTGGAAACCGGGCGCGGGGATTATCCACCAGATCGTATTGGAAAACTATGCCTTCCCCGGAGGCATGATGATCGGGACCGACTCCCATACCCCCAATGCGGGTGGCCTGGGCATGATCGCGATCGGAGTAGGCGGCGCCGACGCCGTGGATGTCATGAGCGGGATGCCCTGGGAACTGAAAATGCCAAAACTGATCGGGGTAAAACTGACTGGCAAACTGAGTGGCTGGGCTTCCCCCAAGGACGTCATTCTTAAAGTTGCAGGAATATTGACCGTTGAAGGGGGCACCGGCGCAGTGGTTGAATATTTTGGCCCGGGCGCCCAGTCCATGTCCTGTACGGGCAAAGGCACGATCTGCAATATGGGCGCTGAAATCGGCGCCACCACCTCCACCTTTGGATACGATGCCTCCATGGGCCGTTACCTCCGGGCGACGGGTAGGGCGGTGATCGCCGACCTTGCCGACGGCATAGCCCAGGAACTGACCGGTGACGAGGCCTGTTATAAAAACCCAGAGGAATACTTTGACCGCGTCATTGAGATTGACCTGAGCAAACTGGAACCGCACGTGAACGGGCCCTATACTCCGGACCTGGCCTGGCCGCTTTCGGAATTTGCGGCTGCCGTAAAAGAAAAGGGGTATCCCGCTAAACTCGAAGTCGGGCTCATCGGCTCCTGCACCAACTCCTCTTATGAAGACCTGGACCGCGCGGCTTTTGTAGCCAAACAGGCCAAAGAGAAAAAATTAAAGGTAAAATCGGAATTCACTATTACTCCCGGCTCGGAACAAATCAGGTATACCGTCGAAAGGGACGGCCAGCTCCAGGCTTTTGAGGACATCGGTGGGATCGTACTCGCCAATGCCTGCGGCCCCTGCATCGGCCAATGGGCCAGGCATACGGATGATCCCAACCGGAAAAACTCCATCCTCACCTCCTTCAACCGCAACTTTTCCAAACGCAACGACGGCAATGCCAATACCCATGCTTTTGTGGCTTCGCCTGAAATCGTTACGGCTCTCGCGATTGCAGGCACCCTCACTTTCAATCCGCTCACCGATACGCTGATCAACGAAGACGGCCAGTCCGTGAAGCTCGATCCGCCGCAGGGCGAGGAACTTCCCTCCAAAGGATTTGATGTGGAAGATGCTGGCTATCAGGCCCCTTCCGCAGACGGGTCCTCCGTAAGGGTCGAAGTGAGGGAGGACAGCGACCGGCTTCAATTGCTCACCCCTTTTAAACCCATTACCCAGGAACAAGTCAAAGGAATGCGGATTCTGATCAAAGCAAAAGGTAAATGCACCACCGACCATATTTCCATGGCCGGCCCCTGGCTCAAATACCGCGGCCATCTCGAAAACATATCCAACAATTGCCTCATCGGCGCCATAAATGATTTCAACGGGGAAGCGAATAAAGTGCTCAACCTGGTGACCAATGAGTACATGGCCGTACCCGATTCGGCGAGGACCTACCAAAAGGCCGGCGTCGGAACGGTGGTCTTTGGTGAATTCAATTACGGGGAAGGCTCTTCCCGCGAACACGCGGCCATGGAACCCCGGTACCTGGGAGTCAAAGCGGTGATCGTAAAATCTTTTGCCCGCATCCACCAGACCAACCTTAAAAAACAAGGAATGCTGGCACTGACCTTCACCAATCCCGATGATTACGACCTGATCCGTCAGGATGATACGGTGGATATCGGAGGCTTCGAAGATTTTGCACCCGATGAAGCGCTTTATGTCGTCCTCCATCATGCGGACGGCACGATGGACCGGTTTGAAGTGGATCACAATTACAACGAACAACAAATAGAATGGGTAAAGGAAGGCAGCGCCTTAAATAAGATCCGTAAGGACCTTGGGGTTTCCTGATCGAAGGCCCAATCTCCAAATAAAAATTTGAACCGCATAGCTCGTCTTGAATGCTAAGGAACCGTAGGGGAAAGGAGGAGTTCTTTCTTTGCGGATTTTCATTGCGGTCTCAGGGGCCTTGGCGATTAGAAAAGGATTATAAACCGCAATGAGCGCAAAGAGCGCGAAGATTTTGCAGAGAAATGAGAAGGGCATGCAGGATTAGCGGCGGATTTGATTAATCCAACCCGGATCCCTCCCGGTTTTGTACTTTGAGAGGAATTTATTTCTTTCAGGTATGGAAACCTCCTACGATGCCATAGTGATCGGGTCCGGCATTTCCGGCGGCTGGGCGGCAAAAGAACTCTGTGAAAAAGGCTTAAAAACCCTGGTGCTTGAACGGGGAAGGGATATCAAACACATCAAAGACTATCCCACGGCGACCATGGCCCCCTGGGATTTTCAATACCGGGGCAGGGTGAGCCGGGAGTACATCGAAAAAAACCCCCTGATCAGCAAAGCGGCCGGTTTCGGTGACGATACCAAACATTTTTTTATTCAGGATGCGGACCATCCCTATATCCAGGAAAAACCCTTTGACTGGATCCGGGGCTACCAGGTCGGAGGAAAATCGCTCATCTGGGGCCGCGCATGCCAGCGCTGGAGCCCATATGAGTTTACAGCCCCCGAACGCCAGGGCTATGGGATGAACTGGCCCATAAATTACCAGGACATAGCCCCCTGGTACAGCCATGTGGAAAAATTCGTTGGAGTATGCGGCAGCCGGGACGGCCTCGAAGCGATGCCGGACGGGGAGTTTTTACCTCCTTTTGGCCTGAATTGCGTAGAAACCCATATGCGGGATAAAATCAAAGCCACTTATCCGGACCGGCATATGGTCGACGCCCGCTGGGCGCAGATCACCAGGGCGGATGAAATCTATCTTCAGCAGGGGCGCGGAAAATGCCAGGCTAGGAATATGTGCATGCGGGGTTGTCCCTTTGGCGGCTACTTCAGTTCGGTTTCGTCAACCCTGCCCTGGGCGGAGAAAACGGGTAATCTGACCCTCAGGCCCCATTCCGTCGTGCACTCCATCCTGTATAATGAAGGCACAAAAAAGGCAAGCGGAGTCAGGGTCATCGACGCGGTCAGCAAGGAGGAAATGACCTTTCATGCGAAAGTGATTTTCCTCAACGCCTCCGCCTTGAATTCCCTGCTGATCCTGCTCCATTCCAAATCCTCCCGGTTCCCCGAAGGCCTGGGCAATGAATACGACCTTCTTGGCCGCTATGTTGCTTTTCACAACTACCGGTCTTATACTTCGGGTCAACTCGACGGTTTTGAAGATAAATATTATTATGGCCGCAACCCGACCGAACCCATCATAGCGAACTACCGGAACCTGGGAAAACAAACCATGGATTTTGCGGGAGGCTACACCATTTTCACCGGAGCTTACCGGTCGGGATTTGAAACTTATGAGGGCCCCCAATTCGGCCCGGAATTTAAGGAGCATATGACCCGGCCCGGACCCTGGAGGGTGTACATGTATATGCAGGGAGAAACCATACCCAAAGAAACCAACCGGGTGAGCCTGAGCGACTCGGAAAAGGATCCCTGGGGCATTCCCCTCCTGGTGACCGATGTGGGTTATGATGACAACGATGACCGGATGGTGAAAGACTTTATGCAGGAATCCGTGGATATGATGCAAGCCGCCGGCTGTCGCGACATCAGCACCGGTGACAATCACCAGGCTCCAGGCCTGGATATCCATGAGATGGGTGGCTGCAGGATGGGCACAAACCCCAAAAACTCCATGCTCAACGCCTGGAACCAAATGCATCTCTGTAAAAATGTATTCGTCACCGACGGCGCCTGCATGACCAGTACGGGCAATCAAAGCCCATCCATACTATATATGGCCCTCACCGCCCGCGCAGTGAGTCACGCCGTGGATGAGTTAAACAAACGCAATTTGTAGTCACGGACCCTTTCTCCTCCCACGGTTGCGGGACCCCCTTTTCCCACAAAGCCCACCAGGCCCACAAAGCAAACCAAGGATTTGCAATTAGAATTTTGCTCCCTTCGCCTTTTACCTTTCGCCTTTCACCTTTTTCCATTTCGCCTCCCGCTATTGCGGGACTCCTTTTTCCCACAAAGCCCACCAGGCCCACAAAGCAAAGCAAGGATTTGCAATTAGAATTTTGCTCCCTTCGCCTTTTACCTTTCGCCCTTCGCCTTTTTCCCACAAAGCCCACCAGGCCCACAAACCAAACAAAGGATTAGCAAAAAGATTTTTGCTCCCTTCGCCTTTTTCCCACAAAGCCCGCGAAGGCCACAAAGCAAACAAAGGATTAGCAAAAAGAATTTTGCTCCCTTCGCCGTTCACCTTTCGCCCTTCGCCTCTTTCCCTTCGCCGTTTACCTTTCGCCCTTCGCCTTTATCCCACAAAGCCCACCAGGCCCACAAAGCAAACAAAGGATTAGCAAAAAGATTTTTGCTCCCTTCGCCTTTTTCCCTTCACCCTTCGCCTTTCGCTATTGCTGGACTCCTTTATCCCACAAAGCCCGCGAAGGCCACAAAGCAAAGCAAGGATTTGCAATTAGAATTTTGCTCCCTTCGCCGTTTACCTTTCGCCCTTCGCCTTTTTCCCACAAAGCCCACCAGGCCCACAAAGCAAACAAAGTATTTGCAAAAAGCATTTTGCTCCCTTCGCCGTTCACCTTTCGCCCTTCGCCTCTTTCCCTTCGCCGTTTACCTTTCGCCTTTCACCTATCACCTTTTTCCATTTCTCCTATCTCCCTTCCTCCCGTCTCCCTTTTTCCCACAAAGCCCGCGAAGGCCACAAAGGAAACCAAGGATTTGCAAAAAGCATTTTGCTCCTTTTGCCGTTTACCTTTCGCCCTTCGCCTTATTCCCTTCGCCGTTTACCCTTCGCCCTTCGCCTTTTTCCTTTCGTCTCCCGCGGTTGCGGGACTCCTTTTTCCCACAAAGCCCGCGAAGGCCACAAAGCAAACAAAGGATTAGCAAAAAGATTTTTGCTCCCTTCGCCGTTTACCTTTCGCCCTTCGCCTTTCGCTATTACGGGACTCCTTTTTCCCACAAAGCCCGCGAAGGCCACAAAGCAAAGCAAGGATTTGCAATTAGAATTTTGCTCCCTTCGCCGTTTACCTTTCGCCTTTCACCTTTTTCCATTTCTCCTGTCTCCCTTCCTCCCGTCTCCTTTTCTCCCACAAAGCCCACCAGGCCCACAAAGCAAAGCAAGGATTTGCGATTAGAATTTTGCTCCCTTCGCCTTTTACCCTTCGCCCTTCGCCTTTTACTTTTCGCCTCCCGTAGTTGCGGGACTCCCTTCCTCTTGTCTCCTAAAATCCCTTATCTTGAAAAAAAATTCTTTCTCATGGATCAGCGAATCATCAACCTGTACGACGAATACATTCACAAGCCCCTGAACCGGCAGGACTTTCTCAACCGGTTGACCACCCTGGTGGGCAGTTCTGCGGCAGCCATGGCCATTCTTCCCCAGATTGAAGTGGATTTTACCCATGCCAACCGCACGCCGGATGCCGATTTATTTACGGAATACATTACCTATGCCGGAGTCCAGGGTACCATGAGGTGTTATGTGGCGCGGCCCAAGGAAGAAAAAAAGTACCCCACGGTGGTGATCATCCATGAAAACCGCGGGCTCAATGCACATATCGAAGATGTGGCCCGACGGGCGGCCCAGGCCGGTTATTTGGCTATCGCGCCGGATGCGCTCTCTCCCCTGGGACTGACTTTTGCAAACGAGGATGAGGCCAGGACCAAGTTCCGGGATTTGAAAGCAGAAGACAACAATGCCAACTTCATCCGGGTCTTCGAATACCTCAAGACCCGAAAAGACAGCAACGGCAATTATGGTTGTGTGGGCTTCTGCTGGGGAGGGGCCATGGCCAATACCCTTGCGGTGAACGTACCGGAATTGAAAGCCGCCGTGGCCTTCTATGGCCGTCAGCAACCTGCGGAAAACGTGCCCAAAATCAAAGCCGCCCTCCAGTTGCATTATGCCGAAATGGATGAAGGGGTCAACGCCGGGATCGTCGCCTATGAGGCCGCACTGAAAGCCAATAATATCCCCTATGAACTTTATATGTATGCAGGCGCCCAGCATGCTTTCCACAACGACACGGCCCCCTCGCGTTACCACGAAGCATCCGCCAAACTCGCCTGGCAAAGAACCCTCGATTTTTGGGCGAAATATTTATAATAATTCCCGAGGAAGATCCGGATTGGCACGGGACTTGTATTTTGAAATCACAAAACCAAGCTATTTTTTGACCCGGATTGCGATAAAAATTTTAATTTTGCAGCCATGTTAATTCATCACGGACCTCATCATCACCATCTTTTGCAGCATGCAAACGGGTAATGGTTTGTCCTGATTGAAAACATAAAATATAAATCAAAGGCTTGCCGGACCCGGTGAGCCTTTTTTATTTTAACCAATGGGTATATGACCAGACTAAATATAGCGATTCAAAAATCAGGCAGGATGCACGACGATTGTATGGTGCTCCTGCGGGACTGCGGGCTCAGGATTGAAACGGTCTCGGACCAGCTTAAAACCAGCGCGGGGGGATTCCCTCTGGATATTCTTTACCTGCGCAACGGCGACATTCCCGAATACCTTCAGGACGGGGTGGCCGACATTGCCATCCTCGGTGAAAATACGGTGATTGAAAAAGGCAGCCGGGTGACCGGCCTGCTTCCCCTCGGATTTTCCAAATGCCGCCTGTCTATCGCGGTCCCGCAAAAAAGCGGATACGAAGACCTCCGTTTTTTCGAGGGCAAAAGAATCGCCACCTCCTATCCCCGCACCCTGGCAAAATATCTCCGGGATAAAGGGGTCACCGCGGAAATCCACCAGATCTCCGGCAGTGTGGAAATCGCTCCCCATATCGGCCTGGCTGATGGAATTTGCGACCTGGTTTCCTCCGGCAATACCTTATTTCAGAACAAGCTGGAAGAAAAAGAAGTCATCCTGCATTCGCAAGCCTGGGTCTATGCCAACAATGAGCTGGATGCAGACAAAAAAGCCCTGGTGGATCAGTTGCTTTTCCGGATCAAAGCCACCCTCGAAGCGCGTAAAAACAAATACATCCTGCTGAACGCCCCTAAGGCTTCGCTCGATAAAATCATCTCCATCCTGCCGGGTATCAAAAGCCCAACCATCCTGCCCCTGGCCATTGAAGGCTGGTGCTCGGTGCATTCCGTCATCCCCGAAAAAGAATTCTGGGAAGTCATCGATGCCCTCAAACAGGCGGGGGCCGAAGGCATCCTGGTGATCCCGATCGAAAAAATGGTGAGCTGAATATGAAAATATACCTTGAACCTCCCAGGGTGCAATGGGCCGAAATCACCCGTCGCCCATCCGGCCAGGACCTCAGCCAGGAATCCGTCGTGCAATCCATCCTTGACCGCGTTCGGCAGGAAGGCGATACGGCCCTCAAAAAGTATACGGAAAAATTCGATCAGGTCAGCCTCCAGTCCTTCGGGGTCAGCCAGGAGGAAATGGACCAGGCCGAAAAAAAACTGGACCAAAGACTGAAGGAAGCCATACAGATTGCCAAATCCAATATCGAAGCCTTTCACCGTTCCCAATGGCATGAACCCGGGATCGTGGAAACCATGACCGGGGTGAAATGCTGGCAAAAAACCGTCCCCATTGAAAAAGTAGGTTTATACATCCCGGGTGGTACAGCCCCCCTGTTTTCCACCGTCCTGATGCTGGCAACACCGGCCGGGATAGCGGGCTGTAGGGAAATCTTGTTGTGCAGCCCACCGGACAAATTCGGTTCCGTACATCCGGCCATCTTGTATTCGGCCAGGCTTTGCGGGGTGACCCGCATCTTCAAGGTTGGGGGCGCCCAGGCCATCGCAGCCATGGCTTACGGCACGAAAGAAATCCCCGCGGTACACAAAATATTCGGGCCTGGAAATTCTTTTGTGACCCTGGCAAAAATGAAGGTGCAGCAGGAGGGGATTGCCATTGACCTGCCCGCCGGTCCTTCCGAAGTCCTGGTGCTGGCGGATGAGTCCGCCGACCCCTCTTGGGTGGCCAGTGATTTGTTGTCGCAGGCGGAACACGGCCTGGACAGCCAGGTGGTGCTGGTAGCGGATTCGGAAGATTTTGTCCGCCAGGTTGGCCTGGAAATGGAAAGCCAGCTCCAGGAACTTCCCAGGAAAAAATACGCCACCGGCTCCCTGGCGCATAGTCACGCCCTGGTCCTGAAAGACCGGAAAGATCAACTGGATTTTATAAATGAATATGCCCCTGAACACCTGATCCTCAACCACAGGGACGCGGACGCCATCTCCAATGAAGTGATCAATGCCGGATCGGTTTTCATCGGGCCCTATTCCCCGGAATCGGTAGGAGACTATGCTTCTGGCACCAATCACACGCTTCCGACCAGCGCCTATGCCAAAGCATACAGCGGGGTCAACCTCGACGCATTCACCAAAAAAATAACCTTTCAGAAACTTGACCCCGAAGGCCTTCAGGCCATAGGCCCTTATGTGGAGCTCATGGCCCAGGCCGAACAACTTACCGCCCATCAACGGGCCGTATCCAAACGATTAAACAAACTGAACCGTCCATGACCATCGAATCCCTCATCCGGCCCAATATTTTAAAACTGAAGCCCTATGCCTCGGCCAGGCATGAATTCACCGGCAAGGGAGAGGTGTTCCTGGACGCCAACGAGAATCCCTTTGATACCGGGGTCAACCGTTATCCCGATCCTTTGCAGGAAAAGCTTAAATCGGCCATCGGCCGGCTAAAAAACATCCCTACGGACCAAATTTTCCTTGGCAATGGGAGCGATGAGGCCATCGACCTGATCTTGCGCATTTTTTGTGTGCCCGGCCGGGACGAAATCATGGTCCTGCCGCCTACCTATGGCATGTACCAGGTGAGCGCCGACATCGCCGATGTCCAGGTTAAAAAGGTCCTGCTTCAAGCCGATTTCCAGCCGGACCTCCCATCCATAAGGAATAACCTCGGGCCCCATGCCAAGGTGATCTTTATTTGCAGCCCAAACAATCCCACCGGCAACCTGATCCGCCGGGAGGCCATCGAAGAGATCCTTGAATTTTTCGGGGGAATCGTGGTGGTGGATGAGGCCTATACGGATTTTTGCCCTGAGGCCACGCTGCTGCCTTTATTGGAAAAATACGAAAACCTGATCGTGATGCAGACCCTGTCCAAGGCTTGGGGCATGGCCGCGATCCGCCTGGGAATGGCTTTTGCCTCCCCCCTGCTGATTTCTTATTTCAATAAAGTGAAGGCGCCTTACAATATCAATATCCTGACCCAGCGCTTTGCCCTGGAACGGCTTTCGAAAGAAGGCGAAATGAAGGCCCAGGTGCAATCCATCCGGCAGCAAAAAACATGGCTGACCCGCGAACTGGAATCCCTGAACGAGGTGCTGCAGGTCTATCCTTCGGACAGTAATTTTTTATTGGTCAAAGTCAGGCATGCGGAGGCCCTTTACGGTTATTTGTCGGCCCAGGGGGTCGTGGTGCGCAACCGGTCCAGGGAACCCCTCTGCGAAAATTGCCTCCGGATCACCATTGGCACGGAAACGGAAAACAGGACCTTGCTGGAAAAAATGAATTTGTTTCAAAACCAAGCCCCGGTATGAATATGCAGAAAGTTTTGTTTATCGATCGCGACGGCACCCTGATCGTGGAGCCCCAGGACAATTTTCAGATCGATTCGCTGGAAAAACTGGAGTTTATACCCGGGGTCTTCACCTGGTTGGGTAAAATTGCCAGCCAGTTGGATTATACCCTGGTCATGGTGACCAACCAGGATGGATTGGGGACTCCTTCTTTGCCCGAAACAGATTTCTGGCCGGCCCAGAATAAAATGATGACCGCCTTTAAAAATGAAGGGATCCATTTCGCTGCCGTGCACATCGACCGCTCCTTTGAACATGAACATAAGGAAACCCGTAAACCCGGGACCGGTATGCTTAAAGAATACCTGACCGGTTCCTATAACCTCCCGGAAAGTTTTGTGATTGGCGACCGGCTCACGGATGTGCAACTGGCCGCTAATTTGGGTTGTCAGGCAATTCTATTTAACGACGATTTGGACTCGGCGGCGCTTGCGGTGGCACATCAGAGCCGTTCCTGGAAATCGGTTTATGAATTCCTCCGCCTCCGTTCCAGGGTCGTCCACCATCAAAGGCATACCAGGGAAACACAGATCGATATCCGGCTGGACCTCGACGGCACCGGTAAAAGCAGCATATCCACCGGCCTTGGCTTTTTTGACCATATGCTCGAACAGATCGCCCGGCATGGGGAATGCGACATGGAAGTCCGCTGCAAAGGGGACCTGCACATCGACGAACATCACAGCATTGAGGATACGGGCATCGCGCTTGGGGAAGCTTTTCTTAAAGCCCTGGGGGATAAAAAAGGCATGGAACGGTACGCTTTCCATTTACCCATGGATGAAGCGGATGCCGAAGTGCTGCTCGATTTTGGAGGCAGAGCCTGGCTGGTATGGGAAGCCGAATTCAAAAGGGAAAAAATCGGGGAAATGCCGACCGAGATGTTTTACCATTTTTTTAAATCCTTCTGCGACGCGGCTAAATGCAATCTGCAGGTTCGGGTCCGGGGTGAAAACGAACATCACAAGATCGAAGCCGTCTTCAAGGCCTTTGCCAAATGCATCCGCCAGGCAAAACGGCGTGACCCGGCATCGGACCTCCTGCCTTCCACCAAAGGGGTTTTATAAGGAAAGCCAAAAAACATGAAGCAGAAAATTGCAGTGATCGATTACAATGCAGGCAATGTGCAGTCGGTGCTCTTTGCCCTCGAACGGTTTGACGTGGCGGCGGTGCTTACCCGTGACCCGGACGAGATCCGAAAAGCGGACAAAGTACTCTTCCCAGGGGTGGGAGAGGCATCCACGACGATGGGCTTTCTCCGTGCCCGGGGATTTGACCAATTGATCCCCGGCCTGACCCAGCCCGTTCTGGGCATCTGCCTGGGCCTCCAGTTGCTCTGCGAACATTCGGAAGAAAACGATACGGCCTGCCTGGGCATTCTTCCCGTAAAGGTCAAACGGTTTGTGGCTACCTCTCACGAATTCAAAATCCCGCACATGGGATGGAACCAGCTGGAGCTTAACCAGCAGGATTGGCTGGCCCCTTCCATGGACCGGCAGTACGTGTATTTTGTCCACAGTTATTATGCGGAGCTCAATCCCTATACGGTAGCTTCCTGCACCTATTGCCAGCCCTTCAGTGCCGTGATTCACAAGGACAATTTTTATGCTACCCAGTTCCACGTGGAAAAATCAGGGCCGGTGGGGCTTAAGATCCTGGAAACGTTTTTGGACCTGTAAACGCTAAGTCAAATATGATCGTCTTTCCCGCAATCGACCTCATCGGAGGAAAATGTGTCCGACTCACCGAAGGGGATTTTGAACGCCTTACGGATTACCAGGCGGACCCGGTGGATACGGCAAAAAAATACGAGGATGCAGGCCTCAGCCACCTGCATCTCGTGGACCTCGACGGTGCCAGGAACAAAAAAGTGACCCAGTATAAGATCCTTGAAAAAATCTGCAGCAAGACCAATCTCAAAGTTGATTTTGGCGGGGGTATAAAGACGGACGATGACCTGCGCATCGTATTTGAAAGCGGCGGGGCACAGGCCAATGTGGGCAGCCTGGCCGTCTCCGAGCCTGAAATTTTCGAAGCCTGGATGGTCGAATATGGCTCTGACCGCATCATCCTGGCTGCGGATGTCCGGGATATGAAGGTGGCGGCCCATGCCTGGAAGGAAACCAGCCCAATCTCGATTTTCGACCTGCTCGACCGCTTTGAACCTCGCGGACTGATATACCTTACCTGTACCGATATTTCCCGGGATGGAAAACTCACCGGGGTAAACCATGAATTGTACAAGACCCTGATGGAAAAATATCCTGCCCTCCGGGTGACCGCCAGTGGCGGAGTGCATCATGTGAAGGATCTGCAGGGACTGTTGGAGATGCAATGTTTTGGCGTGATTGTCGGGAAGGCCATTTACGAAAACAAAATCCGGCTGGAGGAATTGGTTTCCTTCCAGTTGAACTAAAAAACATTTCATGTTAGCGAAAAGGATCATAGCCTGCCTGGACATCAAGGATGGCCGCACGGTGAAAGGCATCAATTTTCTCGGGCTCCGGGATGCCGGTGATCCCGTGGAACTGGGCAGGCTGTATAGTGATCAGGGCATCGACGAGTTGGTGTTTTTGGATATCACCGCCACCCATGAAAAAAGGAAAACCTTGAGCGCCCTGGCCCGGGCGGTAGCCAAAAACATAAACATCCCTTTCACCATCGGGGGAGGAGTAACTTCCGTGGAGGATGCCTCCGCCCTGCTGGAATCCGGGGCCGATAAAGTCTCGATCAATTCGGCTGCGGTGAGGGAACCCGATTTGATCAGGCGACTCGCCCTTGAATTTGGAAGCCAGTTTGTGGTCCTGGCGGTGGACGGAAGGCTGACCGAAAACGGTTGGGAAGTTTATATACAAGGGGGCCGGTTATCAACAGGCCTGCCCATGTACGATTGGATCAGGAAGGGGGTTGACCTGGGAGCCGGGGAAATCCTGTTTACTTCTATGAATCACGACGGAATGAAATCCGGCTTTGCGGTGGAAGCCACCCGTATGGTTTCCGAATCGGTATCGGTGCCGGTGATTGCCAGCGGAGGAGCGGGCACCATGGAGCATTTCGCCGATGTCTTCCGGGAGGGCAAGGCCGATGCCGCCCTGGCCGCCAGCATTTTTCATTACCGGGAAATCGGGATACCCGAATTGAAAGACTTTCTGCGTACCAGAAATATAGCTGTCAGAAATCAGCCATCAGAAGTCAGCCTATAGCCATCAGCTATCAGCCCATAGCTATCAGCTGAAAGCTGACTTCTGAAAGCTGACATCTGAAAGCTGATTGCTCTTTCTTATCTTTCCCGGATAAAACTCTCGAACCATTGAACAAGGGTATAGCGAAAATCATAGGGGCCTCTTCCGTAGGCACGCTCATCGAATGGTATGATTTTTACATCTTCGGCAGCCTGGCCGTGTTGATTGGTAAAAAATTGTTTCCGCCGGATGCAGGCGCCTCCGCCCTGATCAATACCTTGGCGATTTTCGCCGCGGGCTTTATTGTGAGGCCTTTTGGAGCCCTTTTCTTTGGCCGCATCGGGGACCTGGTGGGGCGCAAATACACTTTTATGCTCACCCTGGTCCTGATGGGGGTTTCCACCTTCCTGATCGGGCTGATCCCGGGATTCGATTCCTGGGGATATGCCGCCCCGCTGGCCGTGCTGGTCCTTCGCTTGCTCCAGGGATTGGCCCTGGGCGGGGAATATGGAGGTGCCGCGACTTATGTTGCCGAACATGCCCCGCCAACGCATCGGGGAATATACACCAGCTGGATTCAAACGACCGCCACTCTGGGCCTCTTTTTATCGCTTGGTGTGATTGTCTATACCCGTTACCTCATAGGTACCGAAGCATTTAATGACTGGGGCTGGCGGGTACCCTTCCTGGTCTCCATCTTCCTGGTCGGGGTTTCGGTCTATATCCGCATTCGTATGCGCGAATCGCCTTCCTTTGCCCGGATCAAGGCCGAAGGCAAAATTTCCGTCAATCCGATCAAGGAGAGTTTCAGCCACAAGGCCAATTTTAAAATGGTCCTGCTCGCCCTTTTCGGGGCGGTCATGGGCCAGGGTGTAATCTGGTACACCGGTCAGTTCTACGCCCAGTCTTTCCTTGAAAACACCTGCAAGATCGAATTCAACCAAAGCAGGTACATTCTGTTGATCGCGATCGCTTTCGCCACCCCCTTCTTTATTTTTTGGGGATGGCTGAGTGATAAAATCGGCAGGAAATGGATCATGATCGCCGGGATGGTGCTCGGGGTACTGACCTATCGGCCCATTTACCGTTATTTCTACGAAAAAACCAACAGCGTGGTCCTCGAGCGGTCTGAACCGGTCAAATCGACCCCCCTGCCCCTGATCCGCATGAAAAACGACGACGGGGATTCGGTGTTTGTCAATCAGCGGATCCAAACCCTGGCCAACGGGATCAGTTTCAAGCAGGCAAGGGTGGATATCCTTTTCAGGGATCCGGAGAAGGCGGACCGTGCCCTGGGACAATTTGCGATCATCGACAAGACCCTGCCCCCCGGTCTGTTTTGGATATTCGTATTTCTTGTTTTTATCCAGATCCTGTATGTAACCATGGTCTATGGCCCGATTGCCGCCTTCCTGGTTGAACTGTTTCCGACGCGGATCCGGTACACTTCGATGTCCCTGCCTTACCATATCGGCAACGGGGTTTTCGGAGGCCTGGTGCCATTTATTGCTACTCTGATCAGCAGTTTCCCGGGAAGCAATTATCTGTCGGGCCTGTGGTACCCGATTGGGGTGGCCCTGGTCTGTGCCATCATCGGCAGTCTTTACCTGGAGAACAAGATAAACGTGGAAAACCGGGACTAAGGCTAAGGTTAAGGTTAAGGCTAAGGTTAAGGCTTAACCTCAACCTCAACCTCAGCCTTAACCTTAACCTCAGCCTTAATCTCAGCCTCAACCTCAGCCTTCTCCAAACCCGGTTTCGTCTTTTTCCCCTAAGTTTACACTTCCATTAATCGCGTGAATATGTTACTGACATCCACCAATACCATTGAAGGGCATAAGATCCGGCATTACCTGGGCCTGGTGACCGGGGATACCATTATCGGCGCAAACCTGGTGAAGGATTTTTTCGCCTCCATCACGGATATCGTTGGTGGCCGGTCCGGGGCTTACGAAAAGGTGCTGAAGGAGGCCAAGTCTTTGGCGGAGGCCGAGATGGTCAACAAAGCCCTGTCCATGGGCGCCAATGCGGTGATCGGGATTGATTTTGATTACGAAGTCCTGGGCAGGGGCAGCATGCTGATGGTTTCCATGACCGGGACTGCCGTGATTTACGATGAGTTCGCAAAAAAGGAAGCATGAAAACAGACCTCAGCCAGATCCGGTACGATGCGGGCACAGGGCTCATTCCCGCCGTGATCCAGGATGAAATGACCGGGAAGGTATTGATGCTTGGGTATATGAACCGGGAAGCTTTGGAAAAAACCCGGTCCACGGGCAAGGTGACTTTTTTCAGCAGGAGCAAACAAAGGCTTTGGACCAAGGGAGAGACCAGCGGCCATTTCCTCCATCTCAGGTCTATAGCCACCGACTGTGATGACGATACTCTTTTGATCAAGGTCCGTCCCGAAGGCCCTGTCTGCCATGAAGGATTTGACACCTGTTTTCGTGAAATCAACCTGTCCGCTGATTTTATCCAGGAGCTTGAAAACATCATCAGGGACAGGAAAGCCAATCCCAAAGCGGGTTCTTATACCAATTCCCTTTTTGATTCCGGCGTTCAGAAAATAGCCCAGAAAGTGGGGGAGGAATCTGTGGAAACCATCCTGGAAGCCCAGGCTCCCGGAAAAGAAGCACTGGTCTACGAAGCCAGCGACCTGGTCTATCACCTGCTAGTCCTGCTTCAGGCCAAAGATTCGTCCTGGGGGGAGGTGATCGATCAACTCAAATTAAAACACGGTGCCCGGTGAACATCCATACCAGGCTTATTTATTTTCCCCGATAGGATATATCTATCTGGCTCGCTCTGAAATGGGACTGACCCACGTTCACCTGAGCCGGAAGGAGCCCGGCGATGATTTTTCCCAGGGACAGGACGACCTGCTTTTGGAAGCTAAAAAACAACTGGCTTCCTATTTCAGCGGATCTCTTCAGCGTTTTGATCTTCCGCTTGATTTCGGTAAAGCGCCTGAATTCAGCCAGGCGGTGTGGCGGTTGTTGCTGCAAATCCCCTATGGCCATACTCGGTCATACGGAGCCCTGGCGCGGGACTTGGGAGATATCCGCAAATCGAGGGCCGTAGGCCATGCCAATGCGGTAAACCCAATGGCCATCATAGTACCCTGCCACCGGGTGATCGGTTCTACCGGCGCCCTGACCGGTTACGCTTATGGAATGGATGCCAAGGAATTTTTACTGGCTTTGGAAAATCCAAACCGGGGTAAACAGACCGAACTGTTTTAGCTTTGCAATTAAATAATTAAAATAATTAATGAATTAAAAATTAAGGGCAGACCATTCTTAATTATTAATTCCTTAATTTTTTAATTACTACTAGCTTGCCATCTTCAATTCCCTTTCCTTCAACCCCAGGGTATTGCCATAACGGTTCACGATCTTGCTTTTCAGGTCCTGGCGGGCGAAGAAAATCCGGCTTTTGACGGTGCCCAGGGGAAGTTGCATGTCGTCGGCGATCTCCTGGTATTTGTACCCTTCGTAATGTTTCACGAATGGATAGCGGATGGATTCGTCCAGTTCATCCACCATATGAGTAAGTTCATCCATGAGGATATTGGACTCGCCCTGGTTTCCTGTGGAATTGGATCCTGAATTCAGGAAAAACAGGTTGTCGGTGGAATCAAAGAGGACCCGGGTCTTGGCTTTCTTCCTGTAATTGTTTATAAACAGGTTCCGCATGATCGTGAGCAGCCAGGCTTTGAGGTTGGTCCCTTCCTGGAATTTCTCCCGGTTGGTGAGGGCGCGAAAATAGGTTTCCTGGAGCAGGTCCTTCGCATCATCCTGGTTACGGGTGAGGTTGAAGGCAAAGCGGAGTAATCTATCTTTGTGCAGGTCCAGGGCGGAAAGAAAACTGGGCTGGGTCATCTTGTTTAATTTTTATGATTCAAAGTTAAACAAAAAATCCACTGTTTAGACTTTTTAAGAAAAAATTAAACAAAAAAAATTACTGTTGGGCTTTTCTGACCAGGCGATAGGCTATAATTGCAAATATAATATTAGGCAACCAGATACCCAAGACAGAAGGTATATTAGGGCTTCTTGAAAATACGATTGAAAATTTTGAAATAAATACAAAAACCGATCCAAGGGCAATGCCCAGGGCGAGATGCAGACCCAAACCTCCCCTGACTTTCCGCCCTGCGATGGCTACGCCGATGACGGTAAGGATGAGGATCGTAAACGGATCGGCCGTTCTGCGCTGGATTTCATTGATATAAACCTTGACCGGATTGAGCCCCCTGGAACGTTCCTTGTCCACCAGGGCCTGTAGTTCTGGAGTGGTCATCAGGTCTTTTTTCTTGGAATAAAACTCAAAGTCAGAAGGCAGGATATTGAGGGCCGTATCGATTTGCTGGTTTGGATGGAGGGTGATCGTTTCTACGGAGTCCTCGTAGGTCCGGATCTCATAATCCCTGATTTTCCAACTGTTCCGGGTTTCTTTGTTCCATTCCAGGAACTGGGCTTTGAGCATGTAAATCAGGGTGGTGCCCCTGAATTTTTCCAGCCGGAAGGAATAACCCAGGCTGTCCGCGGCCGAATAACTTCTCAGGTATACTTTGGTATCCGGGGAGATGAAAAAATGCATATTTGTTCCGGTGGTAAGCCGGTCGCTGGACCTTTTGATAAACCTCCTTTCAAATTCCAGTTTTGGTTTATTGGCTATCGGAATGATAAAATGATTGGCGATCAAAAGGATGACCGTCAGCAAAGAAGCCGCCACCAGGTAGGGGCGAAGGAGCCTGGGGAAACTGACGCCTGCGTTGAGTATGGAAATGATTTCCGAATTATAGGCCAGCCGGCTGGTGAAAAAGATCACGGCGATCAGCGAAAAAAGGGGCCAGAGCAGGCCATTGATGAAAGGGATGTAATTGAGGTGATACTGCCCCAGGATTTCCCCCAGGCTGAGCACCTTGGACGCATCCACGAATTTTTCTGCCTTTTCACTGAAATCAATGACCATGGCGATCAGGGTGAATAAAAAGGCCGTGAAGAAAAAACTTCCGAGGTATTTCCGGATGATATACCAGTCCAGGATTTTCAATTCAACCGGGTTTTGATTTTTTCCAACATCTGGTTTTTCCAGGGGGTAAAGATACCTTCTTCGATTTTTTGCCTCGCGGTATCCACCAGGTAGAGGTAAAAACTCAGGTTTTGGATGCTGGCGATGCGGGCGCCGAGCAATTCATTGCTCTGGACCAGGTGCCTCAGGTAGGATTTTGAAAAAGGCTGGCTATAGGTTTCCGGCAGGCCGGGATCAATGGGGCTTTGGTCAAATTTCCACCTTTGGTTTTTGATGTTCAGGATGCCTTCCGTGGTATAGATCAGCCCGTGGCGGGCATTGCGGGTGGGCAGCACGCAGTCAAAAAAATCGATGCCCAGGGCGATGGACTCCAGGATATTTTCAGGGGTGCCCACGCCCATGAGGTAACGCCCTCTGGATGCGGGCAAATATTGATTGACCAGGCGGATCATTTCGTACATGTCCTGGTTTTTTTCTCCCACGGACAAACCGCCTATGGCATAAACCGGGGCCTCAAAGCCGGAGATGAACTTCGCCGATTCGGTCCGCAGGTCTTGATACACGGAACCCTGGCAAATGGGCAGCAGGGCCGGCTGATAATCGTAAGGAAGGCTCGCCTGGTTAAAATAACTGAAGCAACGCTCCAGCCAGCGATGAGTCAGTCCCATCGACTGTTTGGCATAGGGGTATTCGCAGGGGTAAGGCGGGCATTCATCAAAGGCCATGATCAGGTCGGCTCCGATCTGGAGTTGAATTTCCATTACGGCTTCCGGGGTGAATAAATGCCTTGACCCGTCGATATGGGAAGAAAAGGATACCCCTTCTTCCCTGATCTTTCTCAATTTGCTCAGGGAATAGACCTGGTAGCCGCCGCTGTCGGTCAGGACCGGCCCGGGCCATTGCATAAAACGGTGAATGCCGCCCGCAGCCTGCAATACGCCGGTGCCGGGGCGGAGATAAAGATGATAGGTATTGCTCAGGATGATCCGGGCATGCACGGGTTTTTTTAATTCCTCGGGACTGACCCCTTTGACGGAAGCCGCCGTACCGACAGGCATAAACACCGGGGTGGGCACCTCGCCGTGATCCGTGCGCAGGATACCGCTGCGCGCTCCGCCGGCCGGGTCAGTGGCTTTTAACTCAAAGGATACCCCCATACCCTCATACAAAATGCCTGGAACTGTCCAGCCTCAACAACACGGCGGTCATCAGGGAAAATACGATGCAGGAAGAGCCCCCGTAACTGATAAAGGGGAGGGGTATGCCCATGATGGGAACCAGGCCCATGGTCATACCGATATTGATAAAAAAGTGGACGAGGATAAAACCCAGGAAGCTGTAGGCATAGACGCGGGTGAAGGTATTCCTGGCCCTCTCCCCGATGGCGATGGCCCTTAACATCAGCAGTACAAACAAACCGATGATGGCTATGATGCCCAGGAAGCCCTGTTCTTCCCCGATGGTGCTGAAAATAAAATCGGTGCTCTGTTCCGGTACGTAATTCAACTTGGTAAGGGTGCCCTCCAGAAAACCTTTGCCCGAAAAGTTGCCCGAACTGATGGCCAGTTTGGATTGCAGTACGTGGTACAGGTTACCCCGCGGATCGCACATTTCCGGCCTGAGCCAGACGTTGATCCGTTCACGCTGGTGCGGTTTCAGAAAATTATCGACCGTATACTGGGATACTTTCGTGAAAGCGGCTCCTGCAAGGATGGAGGGAACGAGGATGATGAGCAGGCGCTGTAAACGTTGCTGGTATCCCTGATAAATAAAAAAAGCAAGACCGGTTCCGAGTAAGCCCAATACTGCCATGATCGGAACTTTTGACCAATAAGAAGCCATGATCAGTCCCCAGCTGGCCAGTACTATAAACAGTTGTTGGTTGTTTTTCCGCAGTTGGCTGTAGATCAGGGTGGATCCTATGGCAAGGATATAAGCGATGACATAAAGGGGATCGAATTTGAGCGCCAGGATAAAGAGCGCCAGCAGCGCCAGCCCGATGATATACCACACCGGGTTAAATCCTTCCCGGAACAGGAGGACAAAAAATGAACCGAAAGTGATGGCCGACCCCGCATCCGGCTGCATCAAGATCAGGCCGATGGGGACCGCAAAAAGCATCATGGCGATCAGCCTCGACTTGAATTGTTTGAGGTTGGTCTTGAAATAGGACAAATAGGCCGCCATGGCAAGCATGGTCCCGAATTTGGCGAACTCGGAGGGCTGGAACGAAAAGCCGCCCAGGTTGAACCAGGAGGTCGAGCCTTTGATTTTTTGTCCAAAAAACAGGACCGCGACCAGGAAAAGCAGCCCCAGCAGGTAGATCGGGTAGGAGAGCGAACTCCAAAACTTAAAATCGGTGATAAACACCAGCAGAAACAAAAAGGCTGAAATGATGATGGCAATCAATTGTTTGCCTGCATTGGTCCTGAAAAAAGGGGTGGTGGACTCGGTCAGTTCTGAATAACCGGACGCATAGATCATCATCCAGCCGATCACCACCAGGCTTAAAAAGGTGGCCAGGGTGATCCAATCCACTTTGGCAAATTCCTTGTTCCTGCTGATGATGGAGCTCATAAATTCAGGACTTCCTCCCTGCGGATGCGATCGGACACCAGGGTGGCCGATCGAAAGGTTTTGCGGATTTCATTCAGGCTGCGCATGGCTTCGGAATATTCGGTGAACACCCCGACACGGATCTGGTAATAAGGATCGTTGAGCAGCCATTTGGAACTGTATTGGGGAAAGCGGCTCCGGAAATTGGACAGGGCGGACTCCATTTCCCTCCGGTCGGTGGAGGCAAAGACCTGGATCCTCCATCCGGGGAAATCCGCACGTTTCAGGTTGTACTGAATAAAATAGTCGTTGAGCCTGGTGATGGCTGGGCTTTCGATCACCTGCAAGCGTCCGGTCTGCGCCTGGCCAAGGCCATAAGCAAAACAAAGCATCAGCATCAACTTCATGGATAATCTCATATTCAGACTAAATATACTTTTTATCAGGCATTGGCCCCATGGCACTGCTTATATTTCTTACCGCTGCCGCAGGGACAGGGATCGTTTCGTCCGATCTTTTTGTCCGCCCGGCGTATGGTTTCCACTTTCTGGGGCTCTCCTGCGGATTGCATGGCGGCCCGGCGCCGGTTTTGTTCCTCTTCGGCTGCCCGGTTGGTGGACACCCTGGAAAGATCGGTTTTCCTTTCCTTGGCCTCCTGGGGCGCCCGGTCTGCCTGGATCATGAGCTGTCCGTCCATGAGGTAAGAAGCCACTTCCCGGTTGACCTTGCCTACCAGTCCCTCAAACAAACCATAAGCTTCCATTTTATAGATGACCAGCGGGTCTTTTTGTTCGAAACTGGCTCCCTGGACGGAATCTTTCAGTTCGTCCATATTGCGGAGATGTTCTTTCCAGCTGTCATCGATCAGCGCGAGGTTGACCGCTTTTTCAATGTCCAGCATGATGCTCTTGCCATTGGTTTTGACCGCCAGCTCGATGTCGGCGGAGATCGGGAGCATCCTGGAGCGGCCGTCGGTGAAGGGAATGGAGATCCTTCGGTACCGCTGCCCTTCGCGCTGGTGCACCTGGCGGATGATGGGCAACAGGACTTCTGTGATCTGTTCCTTTTTGCGGTCGTATTTGCCCCTCACCATGCCCAGGTACCTGTCCAGGACTTCTCCGGCATTTCCTTCCTTAAAATCGGCGGCGTCCATTTCGGGGTCCAGGCCCAGGGTGCGCATGGATTCCTCGCGGAAACCGTCAAAATCCCCGGCGCTTTTATAGGATTCCACCAGACTTTCGGCGACGGTCAGGAAGATGCGGTTGAGGTCAACGGCCAGCCGCTCACCGGATAAGGCGTTCCTGCGTTTGGTGTAGATGGCTTCCCGCTGGATATTCATCACGTCATCGTATTCCAGCAACCGCTTGCGGATGCCGAAATTATTTTCTTCCACTTTTTTCTGTGCCCTTTCGATGGATTTGGATACCATGCTGTGCTGGATCACTTCGCCTTCCTTGTGGCCCAGGCGGTCCATCCAGGCGGCCATTCTTTCCGTGGCAAAAAGTCGCATCAGGCTGTCTTCGAGGGAGACGTAAAACTGGGAGGTTCCGGGGTCGCCCTGCCGTCCCGCCCGTCCGCGCAACTGACGGTCCACCCGCCTGGATTCGTGCCGCTCGGTGCCCACGATGGCGAGACCGCCCAGGGCCTTGATTTCGTCGGAGATCTTGATGTCCGTTCCCCGGCCGGCCATGTTGGTGGCAATGGTGACATTTCCCCTCTTCCCGGCTTCGGCCACGATTTCGGCTTCCCGCTGGTGCTGTTTGGCGTTGAGCACATTGTGTTTGATGCCCCGGAGCTGCAGCATGCGGCTCAGTTTTTCGGAGATCTCCACGGAAGTGGTGCCCACCAGCACGGGCCTTCCCGCGGTGGATAAAGCGACAATCTCGTCGATGACCGCGTTGAATTTTTCCCTCGCGGTTTTGAAGACCAGGTCCTCCCGGTCATCCCGCACGCAGGGCTTATTGGTCGGGATCACGACCACATCCAGCTTGTAGATGTCCCAGAGTTCTTTGGCCTCCGTCTCGGCGGTACCCGTCATCCCGGCGAGCTTGTGGTACATCCTGAAATAATTCTGGAGGGTGACGGTCGCATAGGTCTGGGTGATGTCGCCCACTTTTACGTTTTCCTTGGCTTCGATGGCCTGGTGGAGCCCGTCCGAATAGCGGCGGCCCTCCATCATACGCCCGGTTTGTTCATCCACGATTTTCACCTGGCCGTCCATCACGACGTATTCCTCGTCCCGTTCAAAAAGGGTATAGGCTTTGAGCAACTGGTTGACGGAATGCAGGCGTCTGGATTTGATGGCGTAATCCTGGATGATTTTTTCTTTGGACTCCCTGCGGCCGGCCTCATCCAGGTCCGCATCCTTTTCGATGTCGGTAAGACTGGTGGCAATATCGGGAAGGATAAAAAAACCAGGGTCCTCGTTGCCCTGGGAAAGATATTCCCCGCCCTTGTCGGTCAGTTCAACATTGCGGTTTTTTTCATCAATGGTAAAGTACAGAGGAGCATCCGCCTTATGCATGTTTTTGGACTGCTCCTGCATGTAATAGTTTTCGGTTTTTTGAAGGATCACCTTCATGCCTTCTTCGCTGAGGAATTTGATCAGGGCCCTGTTTTTGGGCAGGGCGCGGTAGGAACGAAAGAGGGACAGTCCTCCTTCGCCTTCTTCATTGCCTGTCTTCCCTTCGGCAATCAGCCGGCGCGCTTCGGTCAGAAACTGGGTGGCCAGTCTCTTTTGGGCTTCGATGACCCGCTCCACCTTTGGTTTGAGGTCGAGGTATTCCTGTTCTTCCTGACCCTGGGAGGCGGGGCCGGATATGATGAGGGGGGTCCTGGCGTCGTCGATCAGGACCGAATCCACTTCGTCCACCATGGCAAAATGGTGCTTGCCCTGGACGAGTTCATCCGGGGAGACCACCATATTATCCCGGAGGTAATCGAAACCGAATTCGCTGTTGGTACCGTAAATGATATCGCAGGCATAGGCTTTTTTCCGGGCCGTGCTGTTGGGTTGGTATTTGTCGATGCAATCCACGGTTAACTGGAGGAATTCGTGGATGGGTCCGACCCATTCGCTGTCCCGGCGCGCCAGGTAGTCGTTGACCGTCACGATATGTACTCCCAGACCGCTGAGGCCATTGAGGTAGGCGGGCAGGACGGAGACCAGGGTTTTTCCTTCCCCGGTGGCCATTTCCGCGATTTTGCCTTCATGCAAGGCGGTGGCCCCGATGAGCTGGACGTCGTAGGGCACCATATTCCATTTGATGGCCCCTCCGGCGGCGACCCATTCATTGGCCCAGAGAGCCTCGTCGCCTTCGATCGTGACATAAGCTTTTTGGGCGGCGATGTTCCGGTCGTGTTCGGTGGCGGTCACCCGGATTTGGTTGTTTTGGGTAAAACGCCGGCAGGTTTCTTTGACCACGGCGAAAGCCTGGGGGAGGAGTTCCAGAAGGATCTCTTCCAGGAGTTTGTCCCTTTCTTTCCCGAGCCGGTCGACTTCTTTAAACAGTTCTTCTTTTTGTTCGGGGTCGGCTTCCTCGTTGGCCTGTTGGCGGGTTTCGTTGATCTGGGCGTTGATCTCAGCCAGCCCTTCTTCGATGGTTTGGCGGAACCGGCGGGTATGGTCCCTCAAGTCGTCGTTGGAGATTTCCTGCAGGGTGGAGTAGTAGGCAAGCGCCTGGTCTACAAGGGGTTGATATCTGGCCAGGTCCTTATCCTGTTTTGAGCCTCCGAAAATTTTTTTGAGGCCGCTTTTCAATAAATCAAACATAGTGGAATGTGTATGCTAAGCCGGGCAAAGGTACAGGAAATAGGGGAGTGTAAAACCCGCTCAGGACCTCTTTAGTTTTTCTCTCGCCTCACTGGCGAGACTATGGACTCCGTACCAGGTCACCCCCCGGAAAACAAGGTCGGAAAGGATGAGCAGGACCGAGGCGGTAATGAAGGTCGTATTGCGGGCGGAGAAGGCCAGGCTCGTCCATTCGGGCCGGAAGGGATCGATATAAAAGGTTTGTACTGAAATGATGAGGATCGACAGGAAGTAAAGGAAGATGGACAGCCCCTGGAGCACGTGCAGGTAAGCCGGTTTGACCTGCAGCCGGTTTTTGATCAGGAAGAGGCGATAGGTATTTTCGCCGGGGTTCATTTTGATCAGTTCGGAAAGGATGTGGTCGCTTTTGGTAAATTCCTGGAGATGATATAGGGAGGCCGCTTTCTGGAACAGGGTTTTTTCATAAATGTCCTCGCCCCGGTAGACCTTCAGGTTGTTGATGATGGCGGCTTCGATGATCACATCCGACATGTCGGCGTGTTTCTGGTAGGCCCCGGCCTCGAACAGGGACCGGACATAGGCCGTCATGATCTCAAAATACTCTTCAAAGTCCAGGGATTTGATGATGAAGGCGTGCTCTTCAAAAAACCGGATGATGGTATGATAGGCCTGGGGGTCTATTTCCCTGAACTGCCTGAAGCAGGCGGAGAAGGTCTCTGTTTTTTGCGGATACACGACCTGATAAAATTAAGTCGTTTGGGAAAATGGTTCAAGGGAAATTAGA
>Ga0116144_10000529_pt1 | contig 50716 bp, 33 predicted proteins | sample AD_UKC035_MetaG_FD_89746 | JGI IMG/M metagenome (GOLD analysis project Ga0116144, IMG submission 89746) | Active sludge microbial communities of municipal wastewater-treating anaerobic digesters from USA - AD_UKC035_MetaG | ecosystem: Engineered > Bioreactor > Anaerobic > Digestate | place: USA...
AGGCCGGTTCGTTGCGCTTGCCGCGAAAAGGAGTGGGCGCCAGGTAGGGAGCATCGGTTTCCAGTACGATCCGGTCCAGGGGAATATTCTTTACGAGGGCGGCAAGACCGGAGTTCTTATAAGTGATGACCCCGCCGATCCCAAAATAATAATTCCCGAGGGCCTGGATGCGTTCGACCTGGTGCCGGTCCCCGCTGAAACAATGAAAGACTCCCCTGGCCGGCCGCGGGTCCATCGGCTCGAGCAGTTCCAGCACCGCCTCCGTCGCTTCCCGGCTATGGATCACCACGGGGAGATCCAGTTCACAGGCCCAGCCACACTGGACCCGAAATGCTTCTTCCTGGTATGGCCGGGTGGTCTTGTCCCAATGAAGATCAATGCCCATTTCACCGACGGCGTAATAAAGCCGGGAATTCCGGTACAGTTCCCCTTTTATTTCAGCCAGGGTTTCGGTGAAGCCGGCTGTCACCTGGCAGGGATGGAGTCCCATCATGGGGTAAAGGATGTCCGAAAGTCCGCAGGTGCTCAGCAGGGCGGGTATCGTGTCCGCATCCACGTTGGGCAAATAGATCCGGCCGACCCCGGCTTGAATGGCCCGGTGGATCATTTCCAACCGGTCTCCATCAAATTCGGAAGCGTACAAATGAGCATGAGTATCAACAAACATCCTGGACTTATCTTTGAACTGCAAAATAATGGCGAAGAAACAAAAATACTATGTGGTCTGGGAAGGCCATTCCACCGGGATTTTTGAAGACTGGAAGAAATGTGAAGCCCAGGTAAAAAACTACCCAAACGCCCGCTACAAATCCTTTGAAAGCCTGGAAGAGGCCAGGCAGGCCTTTTTTGGCGGCCCCTCCGCCAAAAAGCCGGTTTTCGCAAGGGCCCGCAGGAAAAATTACGACCACCTGGTCCAGGACAGCATTGTGGTCGATGCCGCCTGTGAAGGCAACCCCGGAATACTGGAATACCAAGGGGTGGACCCTCACAGCGGAGCGAAACTGTTCCACAGAGGCCCTTTCCAGGAAGGCACGGTGAATATCGGGGAATTCCTCGCCATCGTACATGCCCTGGCCTGGCTCAAACAAAAAGGTAAACATACCACGGCGGTCTATTCCGATTCCGTGACCGGACTCAGCTGGGTCAGAAACCGGCGGATAAGGACCAACCTGGTCAGAAGCGGGAGAAACGAAGAACTGTTTGTATTGGTGGACCGTGCCCTGGAGTGGCTGGCAAAAAATACCTACCAAAACAAATTGCTTAAATGGGATACCGAAACCTGGGGGGAAAATCCGGCTGATTTCGGAAGAAAATAAAAAAAAGGAGACCGTTTCACGGCCTCCCCTTTTATAGTAAAACCTCTTGTTATTAACGGTCTATTCCTGAACCACGGAATCCAGCTCAAATCCATCTTCTGCCGTCACCAGCAGGGTCTCAAATTGCCTCAGTCCCGTGCCGGCCGGTATCCGCTTACCGACGATGACATTCTCTTTCAATCCGTTGAGAATATCCTTGGAAGCCGCGATGGCAGCCTGTGACAGGACTTTGGTGGTTTCCTGGAAGGACGCCGCCGAAATCCAGCTTTCAGTGCCCAGGGAACTCTTGGTAATACCCAGGAGCAAAGGACTCGAAGTGGCGGGCAGGGCATCCCTGTACTCCACCAGCTTTTTGTCATTGCGTTTCAGGATGCTGTTTTCCTCCCGGATCTGCCTTAGACTGACCAGGGCACCTGGTTTCAGTTTGGTGCTGTCGCCGGAATCGGTCACAAACTTTTTATCAAAAATCCAGTCGTTATGCTCATTGAATTCGTGTTTGTCCACCGCTTCACTTTCGAGGAAATGCGTATCGCCCGGATCTTCGATCTGCACCCGGCGCATCATCTGGCGGACAATCACTTCAATGTGCTTGTCGTTGATGTTGATCCCCTGGGAGCGGTAAACTTCCTGGACCCCATTGACCAGGTGGGACTGGACGGCGTAAGGCCCTTTGATATGCAGGATGTCCCTGGCCGCGATCGTCCCGTCGGTGATGGGCGTACCGGACCGTACAAAGTCACCCTCCTGTACAAGAAGGTGTTTGGAGAGGCCGATGAGGTACTTGCTTTTCTGCCCGGTTTTCTCATCCTCGATCATCACCTCCCGGTTTCCGCGTTTGATTTTTCCAAAGCTCACGATACCGTCGATCTCCGCCACGGTGGCCGGGTTCGAGGGGTTTCTTGCTTCAAATAGTTCGGTGACCCGCGGAAGGCCCCCCGTGATATCCTGGATTTTGCCCAGTTTTCTCGGAATTTTTACGATTTTCTGGCCTGCATAAACCGAATCTCCGTCGTTGATGGAGATATAAGCGCCCACCGGAAGCGTATATTGTTTTAAGTCCTCCCCGTTTTTGTTGGCGATCCGGATGACCGGAACTTTTTTCTTGTTCTTGGCATCGATGATTACTTTTTCAGAATAGCCGGTCTGATCGTCCCTTTCCATCCGGTAGGTAACCCCTTCTTCAATTTCGCTGAACTGGGCAATCCCGGAAAATTCGGAAACGATGACCGCATTGAACGGATCCCATTCGCAGATCAGGTCGCCTTTTTTCACCTGCTGGCCTTCCTTCACCTTCAGGGAAGCACCGTAAGGCACGTGGCTGGCGCTGAGCTGCTTCTTGGTTTTAGGATCGACGACCCTGATTTCCCCGGAACGGGACAGAATGATATTGATCTTATGGTCCTCTTCCTTCACCTGGGTGTAAGTAACGTTGTCAAATTCGATGACCCCGTCAAATTTGGCCACCAGTTCGGATTCCGTTTTGGAGATGGAGGCGATACCCCCCACGTGGAAGGTCCTCAGGGTAAGCTGGGTTCCCGGTTCCCCGATGGACTGCGCCGCGATGATGCCCACCGCGTCGCCCTGTTCGGCAATCCTTCCGCTGGCCAGGTTTTTGCCATAACACTTGGTGCAGACCCCTCTGCGGGCTTCGCAGGTCAGTACGGACCGGATGGTCACGGCTTCAATCCCCGCTGCTTCAATCTTTTCCGCGGTTTTATCATCGATGTATTCCCCCGGGCCCATGATGACCTCGTCGGTGACCGGGTCGAAAATCGTATGCAGGTTAAACCTGCCCTGGATCCTCGAAGCCAGGGACTCTATGATTTTTTCATTGTCTTTAAGGGCGGACGTTTCAATGCCGCGGAGGGTACCGCAATCCACTTCGGTGATGACCACATCCTGGGATACGTCCACCAGCCTCCGGGTGAGGTAACCGGCGTCCGCGGTTTTGAGCGCGGTGTCGGCAAGACCTTTGCGGGCACCGTGCGTGGAAATAAAGTATTCCAATACGGTCAGTCCGTCCAGGAAGTTGGATAGGATGGGGTTTTCAATGATGGCAGCCCCGGTGTCGCCGGATTTCCGGGGTTTGGCCATGAGGCCCCGAAGTCCGCACAGCTGTTTGATCTGCTGTTTGGAACCCCTTGCGCCGGAATGGAGCATCATGTACACCGAGTTGAATCCCTGTTTGTGGTTGGACAGTTCTTTCATCAGGCTGTCCGTGATCCGGTTGTCGGCAAAGGTCCAGCGGTCGATGATCTGATTGTACCTTTCATTGTTGGTGATCAGACCCATATTGTAATTGTCCCAGATCTCATCGACTTCCGTCTGTGCCTGTTTGAGGGTGATGTCCTTGATGGAAGGGGTCACCAGATCGCCCAGGTTGAAGGACAGCCCCCCTTTAAAGGCCCAATAGAATCCCATGTCCTTGATTGAATCCAGGAAATCGGCCGTTTCCGAAAAATCGGTCCGGGTAATCACTTCGCTGATGATCCTTTTCAGCCCTTTTTTGGTGGCGAGTTCGTTGATGAAGGGCACTCTTTCCGGCACGGCCTGGTTAAACAACACCCGGCCTACGGTAGTATCAATCACTTTGTAAATCAGTTTACCGTCCCCCTGGTCCACCTTGGCCCTCATTTTGATCATGGCATGCAGGTCCAGTTTTCCTTCGTTGAACGCGATGATCACTTCTTCGGGTGAATAGAATTTGGAACCCTCTCCCCTCACCTTTTCCTTATCGGTGGACCGTTTTTCCTTGGTCAGGTAATATAATCCCAATACCATGTCCTGGGAAGGAAGGGTGATGGGTGAACCGTCCTGGGGATTGAGCATATTGTGCGAAGACAACATCAGAAGCTGGGCTTCGAGGATGGAGGGCTGGCTCAGCGGTACATGCACGGCCATCTGGTCCCCGTCAAAGTCCGCATTGAACGCGCCGCAAACCAGGGGATGCAGCTGAATCGCCTTCCCCTCGACCAGCCTGGGCTGGAAAGCCTGAATGGAAAGCCTGTGAAGCGTGGGAGCCCGGTTGAGCATTACGGGATGCCCTTTGAGTATGTTTTCAAGTATTTCCCAGATCACCGGATCTTTCCGGTCTACCAGTTTTTTGGCTGATTTCACGGTCTTCACGATTCCCCTTTCGATCAGCTTGCGGATGATGAAGGGTTTGAAAAGTTCGGCTGCCATATTTTTGGGCAGACCGCATTCATGAAGCCGGAGCGTGGGCCCCACGACAATGACCGAACGGCCGGAATAATCCACCCGCTTACCGAGCAGGTTTTGCCGGAAGCGGCCCTGTTTTCCTTTGAGGATATCGCTCAGGGATTTTAAAGCCCTGCCCCCTTCGGCCTTCACCGCATTGGATTTGCGGCTGTTGTCAAAGAGGCTGTCCACGGCTTCCTGCAACATCCTTTTTTCATTGCGGAGGATGACCTCCGGCGCTTTGATTTCAAGCAGCCGTTTGAGACGGTTGTTCCGGATGATGACCCTCCGGTACAAGTCGTTCAGGTCCGAGCTGGCAAACCGGCCACCGTCCAGGGGTACCAGGGGCCTGAGTTCGGGCGGGATGACGGGCAAATACTGGATGACGGTCCATTCCGGTTTATTGATCTGGGATTTCTGACCATCCCGGAACGCCTCGACGACCCGGAGCCTTTTGAGGGCTTCGGATTTACGCTGTTGGGAAGATTCGGTGGCCGATTTATGCCTCAGGTCGAAAGAAACATCATCGAGGATTACCCTTTCAAGCAGATCTTTCACCGCGGTGGCGCCCATCTTGGCGACAAACTTGTCCGGATGGGTATCGTCCAGGAACTGGTTTTCCTTGGGAAGACCTTCCAGGATGTCGAGGTATTCTTCCTCCAGCAGGAGGTCGAGGGTATTGACCCCGTCTTTCGCCTTGATCCCCGGCTGGATCACCACATATCTTTCGTAATAGATGATGGACTCCAGTTTTTTCGAGGAAAGCCCCAGGAGGTATCCGATCTTATTGGGAAGGGATTTAAAAAACCAGATGTGGACTACGGGCACGACCAGTTTGATATGCCCCATCCGTTCCCGGCGCACTTTTTTCTCCGTGACTTCCACTCCGCACCGGTCGCAGACGATGCCTTTGTACCGGATCCTTTTATATTTACCGCAGTAACACTCGTAGTCCTTGACAGGGCCGAAAATCCTTTCGCAGAAGAGCCCGTCCCGCTCCGGTTTATAGGAACGGTAGTTGATGGTTTCCGGTTTCAGGATCTCTCCATAGGACCTTTCCAGGATATCATCCGGTGAGGAAAGGCTGATGGTGATGCTGTCAAAATATTTGGGATGTTTGCTGCTTTTCTTTTTAAATGGCATAAACCAAGTGATTTAAGAATGATTAAACAATTCCTGACTATTCAAATTTTACTTCCAGGGCGAGGCCTTGCAATTCGTTGATCAATACGTTGAAGGACTCGGGGATATTGGGTTCCGGCATGTTTTCGCCTTTGACGATCGCTTCGTAGGCTTTGGCCCGGCCGATGATATCGTCCGATTTCACGGTGAGCAATTCCTGCAGGATATGCGAAGCCCCGTAAGCTTCCAGCGCCCAGACTTCCATTTCCCCGAAGCGCTGTCCCCCAAACTGGGCTTTCCCGCCCAGAGGTTGCTGGGTAATGAGGCTGTAAGGCCCGATGGACCTGGCGTGCATTTTATCGTCCACCATGTGGGACAATTTCAGCATGTAGATCACGCCGACGGTGGCTTGCTGGTGGAACCGGTCACCCGTTTCCCCGTCGTACAGATAAGTCTGGCCATATTGGGGCAGGTTGGCCTTCTCGATATAAGATTCGATTTCGCCCAGGGTTGCCCCGTCAAAAATCGGAGTGGCAAACTTGACGCCCATTTTCTCACCGGCCCAGCCAAGTACGGTTTCAAAGATCTGGCCCAGGTTCATCCTGGAAGGCACGCCGAGCGGATTCAGCACGATATCCACCGGGGAGCCGTCTTCCAGGAAGGGCATATCCTCCATCCGTACGATCCGTGAGACAATGCCTTTGTTTCCGTGACGGCCGGCCATTTTATCACCCACTTTCAGTTTCCGGCGCTTGGCAATGTAGACTTTAGCCAGTTTCTGCACACCGGCCGGCAATTCGTCGCCGATGCTCACATTGAATTTTTCACGCTTGTACCTTCCGACTTCTTCATTGTATTTGATACTGAAGTTGTGCAGCAGGCGGGTAATGGTATGGTTGATCTTTTTATCGCTCGTCCAGTTGGTATAATCCACCGAAGCATAATCGATTTTTTTGAGCATGTTGGGCGAAAACTTGGCCCCTTTGGCTACCAGTTGTTCGCCGTAAATGGTGCGGATCCCATCGGTGGCTTCCCCCTTGAGCAAACGCATCAGTTTGTCGATGAGAATGGTTTTGAGCTGGTTCACAGCCACTTCGTGCTTCTGGTCCAGCTTGTCCAGGACGTCTTTTTCCTGGCCTTTCTGAACCTTGTCCTTTTTGGCTTTGGCGAAGAGCTGTTTGTCGATCACCACGCCTTCTATGGATGGAGGCGCTTTGAGGGAGGCGTCCTTCACATCGCCTGCCTTGTCTCCGAATATGGCCCGGAGGAGTTTTTCTTCGGGGGTCGGATCCGATTCCCCTTTGGGGGTGATTTTACCGATCAGGATATCCCCTTCGTTGACCCAGGCGCCGATGCGGATGATCCCGTTTTCATCGAGGTCCTTGGTGGCTTCCTCGCTGACGTTGGGGATGTCGTTGGTGAGTTCTTCATCCCCCAGTTTGGTCTCCCGGACGTCGAGGTCGAAACTTTCAATATGGATGGACGAAAAGACGTCCTGCTGCACCACCCTTTCGGAAATCACGATCGCATCTTCAAAATTGTATCCTTTCCAGGGCATGAAAGCCACTTTGAGGTTTTGTCCCAGGGCGAGTTCGCCGCGATCGGTAGCGTAACCATCGCAGAGGATACTTCCCGCGTGCACCCGGTCGCCCTTTTTGACAATGGGTTTCAGGTTGATGCAGGTCGCCTGGTTGGTGCGCTGGAATTTGGTAAGGTGGTAAGTTTTGAGATTGTCTTCGAAGGAGACCAACTGGTCTTCCTCAGACCGGTCGTATTTGATGATGATCTGGTTGGCATCGACATATTCCACGGTCCCGTCGCCTTCGGCATTGATCAGCATCCGGCTGTCCATGGCCACCTTGCCTTCCAGGCCGGTGCCGACGATCGGGGATGCCGGATTGATCAGGGGTACCGCCTGGCGTTGCATGTTGGATCCCATGAGGGCCCTGTTGGCGTCGTCGTTTTCAAGAAAGGGGATCAGGGATGCGGACACCCCAACGATCTGGTTGGGCGCAATGTCAATGTATTCCACTTCTTCCGGCATCAATACGGGGAAGTCCCCGTGCAAGCGGCATTTGATGCGGTCGGTGAGGAAGGCGCCTTTCTCATCCAGTCCTGAATTGGCCTGGGCGATTTTTTTATTGTCTTCCAGTTCTGCGGATAAAAATTCAGCATGGGTCCGGGTGTCGACCATTCCGTTTTTGACCTTGCGGTAAGGGGTTTCCAGGAAGCCCATCTTATTCACTTTGGCGTGAACGCACAACGTGGAGATCAGACCGATATTGGGCCCTTCCGGGGTCTCAATGGTACAGAGGCGGCCGTAGTGGGAATAATGAACGTCCCTGACTTCGAAGCCGGCCCGCTCCCTGGAAAGTCCACCAGGCCCGAGTGCGGATATCCGCCGCTTGTGGGTGATCTCCGAAAGGGGGTTGGTCTGGTCCAGGAACTGGGACAACTGACTGGTCCCGAAAAACGATGAGACGACCGAGGAAAGGGTCCGGGCGTTGATCAGGTCGATCGGCGTGAAGACCTCGTTGTCGCGTACATTCATGCGTTCCCGAATGGTCCTTGCCATCCTGGCCAGGCCCACTCCAAACTGGGCATAGAGTTGTTCGCCTACGGTCCGTACCCGGCGGTTGCTCAGGTGGTCGATGTCGTCCAGTTCCGCTTTCTGGTTGATGAGAAGGACCAGGTACTTGACGATGTTGATGATGTCTTCATTGGTCAGGATCATCGTACCGAGGTCGATTTCCTGTTCCAGTTTTTTATTGATTTTATAACGGCCGACTTCGCCCAGGTTGTAGCGTTTGTCGGAGAAAAAGAGTTTGTCGATGATGCCGCGCGCGGTCTCTTCATCTGGCGGATCGGTGCCCCTCAGCTGGCGGTAGATATGCTGTACCGCTTCCAGTTCGGAACTGGAGGGGTCCTTCTGAAGCGTATTGTAGATGATGGTATAATCATCTTCCACTTCTTCTTTCTGGAGAATGATGGTTTCGGCTTCGGCTTCCAGGATCAACTGGATGTTTTCCTCGTCGAGGATGATGTCGCGCTCGAGGATGATTTCGTTCCTTTCGATGGTGACGACCTCGCCGGTGTCCTCATCCACAAAGTCTTCGGTCCATTTTTTAAGGACCCGGGCGGCCAGTTTGCGCCCGATGTTCTGCTGGAGGTGTTTGGGGCTGACTTTCACCTCTTCAGCCAGGCCAAAAAGGTCGAGTATGTCCTTGTCGGAGTCAAAACCGATGGCCCTCAGCAAAGTGGTGACCGGGAATTTCTTCTTGCGGTCGATGTAGGCGTACATCACGGTATTGATGTCCGTGGAAAATTCCATCCAGGCGCCTTTGAAGGGGATGACCCGGGCCGAATAGATTTTGGTGCCGTTGGGGTGGAAGGTCTGGTTGAAAAACACACCCGGGGAGCGGTGCAACTGGCTTACGATCACCCTTTCCGCCCCGTTGATGACAAAGGTGCCTTTGGGGGTCATGTAGGGAATATTGCCGAGGAATACATCCTGAACGATGGTCTCGAAATCCACGTGTTCTTCGTCGTTGCAGGACAGCCTCAGTTTTGCCTTTAAGGGGACGCTGTAAGTCAGGCCCCGCTGCATACATTCATCGATGGTATACCGCGGCGGGTCCACGAAATAATCCAGAAACTCGAGTAAAAATATATTTCTCGCATCCGTGATGGGGAAATTCTCCTGGAACACTTTATAGAGTCCTTCGTTGCTCCGGTTTTCCGGTGTGGTTTCCAGTTGAAAAAATTCCTGGAAGGATTTCAGCTGGATTTCGAGCAAATCGGGGGATTCGGTTCCGTGTTTTATTTTGCCAAAATTGATGCGCTTAGAATCTGCTTTCTTGATTGCCATAAGCCACTTGCGAATTTAGATTTTTAATAATTCAGGTTTTCTCAACGGGTCTTTACAAAACCGTAAAGGCCTGGCCGAATACAAGGTATTTAGCCAGGCCGCTACAGGATAATATCTATGCGCGGTGGAAATAAACCGATAGGATTTTATTTTACTTCCACTTCTGCACCGACTGCTTCGAGGGCAGTTTTCAGGGTATTGGCTTCTTCCTTGGTTGCTTTTTCCTTCAGGGTAGCGGGTGCGCCGTCCACCAGGTCTTTGGCTTCCTTGAGGCCCAGGTTCAGGAGCGTTTTTACTTCCTTCACCACCTTGAGTTTTTCGGCTCCTCCCGATTTCAGGATCACATCAAACTCGGTCTGTTCAGCAACAGCAGCGGCGGCGGCGCCGCCTCCGGCTGGGGCAGCGACGGCTACTGCAGCAGCGGCCGGCTCGATGCCGTGTTCTTGTTTTAATATTGCAGCCAACTCATTGACCTCCTTTACGGTCAGGCTTACCAGTTGATCAGCAAGTGCTTTTAAATCTGCCATGATAGGTTACTTTTTTTTGATTTTGATTAAATTTTAATATATATGCGTACTTGGAAGCCGTATTAATTGGCCCTGTCTTCCAGCGCTTTAACCAGGCCGGCCAGTTTGTGGCCACCGGATTGCAGCGCCCCGAGGACATTGCGGGCGGGAGACTGAAGCAGGGCGATCAGTTCACCAATCAGTTCATTCTTGGACTTGATAGCGATCAGCACCTCGATCTGGTCGTCCCCTTTAAAAACAGCGCTGTCGATATAGGCAGCTTTCAGGACCGGCTTATCCCCGGCGCCCCTGAATTCCTTAAGAATCCGGGCGGGCAAATTGCCCTGGTCCGAAAACAGGACCGCGGTGGGGCCATGCAGTGCATCGAACAAGTCTTTGAACCCCCTGGATTCGGGCAGCGCCTCCATGGCTTTGCGGGCCAGGGTATTTTTGACCACTTTTACTTCGATGCCTTTCTCATAACACAGGCGGCGGAATTTGGTGATCTGGGCTACAGTCATGGATGAAGCATCGGCCAGGTAAAAGAAGGTGCTGGCGTCGAATTTATCTTTCAGGGCCTCTATGGTCGTCCCTTTTTCTGTTTTATTCATTTTAATTCAGGTTTACCTTGATGATTAATGAATGGATTTAAGATCAAGCCAGATGCCCGGGCTCATGGTACTGGCCACCGATATCGACTTGATATAAGTTCCCTTGGCGGACGTGGGTTTGAGTCTGACCACGGTCGTCAGCAGTTCGTTTGCATTCTCGGTAAGTTTTTCAGGGGTAAAGGACACCCGGCCCACAGTGCTGTGGATGATCGCCTGTTTGTCCACCCGGAATGCGATTTTACCGCCTTTTACTTCTGTGATGGCGGCGCCCACGTCCTGGGTGACGGTCCCGGTTTTGGGATTGGGCATGAGTCCGCGGGGTCCCAGGATCCGGCCGATTTTTCCAATCTTGGCCATGACGGAAGGAGTAGCGATGATCACGTCGATGTCCATCCAGCCTTCGGAAATTTTCTGAATATAATCATCCAGTCCGACATGGTCCGCGCCGGCCGCCTTGGCTTCGGCTTCCTTGTCGGGAGTGCACAAAACCAGTACCCGTTTGGTTTTCCCGGTTCCATGCGGCAGGGTTACGGTACCCCGGATCGCCTGGTCGGATTTCCTGGGATCAATACCCAGCCTGATGTGAATGTCAACGGAGGCGTCAAATTTTGCGGTGTTGACTTCTTTCACCAATGCCATCGCGTCTTTGAGGGCCAGGTATTTTCTCCGGTCCACTTTGGCGTTGGCCACTTTTCTTTTTTTAGTTTCTTTTGCCATTATGCAGAATTTAGAGGTTATAATCGGGGCAGACAGAACGGGTCCTCACATCGACCTGAAGTCCACCAAAGGAAACTATCCAAAGAATAATTTCTCTTTTGCGTTCTTCAAGGTTCATGCGGGAGACCACGTTTAGTCCTCCCCTCCCTCGGTGAAAAAAAATAATTTCAAATTAATTCCAGGGCGCCTTACCGCTTACGGTAATGCCCATGCTCCTCGCCGTACCCGCCACCATTTTCATTGCCGATTCCAGGGTAAATGCGTTCAGGTCGGGCATTTTATCCTCAGCGATCGTTTTGATCTGGTCCCAGGTCACGTCGGCCACTTTGTTCCGGTTAGGCTCTTTCGAGCCGGACTTGATTTTAGTGGCTTCCATAAGCTGGATCGCAGCGGGAGCGGTTTTGATGATAAATTCAAAGGATTTGTCCTTAAAAACCGTGAGGACCACCGGCAATATTTTGCCTTGTTTGTCCTGGGTCTGCGCATTGAATCTTTTGCAAAATTCCATGATGTTGACCCCTTTGGAACCTAAGGCGGGTCCGACCGGCGGAGCGGGATTGGCCTGCCCCCCTTTTACTTGCAATTTGATGAAGGTTTCAATTTCTTTTGCCATACTACAATTTCGTTTCTGTTTTTATAAATCGGCCGCTCCATGGAAGCAGAATGGAGGCATCCTTATTCTTTAATTATTTAATTCCTTAATTCCTTTCATTTTTTTTAATTCATCAAGAGGTTTTTTCCACCTGCATAAAATTCAGTTCCACCTCCGTACCTCTTCCGAATATTTTTACAATGACTTTCAGTTTTTTCTTTTCTTCATTGATTTCCTTGATGTCCCCGACAAAGTCGTTGAACGGGCCATCGATGATCTTCACGGTTTCTCCGGGCAGGAAGGGTTCGATCATGGACTCCCCGGCCTCCTGGGATTCGTCGACCTTGCCGAGCAAGCGGTTGGCTTCTCCCGGGCTCATGGGTATCGGGTTTTCCTTGCCCAGGAAGTGGATCACGTTTGGGATATTGGCAATCACCTGGACCACTTCCGGGATCAGTTTGGAAGGATCCGCTTCGAGCAAAATATACCCGGGCAGGATGTTCCTCTCCAGCACCACTTTTTTGCCGTTCCGGATTTTATACACTTTTTCAGAAGGCACGATGACCTGGCTGATGAAGGTATTCCAGCCCTGGCGCTGGATCTCGAGTTCGATCCGCTCCTTGATCTTGCGTTCTTTCCCGCTGATCACGCGCAGGGAGTACAGTTTTTTTTCCTGGTCAGCCATGGTGTTCATTATAATCCGTAGACCACATTCAGAATGGAGTTGGAAAGCAGGTCCATGACAAAGACGATGGCCGTGATGATCACCGTAGTGACCAGGACCACCTTGGCGCTGTCGACGAGGTTGGCCCAGGAAGGCCAGGTCACCTTGTTTTTCAGCTCTTCGTAGGATTCCTTAAGATATAAACTGATCTTGTCCATATATTTTTCGGTTGCACGGGCAGCAGGAATCGAACCCGCAGCCTACGGTTTTGGAGACCGTCGCTCTACCAATTGAGCTATGCCCGTTACTGGTTTTTTTTATGACAAAGAAGCACCTTCCGGATGGAAGATGCTTCCCGAATATCATTATATCAAATTCCGGCCCGCGCTTAGTCAAGAATTTCCGTTACCTGACCGGCGCCTACCGTACGTCCGCCTTCACGGATCGCAAAGCGCAGATTTTTTTCCATCGCGATGGAGTTGAGCAGGTTGGCTTCGATGGTCACGTTGTCTCCGGGCATGACCATTTCCACTCCTTCCGGCAATTTAACATCACCGGTTACGTCTGTCGTCCTGAAGTAAAACTGGGGACGGTAGCCGTTGAAGAACGGGGTATGACGTCCCCCTTCTTCTTTGCTCAATACATAGATCTCTGCTTTGAATTTTTTATGTGGTTTTACCGAACCGGGCGCACAGATGACCATCCCTCTGCGAATCTGGTCTTTTTCAACGCCACGAAGCAAGAGCCCTGCATTGTCACCAGCTTCCCCGCGATCGAGGAGTTTGCGGAACATTTCCACACCGGTAATGGTGGAAACAATCGGTTTTTCACCGTCTTTCATCATACCGACGATTTCCACGGATTCACCCACTTTGATGATCCCTTTTTCGATACGGCCTGTAGCTACGGTACCGCGGCCGGTGATGGAGAATACGTCTTCCACGGGCATGAGGAAGGGCTGATCTACCAGGCGGACCGGTTCCGGAATGTCTTTGTCCACGGCAGCCATCAGGTCAAGAACCCTTTGTTTATAGGTGGGGTCACCTTCCAGTGCCTTCAGGGCGGAGCCTTTGATCACCGAAGCATGAGCGCCGTCGAAGCCGTACTGGTCGAGCAATTCGCGTACTTCCATTTCCACCAGGTCGAGCATTTCCTGATCGTCCACGAGGTCCACTTTATTCATAAAGACCACGATTTTGGGCACCCCGACCTGTTTGGCCAGGAGGATGTGTTCGCGGGTCTGGGGCATGGGGCCGTCGGTAGCCGCCACCACGAGGATGGCGCCGTCCATCTGGGCAGCCCCCGTAACCATATTTTTAACGTAGTCGGCGTGGCCGGGGCAGTCCACGTGGGCATAGTGCCTGTTTTGGGTCTGGTATTCCACGTGCGCGGTATTGATGGTGATCCCGCGCTCCTTTTCTTCAGGAGCCGCATCGATGGAATCATAAGATCTTTTTTCGGCAAGGCCGGATTCAGCCAGGATTGAGGTGATTGCCGCGGTCAGGGTGGTTTTACCGTGATCCACGTGACCGATCGTACCAACGTTTAAGTGAGGTTTTGACCTCTGAAATGTTTCTTTTGCCATGGTTAAGAACCGTTTTTATTTAAAATTAAATGATATAATGATTTTCAAACTGAATTCAAATTTGAGCCAACGAAGGGAATTGAACCCTCGACCCCTTCCTTACCAAGGAAGTGCTCTACCTCTGAGCTACATTGGCTTTGCAGCATCGGAGCGTCACTTCCGGACACGTCCAATATTCCTTTGACTACTCCACAAATCCCCATCCCGTCCCCGTGGGCGGGATGTTCACAGAGCGGGAGACGAGGTTCGAACCCGCGACCTACAGCTTGGAAGGCTGTCGCTCTACCAACTGAGCTACTCCCGCTGATCATATTTTTCAGCATCCCGAATCAACGACCACGATCTCAAACCCTTAACGGGTATGAATTGGTGGGGGCGATTGGATTCGAACCCATTCAGTCAGCGACACCAGATTTACAGTCTGGCCCGGCTCTCCCACTCCGGCGCGCCCCCAATATAATACCGTCCTAAAATCACATCCAATTTGTTGGGAGCCGATGGAGGGACTCGAACCCCCGACCAGCTGATTACAAGTCAGCTGCTCTACCAGCTGAGCTACATCGGCGGATTTAACATCACAGACAGCTGCTTGTATGTGTTTCTTCACTCCTGATTTTCAAATAAATAGGCCACTTTCTTTAAAAGCGCGCACAAATTTACGAACATTTTTTTGTTTGGAAAAAAATATTTTCAATACTTAAAGGGGCCCCGTCTCGAGGGTCCTGTAATAAAAAAAGGCTGCCGGAGCAGCCTTTTATAAAAAATTTTTGAAGTGATTTCAGGGGATCAATTGCTCTGGATCTTCCCCTTAAATCGCATGGTTTGTTTTTTTAAAGAAGCCAGCGCCAGTTCGATGGCGGTCTCAAAATTCCGGCTGCTTTCCCTGGCAAACAGGTTGCCTCCCGGCACATGAATCAGAATTTCAACAATCTTGTCTTTGATGGTCTGGTGATTTTCCAGTTTCAGCACCACCTTGATGTCAATGATCCGTTCGTACAAGCGCTCCAGTTTTTGGAGCTTCCTCTCGATCAGGTGCAATAGTTTCTGATCGGCCGTAAAATGAATGCTTTCTGTCATGATTTTCATAATTCGGTATTTTTAATTTGTAACGAAATGCTTCAGGCTTTATTTCCCACCTTCAGGATTTTGGGTGGGCTTGTCGGTAGATCTCTTTCAACTTCTCCACGCTGTTGTGCATGTACACCTGGGTAGCCGCCAGGGAAGCATGGCCCAGCAAGGTTTTCACGGCATTGAGGTCAGCCCCGGCATCGGACAAATGCGTGGCAAAACTGTGCCGGAGAATATGGGGACTTCTTCGGGATATGGAGGTGACCAGTCCCAATTGGGCCTTCACGCGGTTGTACACCCATTTTGGATAAAGCGGTTCACCGGCATCCGTGATCAGCAAATAAGTCGGATCAGGCAATCCCTTTTCAGAAAGGTAATCCCTTCTCAATCTTAGGTATTGGTTTAACTTATCCACCAGGGCGGGCCCCAGGGGCAGCCGTCTTTCTTTTTTACCCTTGCCCTCCACCCTTAAAAGATTCCGGCCGGCATCGATGTCATCGGTCCTGAGCTGGATCAATTCGCTGCGCCGCAGGCCGCAACCATAGAGGATTTCCGTCACCAGGGCATCGCGGAAAGTGTGGAAATCCGGATCGCCGGTTTGTTCCAGGACCATCAGGCGCTCCATTTGTTCGGTACGCACGACCAGGGGCAATCTTTTTTCGGTTTTAGGGCTCACCAGTTTTCGCACGGGATTCCGGTCCAGTCCATGCCGTTTCCGGAGAAATTGAAAATAGGATTTCAGGGTGGAGATTTTCCGGTTGATGGACCGGTTGGACAAGCCCTGTTCATGCAAGGCGACCAGCCAGGCGCGCAGGTGGAGGGCCTGCACTTCTTTCAGGTCTTCGAGCTGGTAGGTATGGCTGAGAAAATCCTGCAATTGGAGGAGGTCGTTTTGATAAGCCTCCAGGGTATGCGGCGAATATCTTTTCTCAAATTCCAGATAGTTCAGAAATGACCTTAATCCGTTCAATGGAAATCTATTATAACTGCAATATATACAGTTGTACCATTAAAATCAAGAAGGCGGCAGGCAATGAAGGGTGTTCGTCGTACTGCGCCCGGGGCTTCGGGCGCGTGCGGTGGGAATACCGGCTTATATTTCGGCAGGCTTGCTCAGGATCTGCTGGCGGTATGCGGCCTTCAGCACCTGGTTGCGGCGTTCGACAGATTTCTTAGTGAAATGTTTACGCGCCCTCAACTGCTTGAGCATCTGGGATTTTTCGTACTTCTTTTTGTACTTCTTCAGTGCTTTGTCGATGGACTCGCTGTCTTTTACATCAATGATTAACATAAATCGTTTTGAATTGGGATGCAAAGTTAAGAGAAATCCATAAAAAACTAAGAAAAAATTACAGTTTATCTGAAGAAGATTTCCGGCCTGATGAGCCTAAGGCGACCGTCGCTTTGCGTAAATGATCCATTAAAATTCAAGCCGGCCGCTGCCGGGCAAAAAAAAGCCCCGGGGTTTTCCCGGGGCTTAAGCCGAAGGTCATTTGATGTTCAACCGGTAATAAAAAGGCGAATTGTAAAAAGCGCCTCCCAGAATATCTGGATCGGTATTCTTATCGCTGAATTTACGCCCGTCTTTAGTCACCAGGGTGGAAAAGACGTCAAAAGAATCGCCCACACTCACCTTGTCGGCGGTCACACCCAGGGCAGTCATGATCTCTGCAGAAGAAATGGTAAAAGTCCCCCTGAGATAACCCGAGGTAGGGTCCGTCGTAAAGCCGGTGGGAGCAATGCTTTTCAGGTTTTTGAGCGCGACGGAATTATTGCCGTTGGAGGCCGTTCGGTCACGGAATTCAACAGCGAGGTCATAACTCCCAAATTGAGCTCCCCGGTCCGGATCCACGGCTTCCACGGTAAAAGTCAGGCTGGCCGTACCCAGTTCCGTTTTCAAGAAAGCCATATTGGCTGCTGTCGGAGAAATGGTACGCATATAGGCCCCATTGTCCAGGTTAAGCAGGTCGATTTTATTAAGATCATCGATCTCGCAGCTTCCGAACAAAACAAAACCTAAGGATAATATCAACATTTTTTTCATAGTTCAATCTCATTTTTCATTTAAGAAATTACTTTACAAATCCCACGGGATTGGTGTCCCAGAATACTTTGGTGGTCACATTTTGTTTCTGAACCGCATTGGAATTCCGCGTGACATAGGCAATCGGGTAATAACAGGAATAAACAAATTCCCCGGGATTTGGATCCAAAGCAGGTTGCAGGCCTGCAGGCTTCCCGGTCCTTCTGTAGAAATTATAAGGTTCGATCCCATTTCCCCAGGCTGCCAGCCAGTATTCCGTAAGGATGATATTCAACCGGTCTCCATCGTTGGTTGCGGCATCATAACGGGATTTGACCTCATTGATGTACTTGGTCACTTCATCATTGTACACATAACCCTTGCTGGATTCAAATGCAGAGATTACCGAACCCTGTGAGGTAGCCATGGAAATATTCCGGACATCATCCATCGATTTCTTAATCCCGGATTCCAACAAGGCTTTGGGATCGCCGGTAGTCTTGAGCACCAGGGCTGCCTCCGCCAACATAAAATCAACAAAGGAGGCCATCATAATAGGCTGAATACCGGCACCGCCGGCACCTGCACCCAGAGATACGGCACGACCAGCATCGTTGTCAAACGAACCTCCTGCAGGATATAATCCCCAGGCTGTGCGTTTAACTCCATCGGGCGGGATCCCTTCGTTGTTCAGGTGGTCTCTTCCCCAGTACCCATTGTTGCCGCCACTGTTGCTGCCGGCGACACAGAATACCATGCCATCCGGGTAATGCCGCGGCGCCTGGTTGGTTATGCACCTCAGTTCATTCGCATTTTTTGTATCCTCCAAAACCTGGCGATAGAAATAATAGCGCAACCTGGGATCTGCAAACCCTTTGGCATCCACAAACTGACGCATATAATAATTGGATTGGTAATCCCCTCCTCCGGTGACCGTATACTGTCCCTGGTAACGGGGATGCCTCGCATCCGGGTTGGCCAGGTTGGTGCCATACTTGAAATAAAAACTTTGGGAGGTATTTTCAATGAGGTTTTTTGCTGCGATCAACGTGTTTATGCCCCCGGCAGCATTGGCATCGACCAGCCGGCGGTTGAGCAGGATCCTCAATTTCAGGGTATTTGCCAAACGTATCCACTTTGCTTTATCGCCACGGTAGAAAAAATCGTTGACCGTGCCTTTTGCGGATTTACCAAAATCTTCCAGGGCTTTATCCAGGTCTGCGAGCGCGGCATTGTATACGTCCGCGCCTTTATCCACCGAAGGATTGAACTCGTTTGGATCCAGGGCCTTGGAATAAGGGACATCCCCGAAATGGTCCACCAGCATGGTCAGCAGATGCGACCGGATGACCCGGGCGATTCCGGTATGGAAATAAAATTCCTGGGCTTCGGCGAGGGGCAAAAGGGTATTGACATCCGCCAGGGTGACCGCATAAGTGTTTTCCCATACTCCGTTGACCCCACCAGGAGTCACGGCATTGTCGTAGATCACCGCACCCTGATTGAGCATCCGGGTCAGACGCAATCCGATGTCGGAAAAACCGTTGAATGCGTTGCGGTATCCGATCTGGATGTTGTTCAGCAGAAAATTGAGGTTGGTGCTGCTGGTGGTCACCGCATTCGGGTTGTCCAACAAATCCAGGCTGCATGAACTGGCTGCCAGGAACCCAAAGGATAATAAAAAGATTTTTATATAGTTTTTCATTTTACTTACAGTTTGGAGTGATTAAAAGGTCAGTTTGAGTGAACCCCCAAACCTTTTGGAAGTGGGACTGACCAACATGTCAAAACCTATTCCATTGCCCACACCCAATCCGGCCATATCGGCGTCGAAATTCATGTATTTCGGGAAATTGAAAGCTTTGTTCCAGAGGTTATTCCCCGAAAGCGTGAGGCTTGCTCCTTTGATGGTTTTACCCAGCAATTTGGCAGGAACGGTATAGGAGAGCGAAACTTCACGGAGTTTCAGCTGGGTCCCGTCGTACATCGATCCCTCATCCCCAAAGAAGAATACATTGTTGAAATAAACGTCCGAAGCCGTAATCTGCACATCGTTGGGAGTACCGTCGCTGGCTTTTACCCCCGGAAGGATGAAGGTCTGATCCCGGTCGAATTCCGTGTCCCTGGAAGTACCCCGTCCGAGCGTGGCTTTGGCCATCGAACTGTAGATCACACCACCGTGCCGGTATTCCAGCATGGCGCTCAGGGCCAGGTTTTTATAAACCAGGGTATTGCCAAAACTGGTCAGGAATTTGGGATTGGGATCCCCCATCACTTCAGGGGTTGCTGTGACGAGGAAGTTACCTCCTGCGTCGATCAAACGCTGGCCCTGCTCATTGGTCCGCCATTTGGTGCCTTTGATCACATTGAAAGGCTGCCCAACCTCGGCATAGTTACCGAGTGCGGAACCAAAACCTGCTATTTGAATGGAGGTAAGGCTGTTGCTCAATTCTTCAATGAGAGGCTGGTTGCGGGAATAGTTTATAAAGGTTTCCCATTCAAAATTACCCACCTTGACCGGAGACCCGCTCAATCCCAGTTCGATCCCCTTATTCCTCAATTTTCCAATGTTGATGGTGGTATTGGTAAACCCGGTCGACGGATCCAACAAGGCGGAAGTGATGAGGTCTTTGGTGGTGCGGTTGTAAACGGTAAGGTCAATGCTGACCCGGTTGCGGAGCATCCGCGCCTCCACACCGAATTCCAGTTCACTGTGCAATTCAGGTTTCAGATTAGGGTTCCCCAGGTTGTTGGCCACGGAGTGGGTGGTGTGCAAGGTCCCGCTTGCATCCGTGAAGGCCCTCGCGTTTTGCGCCAGCACATTCCGGGTGTTGTAGGGGTTGGGGAAGCCCGCGGACTGCCCTACCCCAAAACGGAGTTTGAGGTATCCCAGGGTGGTAGATTCCAATCCTTTGAACAGGGAGGTGGGAATGAAGGAAACGCTGGCCGAGGGATAAAAAATAGTCCGGTTTTCCTTTTCAACGGTGGAAGTCCAGTCGTAACGGCCGGCGAGGTCCAGGTAAACCCATTCCTTATAATCCACGATGGCGTTCCCGAAAATTCCCATACGGGTTTGTTCGATGGTAAAATCGTTGGCTGCCACAGCCAGGAAATTGCTGTGACGGTTAAGATTGAATGCAAGCTGTTGGGTGCTGATGATGGCGTCCTGGCGGAAAAAATCGTTCCGCATGTTTCCTCCCACTTTGACGGTGTAACCGAAAGACTTGGAGAATGGTTTTTGATAGGTCAGGGCCACGGTATGGTCCCAGATGGTGTTGTCGATATTGGCCGTGCGGTAAAGGCCGGTGTTGATGCTGGGAAGGGGATCTCCTTTAGGCACGATCAGTTCCTGGAGTTCCCCGTAAGTATCCAGACCCACTTTATACGAAAGGTCCAACCTTGGGGTTATTTTATAATTTATGATGCTTGAACTGAACAGACGGTTTACCTGGTCCGTTACCCTTTCATATTTCCTGATCCAATATGGGTTGGGGATATCATTCCCGGCCCGGTAGTATACGCTCCGGTTGTCCACCGGACTTTCAAAGGGCCAGCCGGTCAGGTCATTGCTCCGGTTTGTAAAAAACAAATTGGCAAAGATGGACGGATAATCCAGGGCATTATTGGCCTGGCCTCCCGAAATCGGAGGGGTTTTCTGATCGAAACTTGAAAACTGGAGCGAGGTGGAAAAGCTTATTTTATCACTGATCGCTACGTTTGTCCCCAAACCAATATTCAGTTTATTCAGATCATTATTTTCAATATATCCTTCTTCGTTCGCATAGCCCAGGGAGGCGCTGTAATTGAATTTATCGGTTCCTCCATTGACCACGAGCGAATTGTTGGTTACCAGGCCCGTGCGGAAGAAGTCGCTGACATTGTTCTTGTAACCGGTATAGGCCACATTTTTACCCTGGAATTCAGGAAAAGCGGCCCGCAATTCGGCGCTCGAGAACAAACTGTAAGGATGAGGAGTCTCCTTCAACTGATGGAAACCCGCGCCCCAGTTGGAGAAAAAGGCCGGTCCCCCAACCTGCTGGAAGCCGCCGCCATAAAGGTTTTGATATTCCGGTAAGGCGGCCACCTGGTTTCCAAAAAGAGAGGTAGACAAAGAAATGGACGGCGCCTTAAATTTCTTATTACCTGTTTTCGTGGTGATCAGGATTACCCCGTTGCGGCCCTGGTCACCATATAAGACCGTGGCGGCAAGCCCTTTGAGAACAGATACGTTTTCAATATTGTTAGGGTCAATATCGATAAACCGGCTTGGGGTGGATTGACCGCCGGTGGTAAAATTCTGGGTTGCCGAACCCCCTCCTGTACTGACGGCGTTGGTATTTGAATTATAAGGTACCCCGTCCACCACGAATAAAGGCTGGGTGTTGCCGGAAATCGAGGTATAACCCCGGATGTTGATGTTGGTACCCGTCCCCGAAATACCGGAAACTCCATTGATATTGACCCCCGGTACCTTGCCTTGCAGGATCCTGCCGACGTCGGTTTGAGGCCGCTCTTCGATCAGTTTTTTATCTACCGTAGTCACGGAATAACCCAGGGCCCGTTTCTCACGCTGGATACCCAGCGCGGTCACCACCACTTCCTGGATGGCTACCCCTTCTTCCATGATTACGTTGAGCTCGGAGGCATTTCCAATCACCACATCCTTGGGTGTAAAACCCGTGTACGTAAATGTAAGTATTGTCACTTCACCAGGGACATTGATGGAATAAGATCCGTCAATGTCAGTAACTGTACCGATCTCGGTACCCTTGGCCACCACGTTGGCGCCAATTAATGCTTCGCCGCCCGAGTCGGTGACCTTCCCGCTGATGGTCCTCTGCCCAAAAGCTGAAATTGCACTGCCCAGGAGGCATACGAATAGAAAGAGTCTTTTCATATAACCCTGATTTAAATAGATTTAATGAGTGAGTATCCCAGTTAAAGGTTTTACCAATCCTTTAACGTTTCGGTAACCTTTATTGTGGATTGAAGGTAATAAAAATCAATATCTCGATTAAAATTTCCTTAAAATTTAGAAAAAACAATTTTAGGCCGGGAAATTGCCAATTTTCCAAGCTAAAATCCCCCCTTTTGGCAAAGGATCCCCTGATTTGGGCAGAAATAAAAGTGGATGGGTTTGTTTTAAAATAAAAAGCCGGAAACCCTTACCAGGCTTCCGGCTTTTTTCAGTGGACTTTGATCCTAAACCTTATTTATCCCAAAACACCCTTTCCACCATATTGACTTTTTGTGGAGGAGCATTCGGGTTCAGATCGATTTCAGACTGAGGGTAAAAAAAGGAACGGGGAACGTCAGGGCTGCTGGTGACCACGGCGTTCGGCACTTTGACTATTTGAGACGGATATCCCGTTCTCCGCCAGTCCGCCCAGGGCTCATTGATTACCCCGAAATTTCCTACATATTTCTCCTCGATGATCTTCTTCACATTTTCCGCTTCAGTTCCCGGTAAACTGCCTTGTTGTGCGATATAAGCTTCGGCTTGCGCCGTGGACACCCCGGCGGCGCTCATGGACATCCGGATACCCTGGCGGAACAAGGAATCGGCAGACAGCCCCCCCAGGTTGCCTCCGCTGAGGACGGCCGCTTCAGCCCGGATAAAAAAGGATTCGGCGGCGGTCAAAAAACGGACGGGAGCAGTGCCGGAATAGGTGTATGCATTGAAAGCAATCGAACCGTTGCTTGCCGCCGTGGCGGTATTGAGGGTATCCCCGCGCAAATATATATGGGTGCGGGAGTATTGCTGGGAAGAGGGATCGCCGCTTTTGGCCCCTTTGAAATTGCCGCTGTGCAGGGGGAAACTCGTAAAATAACGCCAGCGCCTGGGATCTTCCTTGGCATTCATCATATCCACCAAGGTGGCATTTGCAAACAGGTAGTTCGAACGGAAAATTTCAAATTGCTGAATGGGATTCTGGGCATTGGTCGCGTTGACGAAAGCCATTTGAAAATTGTCGGCTACGGCATTGATGACCGGTCCCGTCGCAGCGATGGCTGCAATTTCCGATACCGCTTTTGCCCGGTCCACTTTGGTGGTATGGAGCCACAACCTCATCCGGAGGGTATTGGCCGCGGCAATCCATTTGGCCCGGGAAGCGGACCAGGAACCCGAATAGATCGTCGAATTGGTCCCCGGGCTTTTCTGGGAAGCGGCATTCATGTCTGAGACCGCTTCGGTCAGCATAGCGATGAGGGCGGGATAGATGACCGAAGCATCGTCGTAATTCGGTTGTGAATTTGCGGTAAATTTCAAGGCCTCTGTAAAAGGGGCCTTACCCCAGGTGTCGGCGATATTGGCAAAGACATAAGCCTTCAATACCTTGGCAACCCCCGCATAATGCGGACTGCCTTCTTCGCCGGCTTTCTGAATGACCAGTTCAAGGTCGCTTAAAATGGTGGCATACATCAGATTCCAGACATTGTTTACATCGGACCCGGTAATCAGGTATTTCTCATAGTCCTGGGTCTGGACCGTTGCCCCGGCGGTTTGACCGGACCATTGCTGCGCGATCAGGGCTCCATAACGGTTCATATCGCTGCCCGCCCAAAACCCGAAAGCGACCGTGGCGGAGGTCAGCACTTGTTCGATGGGCGCATTGAGCACCGCATTGGGGTCCTGGTTGATATCCAGGTAATCCTTACAGGACACGGTTGAAAACAGCATCACCGCAAGGAGGAGACTCAGTTTTATATATTTATTTGTTTTCATTTCTCTTTCTAATTAAATAAATAATATGATTTCAACAGGTGATCATCAAAAGGTCACCGACAGGTTAACTCCCAGGGACCGGGCCTGAGGCAGGGCATTGAATTCCAATCCCTGGGCATTGCTCACCCCAAGGGCATTCTGCTCCGGATCCAGGTGCGGATAATCGGGTGCCGATAAGAAAAGATTGCGTCCAAAAACCCCGACGATGAGGCTGCCGAACGGTGTCCGGTCCAGCAAGCCCCGTGAAAAGGTATAGCTTAAAGCCGCTTCCCGGACACGGAACCAGGAAGTATTGTAAATAAATCCCTTGGCTGCGACGAATTTCCCGGAATTGCCCCAATATTGCTCGGCAGTGACCGCAACATTATTGGGAGTTCCGTCTGCTTTAACTCCTTCAAAGATATAAGGCTTGGCAAGGGTTCCATCGGAATTGAACCGGTCGAATTCTGCCGTTTCGATCCCCACACCGTTGCGCTGAATGTCCGCCAGGTTGCGGGAATACTGGTCGCCTCCCTCTTTGATATCGAGTAATACGCTCAGGGATAATCCTTTATACTTCAGTTCATTGTTGATGCCCATCAGGAATTTTGGATTGGGGTTCCCGATTTTTTGAACTCCCGAGGTCGCAGAAGGAAGCCCGTTGGCCCCGATGACCACCGTTCCGTTGGGATTGTACGGCAGCCTGGGGTCAAACAACTTGCCGGTTGGATCGTTGGTCCGGTTATAATCCGATCCATAGATCTGCCCGTATTCATCTCCGACCACCAGGCGTATATTGGGGGTAGTGAACCCTCCCAGGAAAATGTTCTGAACTCCGGGAGCCAGCTGGTCGACCGTAGATTTGAATTGAGTATAGTTGACCGAAGCATTCCATTGAAAATCCTTGCTCCGGATCGGTGAAATATTCAGGATGCCCTCAAAACCTTTGGTTTTCAGTACCCCGGCATTGCGGATAATGCTCGAAATCCCTGCTGCCGATGAATTGGGCACCGACAGGATGATATCGGTTGATTTTTGCTGATAAGCGCTGACTTCGATCCCGATACGGTCTTCCCAAAAGCCCAGGTTTACGCCGATTTCACTCGAACGGGTAAACTCCGGTTTCAGATCGGGATTGCCCGCCCCATTCTGCAAGGTAAAACCAGACAAGCTATTGAAAGGGAAAGCAATATTGGGCCCGAATCCGTCCGCGGCGCCCGCTCCGCCGTAATAACTGTCTGTAGCATACCGGAATTCAGGTTTGGCATTCCCGATCAAACCGGTGTTGGCCAGGATGGCAAAATCGGATAAAAACTGCGAATTCAAAGCGAACATCTTCATGATGTTCAGCTTGATGGCTGCCGAATAATAATAATAGCTGTTATTGGATTGCGGAAGGATGGAGTTCTGGTCATTCCGTGCGGACAGATCGATCGAACCCCAATTCTTATAACCCGCCGTAAAGTTGGCAAAATTACCTACCAAGCGGTAATTCCATTTATTAAAGACCGGGAAATAAGTGGTCGTGTTGGCATTGAGGTTTCTGAAATTCCGTACCGTCACGCCATAGCCGGTGACCTGGGCATCGCTGCGGAACTGATCCAGGATTTCATTTCCCAATACGAGGGTCAGGTCAAAATCGCCGATATCTTTTTGAGCGGTGAGGAGGGTGGTCGTATTGAGTATGCGTGATACGGTGCGGATATCCCTGATGGCTCCGCGGCCCCCCGCGCTGGTACCGGCTCCACCCGTGGACCCGATTTGATCGTACAGGCTGGCCGAATAAGTGAAGTTGTCCGTTCCCACCTTTACGCTGGCGGAAAGCATTTTGCTGATGTCATACCGTAAATTAAAATTTCCAAAGATCCGGTCGACCTCGTCGTTGTAAAGGTTATTCTTAATGGTCCAATAGGGATTATCGTGCGCCCCGCTTCCCCAATCGAGATTGTTGAGGGTCACCGGGTGCTCAAAAGGACGACCAGTAAGATCCCAACTGCGGGGGGTAAACCAGGCACGGAAGAGGGGATTCGCCAACTGATTTCCCTGTGGTGTCCTGACCGAGGTGTTCCGGATATAATTGGCGGAAACCCCTGCGGTCAATTTTTTTGTAATGCTGTTATTGGCATTCACGCCGATATTGTAACGCTTCAGGCGGTTCTGGTCCATGATCCACTTATCATCCAGGTATCCGGCGGACAAGCGGTAGCTGTAATTCTCCTTCCCGCCCTGGAAACTGAGGTTGTGCTGCATATTGGGGGCGGACCGGAAAAGGTCCTTCACGTTATTGGGATAAGCCTGCAGGGTCATCGAGGTATCCCCGGGGCCGTTCAGGCCACGGTAAACGGTGGGAAGCAAGACCTGGCGGCCGTCAATCCTTGGGCCCCAGGAAGAAAGGCCGTTAGGATTGTATGCGCCTGCATTGCCGGCCGCGTATTCATTCTGATAGTCCGGCAAGCGGTTGATTTCCTGGTTGGCATAAGTCAAATTATAAGAGATGTTTTGCTTCGTCCTGACCTTGCCGCTCTTGGTGGTGATCAGGATGATGCCGTTGGCTCCCCTTGAGCCGTAGAGGGAAGTGGCTGCGGCCCCTTTCAGGACGCTGATGCTTTCGATATCGTCCTGGTTGAGGTCAATGGCGCGACTCGAATTGGTCACCCCATTCTGTAAGGCGGAGCCCCCTCCCGTATTGTCAATGGCAATCCCATCAACCACAAACAGTGGTTGATTGGAGCCGGTGAAGGAGGTAAATCCCCTGATGATAATGCTGGAACTCGCGAAAGAGCCCCCGGCGCCAGAAGTGCGGACTCCGGGCACCTTTGCTGAAATCGCATTGGTGATGTTGGTCGTATGCGCCATCGTGAGTTCCTCGCTGTTCAGTTGTGATACGTTGTACCCGAGGTTGCTTTTATCCTTTTTAATACCAAAGGAGGTGACCACCACCTCCTGGATGCTCACCCCTTCTTCCAGGATGACATTGATTTCGGATAAAGTGCCAATAGATACATCCTTGGGATTGAACCCGGTGTAAGAAAAGGTCAGTTCCGTCACATTTTCAGGGACGATGATGGAATAGGCGCCATCCACATCCGTAACGGTGCCGATGGAGGATCCTTTGGCCACCACATTGGCCCCGATGAGCGCTTCGCCGGCTTCATCCGTGACCATACCTTTGATGGTCCGCTGCGTGAAGGCCGTCGAAACGGTAATCAACAAAATGAATAGTAGAATAAGTCTTTTCATATGCTTGTTTTAAAAAAAATTAATAAAAACGATTGGCCTTATCCAGCCAACCGATATCCTTAAAAGTTTAAGGTCCACAGGAACCGTAAACTCGTTGTTTTCTGAATGATCAAACCGTGAGCCACCCCGAAACTTTCAGGGTGCCGATTCTCGCACAATGGGGGCCTGAACTGTAAAACCGGGTACTCCGCCTCAGACCTGCAGCAGAATTCCTCCTCACCAGATCAATAGCCGCTGTTTTGGACCAGGCTCTTATTGGTATCGATCTCCCTCTGGGGAATGGGCAGCACCATCTTAGGATCGGAAAACGGGAGCGTTCCTACATTCTTTTTAAGCCGCCTGACATCCTGCAGCAACTGGCCTTCAAACATCAGCTCCAGTTTTCGATCCAGCAGGATCCGGTCCAGGTTGATCTGGTCCAGGGTCAACAGTCCGGCTCCGGCCCTGTCCCTTATGGCGTTGAGGTCCTCCAGGGGGCTGGCACCTACCACCGTACCCAGCCTGAAATTGGTCTCGGCCCTGATCAGGTACATTTCAGCTAACCGGATGATGCTGATATCTCCAAACTGATCCAGATGTTTTCCGGTAAATACCCCACGGGATGTGGTCACTGTAAATTGCCCCCTTGGGTCATTGGGACCGTAAAGGTCAGTATGTTTGGTTTGAATAACGATATCCCCTCTTCCCGCAAAAGTCGCCGGGGCAAAATAAGTATTCATACTATTCACCCCATCCTGTTCGGTGATAATCACTTTGAATATGCTTTCTCCGTCAAAACTGCCGGACTTATCGTAAAAAACATCCACATAAGATTCGGCCAAGGCATGCGAACCTGAGGCAATGACTTTGTGGGCCGCATCCCGCGCAGCGGCAAAATTACCCTGGATCAGGTAAGTCCTGGCCAGAAGGGCGGTCGCGGCATTGCGGGTGCCGAATCCATTTTGGTCCGCCGATTCGGGAATCAGGGTTTCCGCCTTGGTAAAGTCTTCCAGGATCTGGGCATAGACGGCTGCCACAGTAGCCCTTGGACGATTGTCTTCATCGGTGACTACCCGGGTGGGAGTGGTCACCAGGGGTACTCCGGGATTATTGTTTTGATCTCCATCGCCCCAGGCTTTGGCAAAAAGGTTAATCAACCCAAGATAGGTGGCACCCCGGATCAGTCGGGCCTCTCCCTCAACCTGGCTTTTATCGGCGGCATCCAGTTTGTCCAGGGCCGACAGTACATTGTTGGCCCGGTTGATGGCCACATAAGCGTCTCTCCAGGTAGCCAGAACCTGGGCATTTCCCGTCGTCATGGCTTTGCGCCACATTTCATCCTGTCCGGCGAAAGTCCCTATGAACCGCACCTCCCGGTCATCTGCCACCAATTCACTGGTAAATTGAAATCCCCCACCGTAAACATCTCCATCCGCAAGCCCGTCATAGGCCCCGGTCAGGGTGACCTTTACATCCTGGGCGGTCGCCAGGGCATTCGTTTCATCAATGGATTGGGTGGGCTTGACATCCAGTTCCTTGTCGCAGGCCGCGAAGATGAAAATCAGAAATATATAGATTGACTTTTTCATGATTCCTGAGGATTTGATTGAATTAAAATTTAATGTTTAAACCGCCGACAATGGTCCGCGGGAGCGGGGGTGAATAAAAATCATAACCTTGCGCGACATTCGTAACGAAATCATCTGAATTGACTTCCGGGTCCCAGCCGGTATAATCGGTAATGGTCAAAAGATTCAATCCGGTGACATAGACCCTGGCGCTCTGGATGCCCACATTTTTAAGCCAAACCGCGGGAAGACTGTACCCGAGGGTTGCATTTCTCAGGCGGACAAATGAGCCGTCCTGGATAAAGCGGCTGGACGCCTGGGCCCCGTTATTGTAAAACAGACGGGCTTCCGGAATATTCGTGTTGGTATTTTGAGGGGTCCAGGAATTCAGCTGATCTACTGTCTGGTTGTCTTCAAAACGGCCATTGGCAGAACTGAACCGGCCGGCTCCATAGAAGTTGACCAGGTTGCCTTGTACGGTATTCCATAACATATTAAAATCCAGTCCTTTAAAACTGATGCTGGTAGTCAGGCCCCCAACCCACTTTGGAAGTCCGTTACCTATCACAACCCGCTGAGCCTGGTTGTACCGGTTGGTAGTGCCGCGATCGATCGTGCCATCTGTATTTTTTGAATTTTTATACCAAAGCGCGTCGCCATTCGCAGGATCCACCCCTGCATATTCTACCGTAAAAAAGGTACTCAGGGGCTGGCCTTCCATGGCCCGGCTCATATTGGAAAGGCCACCTTCGATGATCTGACCCTGGAGGTCATTGATCAGATTTTTATTCCTGGAATAATTGACCCCGATGTTCCATTTGAAGTCCCGACCGTTGACCACCGTGCCGTTAAGTGCAAATTCAATACCTGAGTTTTCCAGTTTTCCCACGTTTTTGGTCTGGGTGCTAAATCCAGTGCTGGCAGGTACATTTACATTCAGCAACAAGCCATCCGTCTGCTTATTGTAATAGTCGATTTCTCCATTCAGGCGGTCATTAAACAATCCAAAATCAAGCCCGATATCCATCTGGTCGGTGGTCTCCCATTTGAGATTGGGATTACCCAACTGGGCGGGCCGCTGACCTGGCTGGTTCCCATATCCGGCATCTCCCTGGAACAAACCCAGTTGCGGGAAATTGCCGATCTCGGCGTTTCCGGTGCGTCCATAACTGGCCCTTAACTTCAGGAAACTGACGAGCCTGCTGTCGCTCAGAAAGTCTTCTTCCGAGAGGATCCAGCCCGCGGAAACAGCCGGGAAAAATCCATATCGGCTGTCTGAACCGAACCGCGAAGAGCCATCCACGCGGGCGCTGAGCCCGATCAGGTATTTATCGGAAAGCTTGTAATTGGCCCTGGCGAAATAAGACACGAATCTGAAATTCGTCTCCGTGGAAGTCCCTGCCGTGATTTTTGCAGCGCTTGCAATTTTTTTGTAAGAATCCGACGGGTAATCGGTCCCGGTCACGGAATTAAAATCCTGTTCCGATTGCTGGTAGGACATGCCCAGCGTGAAGTCGATCTTGTGGGATCCGAATTCCTTGAGATAATTAAAATAGTTGTTCGTATTCAGGTTTTCCACGCGGGTAAAATAATTGGAGCCCGTCCCAAGCGGGAAACCGGTATTCCTCTGGCTGAGGCTGCTGTTGTAAGATTCTTCCTGCTGATTGAGGAAATCAATACCGAGTTCAGACCGGAACACCAGTCCGGGTATGATTCTGAGGGCACCGTAGACATTGCTCAGGTTGCGGTGGACATTGGTATTGAATAGGGCGCCGTCCACATTGAGGAGGCCATTATAGTACAGGGGTTGGCCGATATCACCGGGAGGAGAACCGATCAGCAAACCTGTGGTCGGGTCAAATTGGGGGGATAGCGGGGTGAGGGCTACAAGCTGCAACGGATTGGAAAAGGCATTGTCCCCGTCCAGACGCTCGTTTATGGTACGGCTCAGGCCGAGATTGAATCCGAGGTTGAAGATATCGCTGACCTGGTGGTCGAGGTTGATCCTTCCGGTCATTCTCTTGAGTTTATTGTCTACCATGATCCCTTTCTGGTCGAGGAACTGGCCGGAAACAAAGAAGCGGGTCTTGGCATTTCCGCCATCGATGCTCAGGTCGATCTGGGTCTGGGGCGCATCCTGGAAGGCGAGATCATCCCAGCGGGTATCCGCCTGGTTAGGGGTACCATAGGTGCCCAGGCTCACCCCTTCGAAGAATCCTTCCATATAAGTGGTGTAGGAATCGGGATCGGAAGGATCGATGCTTTCAATCCGGTCGGAATTGGCGGCTGCCTTGCGGTAATAGTCTATAAACTGGGCGGAATTGAAAAAGTCGACTTTACGGGTTGGTTTGCTGTTACCATACTGCATTCCTACATTCACGTTGGTGCGACCCTCCCTTCCTTTTTTGGTGGTGATCAGGACCACCCCGTTCGAAGCCCTTGAACCATAGATGGCGGCCGCGGAGGCGTCCTTTAAAATTTCGATGGATTCGATATCCTGGGGGTTGATGTCCACGATGGAATTGGTGGAGCCCCCGCCGTTGTTGGAAAGATCGGCAGTGGTAATGGGAATGCCGTCCACTACGAACAAAGGCTCATTGGAAGCGGAAACCGAGGAATTGCCACGAATGCGGATCTGCTGGGCCTGACCCAGTTTTCCCGTGCCTGCATTGATTTGTACACCGGCGGCTTTGCCCTGGAGCACCGCCTCCACGGAATTTACGGGCACATCGCGGATCTCGCTGGCTTTGATCTTCGCAATATTGCCGGTGAGGTCGCGTTTGATCTGGGTGCCATATCCCGTGACGATCACTTCTTCAATGGTTTTCACATCTTCGCTGAGAATGACGTCTACGACAGCCTGGCCGTTGACGGCCACTTCCGCTGTAGCAAAACCGATATAAGTGAAGACCAGGACATCGTTTGGACCGGCTGCGATTTCATAGGCGCCATCGATATCGGTCACGGTGCCGGTATTGGTACCTTTCACACTGATAGACACGCCGATCAAAGGCTGATTGTCGGCTTTGGCGCGAACAACGCCTTTAACCGACTGGGCATGCAGACCGGTAAATGCAAATAGAAATAAAAAGGCTGAAAGCCCAAGTTGGCAAAGTCTTTTCATATAAATAGCTTAAAAAATGATTTAGTGACTATACACGAATACTGCAATATAACGAATACCACCGTATCCCCGTCCCCTTTCTCACTGTAAAAAAATAAAAAAAGCCCCTGGAGTGTTCCAGGAGCTTTTTTCATAAAAGGCCTTCCGGATTACCTGGGGCCTAAATATTCCATATGCCAGTCGAAAGCCACCCGGATATGGGGTGGGGCCGCAACGGCATTGGTTTGTGTCATAAAAAATTTGACATCGATGCTGTGATCGTCCGCATTAAATTTATTGATGCCCGAAGGGTCGATTACTGCCGCACGGGTATTCCCCGCCGGTTGACCATAATAATTGGTGACACTGATGATCTTATTAGTTGCAGGATCAAAAGTGAAAACAGGGCAGAATGAACCATAACCGGATACGGCGGTACCGCTGTAAATAGGAACGAAAGGCGCATGCCAGACATCCGGATCGTAGCCATCTACAGTCACCGCTCCCGAAGTCACCAGGTGGTAATTCATGGGGAAATAACCGGTTAATGCTGAAGACACATAATCCGTCATGGTCCCGGTCACCTTATAAATTCCGTCGTAGTCGTTTTTAACCAGGATGTTGAAAAGGCCGCTTTTAGCCGATTCCACAATGGTATATCCATTCGATACGGAAGCCACTTTGATCCCTATCGCGTAAGCCTTGCTCAGGTCGAAAGTGGACGGATCCACGGTAATGGTCACCTTCTTGGCAAACTCCCCGGGGGCAAAGGCCAGGTTCAGGGATTTCAAGTTATAAAGATTGGCCGGCATGTCCACGAACTCGGTACCATTGGCATCGTTGTAAGCTGCGATCATGGCCGGGTCAAGCGCCAGGGTCACTTCAGCCGAAGTATTGAGGTTGGCTTCAGAATTGGCGTCCCGTTGAACGGTAAACAATGGAAGGGTGGCGGAGCCAGGCCGGGCACTGAAGCCGATGGCTTTGACTTCATCTCCTCCTCCCGCAATCCTGACAAAATTGCCACCGATCCCTTCGATGGCGTTTTCCCCTTCCTCGATACAGGAAGTGAAGGAGGCCAGGACCAGAAGACCCATTATATATTTTAATTTCATACGATTTGTGTTAATTGTAATTTAAATAAATAGGTTTATTTATCCCACCAGACGCGTCCGTCCTGGTTGTCCGGGCCACCCAGGCGTCCGAGGGCTGCATCCAGGTTTTCCCGGTTGAGGTTGTATTCCACGGAGGGATAAGTGAATCGGCGGGGGATTTGTTTGGAATTGCTCACGGCAGCAGGGGTTGGGGTCAGGACCGGGGTGTTGGTCCTTCTCCATTCGGTCCAGCCGCTTCTTCCGTCCGGATAGATGGCCACCCATTTCTGTAAATTGATTTTTTCGAGGTCGCTGGGGCCACCGGTCAGGGCAATGAGTTCGGTACCGATTCCGGTGGGCTGAATATAACCCAGGAAACGCTGTTCATTGTAAACTTCCCATCTTTCCCAGGAAGCTTTGATGCCATTGGCGTAGAATGCGGCTTTGTCACCGGTTACCCAGCCCAGGTGAATAGCTTCCGCAATGGTCAGGAGGACCTGGGAAGCGGATAAGACCACCAGGGGTGAATTCTGGGCACGCCATTTGGGAGCCAGGATCTGAGACCAGTCGGCATTGGCATTGGTAAATGCAATCGCGGCGTCACGCGTCAATCCATAAGGAACCCCTTTGACTGCGCCCTGTGCATTGGGATTGCCCAATACCGGCAGGCGCGGGTCATTCCAGGACTTCAGGCGCTCCACCATCACATCGCTGATCGAATAATCCTTACGGCCATCATAGAGGGTAAACCAGGGATTTTTAAAGGCAGCCCCGGGATAATGAACGACCACATCTTCCGATGCGGAAGAAAGGTAACCTGCAGGGTCTGAGAAGGCCGCTGCAAATTCAGCCTTACCCAGGTTTGCATCGGCTTTGGAAAGCCTCATGGCGAGGATCAATCTCAGAGAGTTGGCAAATTTTTTCCATTTGTTTTTATCCCCATCAAATAGAATATCCCCCTGGGCGGCAAGTCCATTGTCAAACTGGGCAATGGCCTCTTTCAGTTCCTTGTAGAACCCTTTGTAGATATCCAACTGGGTATCGTAAGCGGGTTGGGCATCCCCTTTCAGGGCTTCGCTGTAAGGCACATCGCCGAAGCGGTCCGTCTGATGCATAAAATGATAGACCAGGAGGATCCGGGCCACGGCGATCTGGTTGGCATTGGAACCATTGGCCAGCACCTCATCTTTGGTATCCGGATTGGTATTGTTGTCGATGATGTTCTGCAGGTCATACATCGCCCCGGAATAATTGCCGGTGAAATTGACCTGGATCAGTGAATAGAGCGAGGCATCGGTGTATTGCGTTTCAGAAAAATACTGGCAATACAAGGCTTCGTTCATTCCCTGGGTCCAGCCACCCAACCCGGCCAAAGCATTGGTCAGGAGGGCGGAGGTGACGGGCACGGTGGTCGCATTAGGATTTCGGTTCAGGTCTCCGAAATCGGATAGCGAACAGGTGCTGAACAGCAGCGCTGCTGCAACGATTAATATTGATTTAAATGAATTTTTCATGTTTTATTTTTTTAGAATCCAACCTTTACGTTAAAGCCGAAGGAACGGGTTCCGGGGAACTGTCCGTTTTCTCCATAGGATTGAGAAATCTCTGAAGGATCAAAATCCTTGGTCTTGGAGGAAATCAGCCAGGGATTGCGGGCAATAAAGGAAACCACCAGGTTTTTCACCGCGGGGATTCCGAGTTTATTGGTATTGACTTTGTATCCGATGTTCACCTCGCGGAGTTTTACAAAATCCAGCGGATGAATGTTGTCTTCAGCAATACTCTTGTTGCGGAACTGATGCCAATAGGTTTGGGCATCTACGTAAGTGTCGACAGGTTTGCCTTCGGCATCTACGCCGACCACATGCACACCGCCGCCGACAGCCACAGGGTCGCGGCTTGGGTTACCCTTGTCGTTCAGGGCAGCCGTTTCTTCGAACAAACCGGAGAATTTGCCCCAATGGTCTGAGAGAGAATAGAACACCCCGCCTTTGGAGAAGTCGATATTAAAATTGGCGAACAAATTGCCGACGCTGATCTCATTGAGGATACCACCGGTAAAGTCAGGAAGCACAGATCCGAAATAAGTATCCGGTACGTTGATGAACTGGCCGGAAGCGTCCAGAACAGGAACTCCTGCGTCATTGCGTTTGATACCTCCGCCGCGTACCTGGCCCCAGAGTTCACCGACCTGGTGCACCAGGCGGGCGCCTGAACTGGTCCCGAAGGTACCGGTTTCGCGGATGATCGAGTTGATGCCTTCAGCCAGTTCGATGATCTTGGTCCGGTTGCGGGCCCAGTTGAAGGTCATGTTCCAGTTTACGTTACGGTTTGAAACCGGGGTGACTTCAAGGGTGAGTTCCACCCCGCTGCGGTCCACCCGGCCGGCATTGATGTTTTTAGATGCAAAACCGCTGGTTGCGGATACCGGTACATTGAGGATCTCATCGATCTTTTTCTCCTTGTAATAAGTACCGGAAAGGCCGAGACGGTTGCTGAAGAATTTCAGGTCAAGCCCTCCTTCATAAGCGGATGAAAGGGAGGGTTTGATGTTCGGGTCCACCAGGGCATCCGGGGTACCCATGAGGAAAGCCCCGTTCCACTGGTTGGAATTTACCCCATAATTGAGGGCAAGCTGGTAGGCACCCAGGTCAGAACCCACCTGGGCCCAGCTTCCTCTCAATTTACCGAAGGAAAGGTCATGAATCCCCAACAATTCGCTGAAGAGGAAACTTACTCCCACGGAAGGATAGAAATAGGAGTTGGCATCTTTGGGCAATGCGGAACTCCAGTCGTTACGGGCGGCAAAATCGACATAGAGGAAGTCTTTGTAGCCCAGGGTACCGGTTCCATATAAACTGTTGACCCGTTTGAAGGAACGGCCGCTGCCGAAAGTGATCGGAGTCGTCCTGGAATTCGCCAGGGTAAAGAGATCAGGAACCGAGAGGCCGTCCACGGTAGATCCTGATATTTGGGAGAACTGTACCTTCCGGATATTTCCACCGGCTTTCACGTCCAGGGAAAGATCTCCGAAACGTTTGTGATAAGAAGCCAGGGCCTCGTAGTTATCTTCTTTACCTGGTGAACCATCGCTCGGTTCATAATAACCCTGGTTGTAGAAATAATAAGATTTGAAACCGGTCTGGGTGGCGCTGTTCTCCAGGATTGCCCGTCCAAAACCTTCATTGACCACCTCGATCTGGTTCCTTCTCACCCATCCCTGGACGGTCAAGTCCTTGAAGGGTTTGAAGGTCAGGCTGACGTCCCCGAACAAACGGGTCCGTCTGGAAGACTGGTCGATGTTTTCAAAAAAGTCATAAAAATTGTACCAGTAGTTGCCACCATAGAAGGAGAGCGGGCTGGTCAGGTAATTTCCGGGATTGTTGTGGTTCCAGGAAGACAGGATGCCTTCCGGAGATTTCATACCCTTGTATTCTTTGATCTTATTCAGGTCCAGGTGGCGGTGGAACCACTGGTTGAAAGAGCCCGAAGACTGGTTGGCATATCCGTCGTCAAACACCCCGTTGACGATCCAGTTGGATACGTTGATATTGGTGCTTGCAGTCAGATATTTACCCAGGTCGAAGCTGGCGCTGGTATTGATGGTATTCTTATTTGCAGAGGAAGAGGGCAATAAACCCTTGACGTTTTGATTGGTATAGGAAAGGCGGACATTATACCCTTCTCCCCCTTTACTCAGGCTCACGTTGTTGTTGAGGGTTACCCCCGTCTGGTAGAAGTCCCGGATATTGTTGGGTTGCGGAACCAGTTTAGCGGTCTGGCCGAAGGCCGGAGTACCGACATACCAGGCATACCAGGGAATGTATTCCTGTCCGACCATCCTGGGTCCCCAGGAAGCATCATCGGAATAGTCATGGTGGTATTTGCCTTCAAAAATTTTCCATTCATCGGGCATGCCTTCCTTCCAGTTGAATTCAATCAGGTCGGCTGCGCCCCCTCCTGCATAGGAGTTTTGATAACGGGGCAGGACATAGACCTGGTCGAAGAAGGTACCGGAATTGATTTCAATACCCAGGGCCTGTTTATTGTTGGCCTTCTTGGTTTGAATCACGATGACCCCGGCATCCCCACGCTGGCCATAGAGGGCCGTGGCGCTGGGGCCTTTGAGCACGGTCATGGCCGCAATATCGTCCACAGAGATATCCTGGGCGCTGGCCACCGGAGTTCCATCTACTACATATAATGGTTGTTTGTCATTGAGGGAACCGGCGCCGCGGATGCGGATCGCAGCATCGCGACCGAGAGCTACCGTCGATTGGCTCCGGACCTGGATCCCGGCTACTTTCCCACTCAGGGCATTGTTGACCGAAGTGGCTGGAATCTGCCGGAGTTGGTCTCCATCCACCTGTTGGGCGGAATAGGTTAATGACTTCTGGGAACGGCTGATCCCCAAGGCGGTCACCACGGTTTCCTGGAGCGTGATCCCTTCAGCGAGGGTCACATCAATGGTGGACTGATTACCAACGGTCACTTCCTGGTCGGTGTAACCGATATAGGAAAAAACCAAAATGGATGCATCGGACGGGACTTCCAGAGAATAGGTTCCGTCGATGTCGGTAGTGGTACCCGTAGTAGTACCTTTTACATAGACGTTAGCACCGATCAAGGGCTCTCCGGAGACCTCCTTGACCGTGCCGGTAATTGTTCGCTGGGCCAAGCCAATGGCCACTGCAAACAAAAACGTTGCAAAGGTTAGAGTAAGTTTTTTCATCATTTAGATTTAAAATTTAGCGCGAAAATAAAAAATAAATTAAGAAATGGTTAATTTCTTAACTTCAGGTCAAACGTACTTTAGTTTGAAAGCGCTGTCACTTTGAGTCAATTTCAATCAAAAAACTGTTATTTTTCGACAAACTGATCTTAAAATTCGTTCTTTTGTTAAAGAATTTCTAAAATGTTAAAATTTACTAAAATCGGTGTACTGGGGCTGATGCTCCTGACCATCCCCCTATCGGGGCAGCAACAAACCGCCAATTGCCGGGTCCTTTCGGCAAAATTACAGGGCACCTACCAGGGGGAATGCAAAAACCGCCTGGCTCATGGGGAGGGCACAGCCCAGGGTACGGATACCTACCAGGGACATTTTAAAGAAGGGGTCCCTCACGGCAAGGGGAAATATGTCTATTCGGACGGCTCCTATTATATCGGTGAATTCAAAAACGGGCTCCGTCATGGAGAAGGCACCCTCCATACCATGGATAAGGAAACCAGTACCACCCAATCCGGAAAACTGAGCCTGTGGAAAGATGATGAGTTTATCGAAGAGATCCTGGAAAAAAAATACAAGATCATCCAGTCGCTGAATACCCTGTCGACCCAGTTTGACAAACCCAACGAGATCCAGGACCGCGTCGAAATATTCCTCGGTACCCGGTCCATGATCAACGGGATCAATATCTTTGCATCCACCGGCAATCATTATGTCCAGGGTAAAAACCGGATCATCATCGAAAACGTCAGTTTCCCCCTTTTAGTCAGGTTGAATTATACTTCCCAAAAAGGAGTCAGCGAAGTCCTGCCGGTCAGAGTGGAATTCGAATTGGAATCAAAGGGGCACTGGAAGATTAATGTGAATAGTCAGTAATAATGAGGATTGAGGTTTGAGGTTTGAGGATTGAAGATGGATTCGATCAATCCTCAATCCTCACCCCTCACCCCAAATAAAAAAAGCAGCCGTCATATCTTTATACGTCCAGCTGCTTTAAAAAACTTACTCTAAGTCCCCGCATGGTAGTAGAGCGGAGCGGGAAATTAAGAGTAGCGAGATACGAGCAGTGAGAAGCGAGCGGTGAGACCATTGACCACCCACTGGCCCCTGGTTACTGTTTCACCAACTTCACCGTCCCTTCATCCCCATACCCATTCACCCAATGGTACACCAGGGTCTTTGTGGCGGGGTCGTAGTCGCCGCTTCCGGATACATTTTCCCCAAAGGGTTCCTTGGTATTCTGGAAAAAGACTTCATTGCAACTGAAAGCAATTTCACCCGGGGAGTCTTCCGGTTTTGTAATCCCATAGACGTCATACCATTCAAAATAAAGCCCCCCGCTGAAATCGCTGAGTTTGAAAGAGGACGCCGTAAGTTTGGTAATCTTGACCACGATGCCCTTCACGGTGGTTTCAGTGGGACAACATCCGTCAGTAGAACTGCCGGTGGCATCCTCTACTTTATAATCTCCTGAAATATCCACCGCCGGGCAGGTGATAAAGGACTGAAACTGCAGGGTAAAGGAGGAAGCCGCAGCTCCGTTGATGGATGGGGCAAGGTTCAGGACCGAATCCGTCGCACTCAGTTTTACGTAGGAGGGATATACCCGGCCGTCGTTGAGCGTGACCTGCGGATTGAAGGTAAAGTTTGCCACTTTGGAACCATCCCCATACCCAGGCTCCCCAAACAGGGTGGCAAAATCCGACGCTTTCAATTCCATCCGGACCTTTCCCTGTCCCTGGTCAAAATCGGACTGGGTCAGGGATTTGGCGAGCTTTCTCACGCCCCCGGTGGCCGCAAAAATTTGTACGGAGGCCAGGTCTTTGTTTTCCGAGTACAGGTCGAAAGCCAGGAAATCCGTGGCAATTTTATCGGTAAAGATCCCGGTATGCGCCGGATCGACGACAATACGCAGGTTTACCCCATTAGCGATCTCCGGGATGCGGATCTTGCTCTCATCCGTACACCTTACCAGAAGGAGTAAGGCCGGTATATAAATAAGAATTTTTTTCATTTTTAGATTTTTTATAAATGATCGTTAAATCGTACCATCCGGTTAATCCACATCCCAGAATACCTTGTCCGTATACTGATTGTGCTGTTTTGCGTTGGGATTGGTCTGCAGGTCATCCCCATTGTACGGAAGGGTGACCGGATAAGGCCGGGACTGTGAGGAATGTACATTTGGATCTTTCGCCGGATCGCAAATTTTGGGGAACCCGGTTCTGCGGATATCATTATAAGACTCCAGCCCGTTGCCGAAAGAATGGATCCATTTTTGCGTAAGGATCAATTCCAGTTTGCGGGCATTGTCCGCCGCATCAAACAAGGCCAGGACCTTATCCACATAAGTGGTGATGGCCGCATCCGGGATCACCGGTGCTCCGGCCAGTCTGGCCACGGCATTGACCTTGGCAAAAGACGAACGGATACCCGTGTTCAGCAAAGCTTTGGCATCTTCGCCCGTATTTTTGGTCAAGGCCAGTTCCGCACGGATAAAGTTTACATCCGAGGCAGTAAGCAGACGCTGGGCGCCGGCTCCCTTCAGCCCTGAATTGAGGTCCCCATTGGCCCCGCTGCCATTGTCATAGGCTCCCCCGACCGGCCACAAGCCAAGCAGGGTTTGCGATTTGCCCTGGTCGAAACCTTCATTGGGATCCTTGTCGTAAGAACCAAACCAGATGGAGAGGAAAGATCCGTCCTGGTAAGAAACCGGGTTTTCGGCCTGCTCGTTGGGGCCAAGTTGATTATAAAAGAAATAAGGGATCCTTGGGTCCGCAATCCCTTCGAGCAAGGTGTTTTCACAGGCGGCTTCCCCTTTCATCATCAGGTAGAAATAGGGGCTGATGTAATAGGTGGGATTGCCGAGGGTGTATTCCCTGACAAAACCAGGGTTCCTGTTTTCAGGGGTGATGGAGGTCGTATAAGCCAGTTCAAAATCTTCACTGGTCCCGGAGATATGGCTTAATTTGAGTAATTCAGCCACTTTGGCGGCGTCGTAAAGGTCCGTCAGCCGGGCTTTGTTGTACATATTCAACAAGAGGGACCTCCCATACTTTTTCCATTTGTCCATATTTCCCTTGTACACCAGGTCATCGGTGGTGGGTTTCAGCGTACTGGGTTTATCCAGGTCAGCCAGGGCTTCAAATCCCAGGCGAAACAGATCGCGGTAGATTTCCTTATCGTCGTCGTATTTGGGAAAGGGCGCTTCGGCCCCCAGGGCGGCTTCGCTGTAAGGCATGTCCCCCCAGAGGTCCACGACCGAACTGAATATCTGCACCTTCAGCAACTTGGCCATGCCCACATAGGCGAAGTTGTTGGCCTCCGTTGCTTTTTGAATGATGATGTCGAGGTCAGGCAGGGCCACGGCATACATCTTTTCCCAGGCCTGGGTGAGGGCAAATTCATTGGCGGTGATCTTATAATCATCGTGATTGCCCCGTTGCACGGTATGGTGGCTGTACACCGAAACCAACTCTGAAATGCCCGCCGTACCAATACCCAGTGAACCGAAAACGACGGCCTGGCTGAAGGGCATCAGGTTGTTTACTCTGGCGTCCGTGGGATTATTGGGATCGTCGTTGATATCCAGGTAATCGTCACAGGAGGAGATGGAGATCAGACTGAACCCGCATATTAAAAAAATCAATCTGTAAAATTTCATGACTTTGATTTTAATGGTTAAAACTTGAGATTGATGCTGGCGCCAAACCGTTTGATCGACGGCAGGTTCTGGAATTCAAATCCCTGGTAATTGGAGTCGCCGAAGGTGCTGGTTTCCGGATCCAGGTTGGTGCCTTCGGGGAAATGCGGCGCCTTATACCAAAGGTTTCTTCCGATCAGTGAAAGAGTAACTCCCCGGATTCCTTTTTTAAACAGGCTGGAAGGAAGGCTGTAGCTCAGGGACAATTCCCTCAGCCGGTATACCGTAGCGTCAAATACGGACCACTCATCCTGGCTGTTGGTGCCAAAAGTACTGCCAAACCAGAGGTCATTGGTTTCCACCATCGTCTGGTTCCGGATGCTGCGTCCGGCTTCATCAAGTATGGGTTTCAGGGTCACCGGATCCCCATAGACGCCGGGGATCACGGCATTTTTTTCTCGGTCTGCCTGGAAGTTCAAAACCCCGCGTCCCAGCAAAGCGTTCACGGTCTCAGAATAAAGATCCCCACCCTGTCTCCAATCGAAAACGGCGCCGAGGGATAATCCTTTCCAGCTTATTGAATTTACAATGCCTACGGTAAAGTCCGGGTTGGGATCTCCCACGATGGCATCATCGATGCCGTTGATGATCTGTCCATTGGCTTTATCGATCAATAAATTGCCCTCATCGTCCCGGGCGCTTACCGTCCCTTTTAAAATGCCATAAGGCTGACCCACTCTCAAAACCGGGGTAATCCCGCCGGCGAACAGGGGGCGGATGACCATTTCTTCCGTACCTTCCCGGAGTTCGGTCACGATGGTTTTATACCGTGTAAAATTGGTGATGATGTTCCAGTTAAAATTTTTCTTGGATATGGGGTTCAGCCTGAGCGATACTTCCGATCCTTTGGTTTGCAGTGCCCCGAAATTGGTAAGCAACTGGTCGTAACCCGATACGGTCGGCAAGGCCAACTGGGAGATCTGGTCCACGGAAGTACTCTTGAAAACAGAGACATTGAGCTCTATCCTGCCCTTCAGGAATTCGAGGTCCAAACCGGCTTCAAGATCGGTGGTAAACTCCGGTTTGAGGTCGGGGTCAAACAAGGTATTGGACAAGGTGGAACTGGCTATGCCTGCAAAAGGAAAATCAATATCCCGGATACCCGCAGTGAGGTTGTCGGGCTCGCCCAGGTTGAGCAGGTATATGGGTTTCAGGGAATAGGGAGCTGCCGGGCTTCCCACTTTAGACCAATTCATCCTGATCTTACCGAAATTGAGGATCGGGTTGTTGATCATATTGAAAGCCTCTGAAAAAATAAAGGCTACGCTGGCCGACGGATAGAAATAATTGTTGTTTTTGACAGGCAGGGTGGATGACCAGTCATTCCGTCCCGATAGCGTGAGAAAAAGATATTGTTTGTAATCGGTAGTGAACTCACCAAAAAGACCAAACAGCCTTTGTTTGGAGAAGTTGCCGCCGGCTGAAACCTGGTTGACGGTATTGTCTACATCAAGGATATTGAAATCGAGCATCTGGGTGCCGGAAATACCCTGGGCCTTGCTGGTCCTTTCATTGAGGTTGTGGCCGGCCCTTGCTTCGATGGCCCAACTGTCATTAAACCGGTGCTTGGCTGTAAAGATTAAGGTCGATTCTATTTCTCTGAAATTGGTATTCAGGTCGGTTACGCTGCCGAGTCCCCCAGCTCCCCGGGAGCCTGGCCTGAACCATTCGAGATCACCCTGGTTATACTGGTTCAATCCTGCCCGGTAATCCACATCCAGCCATTTAGATAAGGTATACCCCGCATTCACATTGACCACGAAACGGTTCACATTGGACTCAAATCCGTTATACCTGGCAGACCAATAGGGATTGTCGGCCTGGCCCCTGGCGACCATAAACAGGCTCTCCCGGGTCAAGGGATCCTCATAGGGCTGGCCCTGGAGATCCCAGTTTCTGCCCTGGTAAAGGGTCCTGGCCATAAAGGAAGAAGTACTGACGGACCCGATCGCTCCGCCTTGGAGGCCTTCCTGGATTGAATTTACATAAGATAAGTTGGCGCCCATCCTCAGGCCCGATTCAAAATTGCTGTTTGCACCAAGGGAAAGAGAGGTTTTATCAAAATTGCTGTTGGGGAAGATGCCCGCGTGATCGACCCTTGAAAAAGTCAGGGCCATATTGGTGTTTTGATTGCCTCCGCTGATGGTGATCGAATTGTCCATAAGCCTGCCGGTCTCGAAGACGTCTTTTACATTATTGGGATAAGCCTGGTAAGGAACTTTCTGGGTGACTCTCGGGTCTCCGGATTGCACCAACCGGTTGAAACTCGCCGCATAACCGGCGCCCAGATACCAATGGTTGATGGAATCAATGGTGGGATAAGGGACGGTCCCTTTAAATGGGGCTCCCCAGGACCCGTTGGCTTGCTGATAGAGAAAACCGGTGCCGGTTCCGTACTTGTTTTGAAAATCGGGAAGGGAAGCGATTTTTTCAAAGTTAAGGCCAGAGGTCAATTCAACCTTCATCCTGTTTTCCCCCTTTTTAATAGTTCCGGTTTTGGTGGTGATCACCACTACCCCCCTGGAAGCTCTTGAGCCATAAAGGGCGGCGGCCGTAGCGCCTTTCAATACGCTGACGCTTTCGATGTTATTTGGGTCCAGGTCGGCCAGCCTGTTGGCATAGGCGCCTCCGCCGGTCAGCTGAAAGGAAACCCCATTGGTGGTGGCATCAAACGGGATCCCGTCCACCACATAGAGGGCCTGATTGTTACCGAAGAATGATTTGAGGCCGCGGATGGTCAACCGCGTGGCGCTGCCCGGCTGGGAACTGGAGGCGTTGATGTTGACGCCTGCAATTTTGCCCTGCATGGCCCTCAGGGGGTCTGTTTCCCCAACGCGCTGGATCTCCTCCCCTTTGATTTCCTCGATGGCATAACCGATTTCTTTTTTCTCCCGGGTAATCCCCAGGGCGGTGACTACCATTTCATCCAGGAGCACCCCTTCGGTGAGGGTGACGTCCAGGGTACTGGCCGTTCCGATTTCAATTTCCCGGGAGGTAAAGCCGGTGTAACTGAATACCAAGACCCGGTTTTCCGGCCGGACCTCAATGCTGTACGCTCCATTCTCATCAGAAACCGTTCCGTTGTTGGTGCCCTGAACCAGGATGTTTACACCGATCAGGGGATCTCCGTTCTGATCCGAAATGATACCGCTGATCCTGCGTTGGGCTTGAGCCGTAAAGCCCAGGCCAATACACAGGATCCACATAAGATACACTTTCATATCAATGCATTTAAGAGTTAACAGGAAATAAAACCCAGGGCCTGATGAATGCAGTTGGCATTCACAGACAATTAAAAATGCCTTATAAGGCCCGGTAGAGTAAGGTTTTTAAAAAGATTGAAATCACGCGCCCCTGAAACCAAAAGCCATTGACTTCAATGTAATTATTTAGAAGAGTCTGATTCAGGGAGTCCGGATGTTCAGCAGGTATTCTTGAACCCCTCAAAAATAAATGCGGTTCCGGTTTTTTAATATCTTTTCACAAGTCTTAACGAAAATAAAATATTTACCGCTGCTTTCACCCTTTGTTGATGTGATGAAAAAACCCGGCTTATTTTTTTATAAATATGGAAATCCCCCATTTGGGGTTAGCAGGAGTGAAAGCATCCACCTCAGCAAGGTAAGGTTAAAGGTTAATGGTTAAAGGTTAAAGGAAGATAAGTACAAGGCGGATGGCTTTCTATCATGATGGTGGATTGCTCAATAATCCGGGAGTGGCAAGATGGACAGCTTCCCACTGAAAATTATTTGCGAATTGCTGCAGGCTGATGGCCCCTTGCCCTGAAGGATGAATTTTGAGTACCAAATGGAAATTACAGGGACTTGCCAACTGACTACTGACTATTGACTATTGACTACTGACTACTGACTACTGACTACTGACTACTGACTACTGACTACTGACTACTGAACCGACTACTACTTCAATTCCTGAAGATAAAGTCCTATTGTCTTTTCCAGTCCCATATACAAGGCATCGCAGATCAGGGCATGCCCGATGGATACCTCGAGCAATCCAGGGACCTGATCTTTATAAAACTTCAGATTGTGGAGGTTGAGATCATGACCCGCATTGAGCCCCAGACCGCATTCGGCGGCCACAAGGGCGGCTTCGCGGTGCGGCTTTACCGAGGCCTCGGGATCATCCGGAAACCGGTGCGCGTAAGGCCCGGTGTATAATTCAATGCGGTCGGTCCCGCTCCGGGCGGCTCCTTCCACCATCCTTGGATTTGCATCCACAAAAAGGGAAGTCCGGATCCCTTTGGATTTTAATGCCTTCACCACATCCTCCAGGAAGGCCGAATGAAGGACGGTATCCCATCCGTGATCGGAAGTCAATGCGCCGGGCGGATCGGGTACAAGGGTCACCTGGTCCGGCCGGTGGCTGAGTACCCGGTCCATGAACTCCTGGGAGGGATAACCTTCAATATTCAGTTCTGTCGCCACGGCTTCTTTCAATGGCTGGATATCGCTGTAGCGGATATGGCGCTGGTCCGGCCTGGGGTGGATCGTGATCCCTTCGGCACCAAACCGTTCACAGTCGCGGGCCACCTGGATCAGGTCTGGCATATTGCCCCCTCTTGAATTGCGGATCAGGGCGATTTTATTGATATTGACGCTGAGTCGGGTCATGGCGGGGACAGGTTTAGAATCTCATTTCAGCCCGGAACATCAACCCGGGGTTTGAAAAACCAAATATACTATCTTCGCCCGATGCGAATCCTCGTGTTGTTGGCCCTGGTGCTTACCGGCCTGTTTGCAGGCATGATCCTCATGATCGCGGTCTTGATGATTTCCGGGACCAGTATGCAACAGATTCTCGACGGGGGTTATATCAATAGTGAAAAGGTCAACCTTGCCCGCTTGGTCCTCCTGATCAACCACCTGACCATGTTTTTGTTGCCTGCCCTGGCCTGGGCCTGGATCTATTATCGCAAAAAATGGCTTTCCGGGCTGAGTCTGGACCGGGGTCTCAGCGGGCTTCAGGCCCTCGCAGGGATCTTCTTCCTGATCATGGCCTATCCCATCGTATCCAAATCCTTTGAGATCAACCAGTCCTGGGACCTGCCGGCCTGGATGGGGGAAATGGAAGGACAGACGGCCGAAATGCTGAAAATCCTGTTGAAGATGGACCATGGCGGAGAGTTGTTATTCAACCTGCTGATCATAGCCCTCATTCCGGGGATTGGCGAAGAATTGATCTTCCGGGGCATCATTCAGCAGGAGATCGACCGTGCCCTGAAAAAACCCTGGCTGGCTGTGGTTTTTTCCTCCCTGATCTTCAGCGCCATTCATTTTCAGTTTGAAGGTTTTCTTCCTCGGTTTCTCCTGGGCATAATCCTCGGCCTCTTGCTCATGTGGACCCGCAATCTATGGCTGCCCATCCTCGTTCATGCCTTCAACAACGGGATGCAGGTGGTGCTCGCCTATTTTATTCCTGAGATGTCAGATCAGGAACTGGAAGAATCGGTACCGGTGACCTGGCTGGCCCTGGTGGCATCGGTCATCGTGACCGCACTGCTCGGATATTGGTTTCATCGCCGGAGGGCCCTGCCTGAAATCCGGGAAGAGCCTGAAATCGCCGCGCCCGGAGCATCGGATCAAAACGATACGGTATGAAAGACCTTCCTCTGCGTTTCCTTACAGCCATGGTTTTGGGGATAGTAGTCATCGGCAGCATCTATTATTCCTACCTCAGCTTCAGCTTGCTCCTGCTTTTGATCTCCGTACTCTCCGGGTATGAATACCTGCGGCTGGCGGCTTTCGGGGCGGAAATCTCAAACCCGGAAGGGATTAAACGATTGGGGGCGGCGCTCACGGGATTGCCCCTGGCCCTTTCAATACTTCCCGGGTCATCGGATGTTCAGGGTTCCGCATTCATTATTTTGATGGTCACCTTGTTGGCCATGAGTTTCCTGTTCAGTTATTTTTTGTTTAAAAATGAAGCCGGGGACTGGAGGCTTTACCAGGCGGTGTGCATGGCGCTGATCTATATCGGACTGCCCCTGTTGTTATTCCGGTGGGTCGCTGCCGGGTCGGGGCAATACGAGTGGCTCAAACCCATGACCCTCCTGCTGCTGATCTGGTGCAACGACATCGGCGCCTATTTTACCGGGCGGACTTTTGGAAAACGAAAATTGTATGTCCTGGTATCGCCCAACAAAACCCTGGAAGGATTTTTTGGAGGGCTCATTTTGACCATCACCTGCGGCCTGGTCCTGTCGATTTATGTGCATCCGCTCAGCCCGGTGCAATGGGTTTTCTATGCCTTTATCATATCCATCCTCTCCACCATCGGGGACCTGTTTGAATCCCTGATCAAAAGGCGATATGGAGTCAAGGATTCGGGTAGCCTGCTCCCGGGGCACGGGGGATTCCTGGACCGTTTTGACGCGTTTATCTTTGTACTTCCGGCCTCCGGCCTCTTTTTATATTTGTTCTGGAATTCCTGAACGGATTCCGTAAAAACCCAACCATGAATATTCATAAAGAAGGATTTATCATCATTCCCGTCTGTGCCCTGGTTTTTGGGTTGCTGGCGACCCTGGTGATCAATTTTGTTCACGTGCTTACGGTGCCGGTGATCATCCTTTTTTCCCTGCTTTTTGCCTGGGTGCTTTGGTTTTTCAGGGATCCGGTGCGCATCATCCCCCTGCCCGGGGACGATATGGTCTACGCACCCTGTGACGGCAAAGTGGTGGTCATTGAAAACGTATTCGAGCCTGTCTTTTTCAAGGAACAGCGCCTGATGGTATCCATCTTCATGTCCCCGCTCAATGTGCACGTCAACCGCGTGCCTGTTGCCGGACAGGTTAAATACAACCAGTATTTTCCGGGAAAGTATTTGGTGGCCTGGCACCCCAAATCATCGACCGAAAATGAACGTAACTACAGCGTGATCGACCAGGGCCAATACCAGGTCGGCGTGATGCAGATCGCGGGAGCCCTGGCCCGGCGAATCGTCAATTATCTCAAGACCGGGGAGGAAGTGAAACAGGGACAGGAACTGGGATTCATCCGTTTCGGTTCCCGCGTGGACCTCTATCTGCCGCTTTCCGCCAAGGTTGAAGTCAAAATCGATGAACTGGTAAAGGGCAATCTCACCTGCATAGCCCGAATGGAAGTTTAATTGAACGATCCCAAACCATACCGGCACCTCTTCTTTGACCTGGACCATACGCTCTGGGATTTTGACCGAAATTCGAAGGCCACCCTGGAAAGGGTATTTGAACAAAACCGGCTGGAGGAGCTCACCTCCGTGCCCTTCAACGAGTTTCATGCCCGTTATTCCATTCACAATCATTTTTACTGGGGCCAGTACGGCAAAGGCCTGATCGGCCAGGAAGAATTGCGGTGGAAAAGGATGCACAGCACCCTCCTAGAATTTGAGCTGGATGATCCCCGTCTGGCCAGGCATCTCAGCCATACCTACCTGGACCGTTTGCCGGAAAGCACCCTGCTTTTCCCGCATGCCCGCGAAGTCCTGCAGTATTTGAAAGATAAGGGATACCATCTGCATATCCTTTCCAATGGATTTGAAGAAGTCCAGCATAAAAAACTGAAATATTCCGGGATCCAAGGCTTTTTCGAGCAGGTGATCACTTCCGAAGCCAGTTCCTTCGTAAAACCGGATAAGGAAATCTTTCTTTTTGCCCTAAGACGTTCCCGAGCCGAGGCTTCCGACAGTATTATGATCGGGGACAATCCGGAAGCGGATATCCAGGGGGCCGCCAATGCAGACCTGCACAGTGTCTATGTGGACCACCTGGGGAAACCCAGCCCCGTGCTGCCGACTTATACGGTGAGGCACTTGAGGGATTTAGAAGAGTTATTTTGAGGTCCGGGGCTAAAGCCCAATCTTCACCCTGCTCCTCCAACCCCAGCCTAAAGGCCGGGGTTGATTCACTTACTAAGGCTTGATCGCAAAAGTTTTTTACAGTTAAACCCCATGGCGTTAGCCTGCGGTAGTGAAGATGAGAAAGAGTCTAGGCTTTAGCCCACTTATCTCATTTCTCCTTCAAGTCCAGGTCCTCTAAATCCTCCAGGATTTCATCCGAAATAATGTCTTTGAGTTTTTCGATCGTGACCTGGTCTGCTTCGGCATTCAGGACCAGACGGTTTTTAAAAATCAGGGCCAGGGAACTGGTATGGTCTTTCCGGTTGGACTTCTCAAAAACCTTGTATCCTTTCCAGGTGGCGGATTTTTCATATCCGTCGTCGTCCTCGTGGTATATATCGGTGAGGGACCAGGCGGCGATGCCAAGGAGCGCGGCGCTAAAACCCCCGAAATCGATCAGGCTGAGCTTTATGGATTTATCCCCTTTTTCGTACCGGGCTTCGGCTTTGTTCATTTTGAAGCCCATCACCCCGACGCCTTCTCCGGTCAGGTCTTGACGGTCCATGCCGTCCAGGTCCTGTGGGAGGAGGGCTTTCAGATCGGCCAGATCAACCAGCCGGACCTCCTTACCCCCCGGGTCCACCATGTTTTTAATATCCTCCGCAAACTTATCGGCGCTGGATTCAATGCTTTCAGCCAGCTCCTCTTCGCGGTTGGCTTCTTCCTTTTCCTGCCTGGATTTACAGGAAGCGCCCAGGATCAGGAGGGCAAAAGCTAATAGAAACAGATTTTTCATGGATTGTGATTTATATTTAAGAAAACTGGCTGCCGCCCCATAAAATTCCATCCATATGAAAATATCGGATCAACTTCAACTAGACGAAGACCAATAACACCTATTATCGGAAAATATTATAATTTTCGTTCAAACCATTGAATAAAAATGATCCGTATCCTCAACCACAACCACAACCTCAACCTCAACCTCAACCTCAACCTTAACCTTAACCTTAACCTCATCCTCATCCTTAACCTCCTCTTCCTCCTATCCTTTACTTCTCCCGCTTTCACCCAAAACACCCTCAGCCCGCTGACCATCGAAAAGATCATGCGCGACCCCAGGTGGATCGGAACCTCCCCCACCAATATCCGCTGGAGTCCTGACAGCCGTTTTATCTATTTCCACTGGAACCCCGGCGCGGGTCCCGTGGACTCTCTGTACCGCTATTCCCTATCGGAATCGAAGTTGGAAAAAGTGGATGAAAGATCGGCGGCGCAATTAGTCACTGCGGATGAAATCAGCTATACCAGTGATCGCAGCGCCTGGACCTGGTCCCAAAGAGGCAATGTCTATTACCAGTCCGATTCGATGGCCCAGCCGGTAAAAATCACCCATACCCTCGGCCGGGAATGGAATCCCCGTTTTTCGTTTAATGACCGGAAAATTGTATTTACCCTGGATGACAATTTGTATAGCTGGGATATCGC
>Ga0116144_10000531_pt1 | contig 50676 bp, 33 predicted proteins | sample AD_UKC035_MetaG_FD_89746 | JGI IMG/M metagenome (GOLD analysis project Ga0116144, IMG submission 89746) | Active sludge microbial communities of municipal wastewater-treating anaerobic digesters from USA - AD_UKC035_MetaG | ecosystem: Engineered > Bioreactor > Anaerobic > Digestate | place: USA...
AATCATCCAGACTGTCGAGGTGGAGTCGATCGTGGTGCAAACCCAGGTGGTCCGGGAGACCCAGATCGTCCGGGAAACCCAGATCGTTGAAGCCACCCCGGTACCCGTTGCAGAGCCAGCCGCCGCATCTTATGTGCGCAATGAAACGCTCTACGTCAGCGGCGCCGCCTGGGGCCCTGCTTCCACCTGGAACCCCTTCCAGCCCGGCAGCCTGGCCAACACCACCGGCACTCTGGGTTATGTTTACGAAACGCTCTTCGCCTTCGATCCGATGACGGGTGTGTTAACCCCCTGGTTGGCCGAAGCAGGCGAATGGGCCGATGACCTCACCTACAATGTAACCCTGCGCGAGGGCCTGACCTGGAGCGATGGGCAGCCCCTGACCGCCGCCGATGTCAAGTTCACCTTCGAGTTGGGCCAAAAGTACAATGCCATGTGGTTCGCCCCGGTTTGGAACTACCTGACCGGCGTGACCGCGGTTGACGACACCCACCTGACCTTCACCTTCGTCGATCCGCTCTACCAGGAATGGGCCAACAACCTGTACAACATCCCCATCGTCCCCATGCACATCTGGGAAGGCTTCACCGAAGAGCAGATCACGGTCGGCGCCAACGAAAACCCGATTGGCTCGGGTGCATATCTGTACGAGACCCACGCCGAAGACCGCAACATCTGGGTGCGCAATGAGAGCTGGTGGGGCATCGATGTCTTTGGCACACCTGCTCCCACCCGCATCGTCGACATCCGCACCTCCAGCAACAACGTTGCCATGGGTATGGTCATCAAGGGCGAGCTTGACCTGAGCAACAACTTCCTGCCCGGCATCGCCACCCTGGCCCAGAAGGGCTATGTAGACACCTATTTCGCTGAGCCCCCCTACATGCTCTCTGCCAACACGGCTGTTCTGTTCCTCAACACCACCAAAGCCCCCTTGAACGACGCCGCTTTCCGCCGGGCACTGGCCTTCGCCATCAACACCCCCGACATCGTCAACATTGCTTACGCACAACTGGTAGCCGCAGCCAGCCCCACCGGCCTGCTGCCCACCCTGGGCAAGTTTGACGACCAGGAAGTGATCGACCGCCTGGGCTACTCCTACGACACGGACAAGGCCAAGTCGATGCTCGCCGAGGCCGGTTACGTAGACGTGGACGGCGACGGGTTCGTCGAAGCTCCGGATGGCTCGAAGATCGAGCTGAAGGTCACCTGCCCCTTCGGTTGGACTGACTGGATGGAAGCCATCAACATCATCGCCAGCAGCAGCCAGGCCGCAGGCATCAATATCCAGGCTGCCACCCCCGATTACGGCGCATGGAACACCGAGCTCCAGTCTGGCACCTTCGACATGACCCTCAACAACTGGGCCTCCATGAGCAACACCCCCTGGACCCTGTACAATCTCCTATTCCGCCATCCCATCCAAGAGCAAATGCAGAGCGGCAACTTCGGTCGCTATGAGAACCAGGCCATGTTCGACCTGGTGGATGCACTGGCCAAAGTGCCCGCCACTGACGAAGAAGGCATGAAAGAAATCTGCTCGCAGATCCAAGAGCTCATGCTCACCGACATGCCCGTGATTCCTCTCTGGTATAATGGCCTGTGGGCACAGTTCAGCAGTTCAACCTGGACGAACTGGCCGACCGAGACCAGCACCAATCCCACCCTGCCGACGACCTGGTCTGGCTACTGGCAGTTGGGCGGCTTGTTAACCCTCATCAACTTGCAGCCGGCACAGCCGTAACAAGATCCGATGGTTTTGACACCGCCCTTCTTTCCCACCGGAGAGAAGGGCGGTGTTTCAAGGACAACCTCACAGAGAGGAGCGCGTGTGAACCGGTACTTTACGAGAAAAATCCTCATCTATGCCCTGACCTTCTTCCTGGCTGTGACCATTGACTGGATGATCCCGCGCTTCATGCCGGGCGACCCCATCCAGAACATGTTGTCAAGGGCCAATGTGAACGCCGACGCGGCCCAGGTCATGTACACCTATTACGCGCATGCCTTTCAGCTAGACCTGCCTATCTGGCAGCAGTATCTCAACTTTTGGGGCGCACTCTTTCGCGGCGACCTGGGGATCAGTATCTACCTGTTCCCCACTCCGGTAGCCAAGGTGTTGATGCGCGCCGTGCCGTACGACCTCTTTCTCCTCCTGCCTGCCATCTTGTTAAGCTGGTGGGCCGGGAATAACTTTGGGGCTTTTGCAGCCCGTTCGAAATGGCTCGATAACACCGTTTCACCGATCGGCTATATTCTCAGCGCCACACCCTATATGTGGCTGGGCATCTTCTTGGCCTGGCTGCTTGGCATTGTGTTGAATATATTCCCCATTGCCGGCGCTTATAGCTTTGATCTACAGCCCAGCTTCTCTTGGAAATTCATTGGCAGCGTTTTACAACACTGGTTCTTACCCTTCTTCTCGCTCTTCCTGGTTATGTTTGGCGGTTGGGCGATTGGGATGCGCAACATGGTCATTTACGAACTCGAGGCCGATTATTCTCACTACCTCGAAGCATTGGGCGCCCCCCAACGATTGGTAAGAAAATATGCTTTTCAGAATGGCATCTTGCCGCAAATTACCGGGCTGGCCTTGCAGTTAGGCGTGATCGTAGCCGGAGCCCTGGTTACCGAAGTGGTTTTCTCATACCCTGGAATCGGCTACCTGCTCTTGGCAGCCATCCAAAACCAGGATTATTTCCTCATCCAGGGATGCTTCTTGTTCATTATTATTGGCGTATTGATCGCCAACTTTGCGATTGATATCATCTATATCCTGGTTGACCCGCGCACTCGGCGAGGCATGACAGGTGAAACCGCATGAACACAGCCAAGAAGAATGAGTTCTTATATTTTGCGCTGAAAAACTGGAAGTTGAGGATTGGCTTCGTGGTGATTGGGGTTTTCCTCATCCTGGCGCTGATTGGTCCGCTGTTGGTCCGCAACGACCCGTTTGCCTATGCCAACCCTACCGGGGCCAAGCCGCCATCCTCAGACTATTGGTTTGGAACCACGTTCTTTGGCCAGGATGTATTTGCACAGTTCGTCTTGGGCCTGCGCGCCACCTTCCTGGTGGGCATCCTGGGCGGCGGCCTCGCCACCCTCATCGGCGTTGTGGTCGGCTTCACAGCCGGCTACCGCGGCGGGATTGTGGATGAAGTGCTCAACATGCTCACCAACATCATCCTGGTGATCCCCACCATGGCCGTCCTGCTCATTATCGCAGCTTACCTGGAAGTGCGCAGCATCTTTGCCGAGTGTATTTTCATTGGGCTAACCGCCTGGCCCTGGGCGGCGCGCGCCATCCGAGCCCAAACCTTCTCTCTCCGCACTCGAGATTTCGTTGACCTGGCCAAGACGAGCGGCATGAGTTCGTTCAAGATCATCTTTAGAGAGATCGCCCCCAACATGATGGCTTACCTGATCATGACCTTCATCCTCCAGTTTGGCGGGGCCATCTTGAATGCAGCAACATTAGATTTCATTGGCCTCGGCCCAACCAACACCATCTCATTGGGAATGATGATGCAGTATGCGGTGATGTGGGGCGCCCTGCTGTTGGGCATGTGGTGGTGGTTCATCCCGCCAGGCTTAGCCATTACCCTGATCGTGGGCGCGCTGTATGTAATGAACGTTGGCATGGATGAAGTCTTCAACCCAAAGCTCAGGGAGACCTAAGCGTATGAGCTTGCAAATCACCGACCTCAAGATCTATTATCAAACCCTGAGAGGCGAAGTTCAGGCCCTGGAAAGCACTACATTTTCCATGGCAGATGGCGAAATCATGGGGCTGGCAGGCGAGTCGGGCTGCGGGAAGACCACCCTGGGCCACAGCCTGATCTACATGAAGCCGCCGATGAAGTACATGGGAGGGCAGGTGCTCCTCGATGGCGAGGAGCTTCCAATCTGGGATATGGACCGAATGAACGAGTTCCGGTTCAAGAAAATCTCCATCATCCCGCAGTACGCCATGAACGCCATGAATCCCACCCGCAAGATCGGCAAGATGATCAGCGAGCTCTTGGGGTCAAGGGGCGTCGATTTCAAAGCCATCTTGCCCGAGTTGGAGCGCCGCCTGGGATTGGTCAAGCTTTCTACCAGCGTGCTAGACATGTACCCAATCGAACTATCGGGCGGCATGAAACAACGCATGGTGATGGTGCTCTCTACGCTGCTCAACCCCTCTCTGCTCATCGCCGACGAGATCACCTCTGCGCTGGATGTTGCCAGCCAGAAGGCCGTGGCTGAGATGCTGGTAGAATTCCGCAACCAGGGCTACTGCAAAAGTGCCATTGTGATCACGCACGACATCTCGATCTTGTACCAGATCGCCGACAGCATCCTGATCATGTACGCCGGGCAGTTGGCAGAAAAAGCCTCCACCGAAACGATCATCCACGCCCCGCGCCACCCGTACACCAAACTGCTCATCTCATCGCTGCCAGAGATTGGGATCAAATCGACCGAGAAGCGGTTGACCGGCATCCCGGGGAACCCGCCCCTGCTGCTCAACCCGCCGGTTGGCTGCCGTTTTCGAGAACGCTGCCCGGTCGCGTTTGAGAAGTGCACCGAGGCGCCGCCCTTCATCGAGGTAGAGCCGGGGCACCACATCGCCTGCTGGAAGGAGGGCGAGACGAATGCTTAGCCTTGATCGAGTGACAAAGGTCTACCGGGTAGGCACCTTTGGAGGAAAGGAGCTTCGCGCCGTCAACGAGGTCAGCTTTGACATCAAAGAAGGGGAAGTAACTTCTCTGATCGGTGAAAGCGGCAGCGGCAAAAGCACCATCGGCAAGATGATCTTGCACCTGATTTCCATTTCTTCGGGCGCAATCAAATTCAAAGGCAAGGATGTCTCTCACCTGAGTGGAGACGCCCTCAAAGAGTACTACCGCAACGTGCAGGGCGTGTTCCAAGATCCGTTCAGCTCATATAACCCCATCTTCAAAGCAGACCGGGTTTTCACCAATGTGCGCGAAGAGTTCTTCCCAGATATGCAAGATGCAGCCTGGCGCGACAAAGTCAACAGCGCCATCGAATCTGTAGGGATGAACCCCGAGCACGTGTTGAACAAGTACCCGCACCAGCTCAGCGGCGGGCAGTTACAGCGCTTCTTGATCGCCCGCGCCCTGCTGTTGGATATTCACTTCTTGGTGGCAGATGAGATCATCAGCATGCTGGATGCCTCGACCCGCATCGATGTGCTCAACTTGCTGGCAGATTTGAAATTACGCGGCCTGGCGATCCTCTTCATCACGCACGACCTATCCCTGGCACATTACATCAGCGAGAATGCCGTCATCCTTTACCGCGGCTGCGTGGCCGAAATGGGCGCCACCGAAAAAATCTTCAGCCACCCGATCCACCCTTACACCAAGATGCTCATGGCCTCTGTCCCGCGGCTGGATGAAAAGTGGAAAACCGGCACCACAGAGCTCACAAGCAAAGAAATCGGCACTCCTGAAGGCTGTCCTTATTTTGACCGCTGCCCGGTAGCCGACAAAGCCCTGGGATGCGATCGCTTCCGCCCGACCTTGCAAGAGTTGGAACCCAACCATTTCGTAGCCTGTTACCGGTACGAGAAAAACGGCTAGGACGTTTGTAATACAAAAAAAGATGGCAGCCAAATTTGGCCGCCATCTTTTTTATTGATCACAAGCAGGGGGTTAGTCCATCAGGGCGTCGTCTATCGACACGTCGCCGAACCCATCATCCGAGCCAAAATCATCGCCGAAGTCCTCATCGCTGTTGGCGCGGCCTTCGCCCGCTTCGACACGCTTTTCGTTGACAAAGCGGCCCTGGACGAAACCGGTGCCAGCCGGGATGAGCTTGCCGATGATGACGTTCTCTTTCAGGCCAAACAACGGGTCTTCAGACGCAGCGATGGCAGCCCCCGCCAGCACCTTGATGGTGTGCTGGAAGGAGGAGGCCGAGAGGAACGAGTCGGTGCTCAGCGAAGCCTTGGTGATGCCCAACAGCACCTCAACAAAGCGCGCCGGGCGGCGGCCCTGAGACAACAGGTCTTCGTTGACACGGCGGATATCCAAGATGTCCACCAGGTCGCCAGGCAAGAAGCTGGTATCGCCGGGGCGAGTAACCTGCACCTTCGACATCATCTTGCGGATAATGACTTCAAAGTGCTTGTCATTGATGTTTTGACCCTGAGAGCGGTAAACCTTCTGCACTTCTGACAGCAGGTACATCTGACCGGCGTGGCGGCCCTGGATGCGCAGGATGCGGTGCGGGTTCAACGAGCCTTCGGTCAGCGGCTGGCCGGCTTCTACGTGCTCGCCGTCTTTCACCACCAGGCGGGCATTGCTGGGGATTTCGTATTCGCCAGACTGGCGCACTTCGTACGAAACGACCACCTTGGTGCCCTCACCACCCGGTTCCAGGCGCACACGCCCGGCGTGCTGGGCTGTGATGGTGGCGGCTTCCATGTAAGCAATTACATCGCCCTGGCTGATCTCGGTGGCATCTTCTGCCGCCACGGTCCAACCCTGGGGCACAGCATAATCATCGCTGACCATTTCGCTGTGTTCCACGCGCACAATGCGCAGGTCGCTGTAGCGATCAGACTGCGAAACCTTGGCGACGCCGGCGATCTCAGAGACCACGGCTTCACCCTTGGGCATGCGTCGAGCTTCAAAGAGCTCTTCTACGCGCGGCAGACCGGTGGTGATGTCACCACCCGCTGCCACACCACCGGTGTGGAAGGTACGCAGGGTCAACTGGGTACCAGGCTCACCAATGGACTGGGCAGCCACGATACCCACCGCCGAGCCAATCTCAACCACCCTGCCGCGGCCCAGGTCCAGGCCGTAGCACTTGGCGCAGATGCCGTGCACCAGCTCACAGGTGAGCGGCGAACGGACGTAAACGTCTTCGATGCCAGCCGAAACGATCTTGCGCACACGCTCATGATCCAACACATCATCACGCTCAACCAGCACTTCGCCGGTCTTCAGATCCACGATGCGGCGAGAAGCCACACGCCCATAGAGACGCACACTCATTGACTGCCCAGCCACATCATCACTCTTGCGAATGGGAATACCCTCTTGGGTGTGGCAGTCTTCTTCATTAACAATGATATCCTGAGCCACGTCCACCAGGCGGCGGGTCAGGTAACCGGCATCAGCCGTACGCAGCGCGGTATCGGCCAGGCCTTTGCGCGCGCCGTGCGTCGAGATGAAGTACTCCAGGGCGGTCAGGCCTTCGCGGAAGTTCGAGCGGATAGGCAGAGGAATGATGCGCCCAGAGGGGTCAGCCATCAAACCGCGCATACCGGCCAACTGAGAGATCGGGCCAAAGCCACCCTTGGTAGCGCCAGAGTTGGCCATGGTAGCCAGGTTGCCGTGCGGATTCATGTACCGTTTGACGGCATCGGCCACCTGGTTGGTGGTGCGCTGCCAGATGGAGATAACGCGTTCGTTCTGTTCCAGCTCAGTGAGCAGGCCGCGGCGGAAATCGCGCTGCACTGTTTCTACCTCAGCCAGGGCCTGGTTGATGATCTCGGCCTTTTCGGGCGGAACGGCGATATCAGAGACGGCGATGCTGTAACCAGAGCGGGTGGCATAGACGAAGCCAATATCTTTGATCCGGTCGGCTACATCGGGGGTGGCTTCGGCGCCGCCCACCTCGTACAGCTCAGCTACCAGGTCCTTCAAGCCGCCCTTGTCCAGCGGCCAGTTAACGAACTGGATGGGGCTGGGCAGGATGCGGTTGAAGATGACGCGGCCAGTGCTGGTCTTGATCAGGCGCTCTTGCTGCTCGGGCAGGCGAGTGCCTTCATCGTCATACCAGGTCTTGACGCGCACCTGGATCTGGCTGTGAACTTCCAATTGGCCTAACTGGTAGGCCATCTCGACCTCGTCCATATCGGCAAAAGAACGGCCATCGCCGCGGCGCGGGCGAGAGTCATCGATGGTGGTCAGGTAATACACGCCCAAGACCATATCCTTGGACGGGCTGATGATGGGCTCGCCATCGGCGGGCTTCAGCAGGTTCTTCGAAGAAAGCATCAGGTCACGTGCTTCTTGCACGGCCTTCTGCGAAAGCGGCACATGCACAGCCATCTGATCGCCGTCAAAGTCAGCGTTGAAGGCCGTGGTCACCAGGGGGTGAAGCTGAATGGCGCTGCCTTCGATCAGGATCGGCTCAAAGGCCTGGATGCCCAGGCGGTGCAGGGTGGGAGCACGGTTGAGCAGCACCGGGCGGTCTTTGATGACCTCTTCCAACACTTCCCAAACCTCGGGGCGGTTGCGTTCAATGAAACGCTTGGCGCCCTTGACGTTGGCGGCGTAGTTATGCTGCACCAGGCGAGAGATCACAAAGGGGCGGTACAACTCTAAGGCCATGCCCTTGGGCAGACCGCATTGGTAGAGCTTGAGCTGCGGGCCAACCACAATGACCGAGCGGCCAGAGTAGTCTACACGCTTGCCCAGCAAGTTGCGGCGGAAACGGCCCTTCTTACCCTTGAGCATATCGCTCAGGGATTTCAATTCGCGGCGGCCGCGGCGCGAGAGCGCCTTGCCGCGCTGCGAGTTATCGATCAACGAGTCAACCGCCTCTTGCAGCATACGCTTTTCGTTGCGCACGATGACATCGGGGGCGCCCAACTCGAGCAGACGCTTGAGGCGGTTATTGCGGTTAATGACACGGCGGTAGAGGTCGTTCAGGTCAGAGGTAGCGAAACGACCGCCATCCAACTGCACCATGGGGCGCAGATCGGGCGGGATAACCGGCAAAACGGTCATCACCATCCACTCTGGGCGGTTACCAGAGCGGCGGAAGGCTTCGACAACCTTAAGACGCTTGGTGGCTTTCTTGCGTTTCTGCTTGCTCTTCGAAACGCGCACCTCATGCCACAGCTCATCCGCCAGGCGATCCAGATCCAGGCGGCGCAGGATATCATAGAAGGCTTCGGCGCCCATATCGGCACGGAAGACCTGGCCCCAACGCGCTTTCAGTTCGCGGTAGCGAGTCTCGCCCATGAAGGTGAGCGGGCGCAACTCTAACAGCTCATCGCGCAGGTGCGTATTCTCATCGCGCACGTTGCCAGACTGGTCTTCCATCTCATTGCGCAGGCCTTCCATAGTCAGGTCGGCTTCAGCGCGCACGCGCTCGACATCCATGCGCAGGTGTTCCATCTCGCGCTGCTTTTGGTCTTTCAGCTCGCGCTCGATCTCATCCAGGCGCACTTTGACAAACTTCTGCACCTGGGCCAGGTGCTGGTTGGCAATCGTCTCGCCGGCGGCGGCAATGACCTGGCCTTCAAAGGTGATCTCAGTGCGGGCAGGCTGGCCCATATTTTCTTGCAGCAGGCGTTCCAGGTGCTGGCCTTCTTGAATGACAGGCTCCAACTGGCTGGCAACGGCCTCGTCGTAGCGGGTCGTGACCTGCTGGCGAAGCTGTTCTTGTTCAGCCAGGGTGCGATCACGCCCGGCCTTGGCTTCGGCAATCTTGGCGTTGATGCGCGCCCCGTACTCGCGCTCTGCCGAGACAATATTGTCTTCCAGGCGCTTGAGTGCTTTCTGGCGGGCTTCCTCGTCAACATAAGTGACCACGTACTGGGCAAAATACAGCACACGGTCCAGGTTGCGGCGCGAGATGTCCAATAACAGACCCAGGTACGAGGGGATACGGCGGGTATACCAAACATGAGCCACCGGGGCAGAGAGCTCAATATGCCCCATGCGCTCACGGCGAACCGATGAACGGGTCACCTCTACACCGCACTTATCACAAACAATACCTTTATAACGAATATTCTTATATTTACCGCAATAGCATTGCCAATCGCGGGTAGGCCCAAAAATGGCTTCGCAGAAAAGGCCATCTTTTTCGGGGCGCAGACGACGATAGTTAATCGTCTCTGGCTTCAGCACTTCACCATAAGACCAACTGCGGATGGTTTCTGGCGAGGCCAGGCTGATACGTAATGCGGTCAAACCCTTTGTTTCCACTCAACTACCTCCTGGAGGATAGACAAACAAAAGCCCGCGCCCGAGACCTACGATCTCAAGCGCCAGGCAGTGCGTTCACAAATGTGCCATATCATGCGGGCCGGATTATACCATAAGATTAAAAGTGGTCAAGAGGCACCAATCTTGGGTGGATCAATCTTCTAAACCCTTTTTTTTCCAGGCAGCCGTAAATTTCAGCCGGTGTTCTTCGAAGGCTGGCGGAAGGGAATTGCGAAGAAGAAGGTGCTGCCCTTGCCCAGTTGACTTTCTACCCACACCTGGCCCTGGTGGCGCTCGACAACCGATTTGACAATTGCCAGGCCCAGGCCGCTGCCCGGGCGCTTCTTGGCCTCTTTTTGCCCGGCGCGCGAGAACTTCTTGAATAAAAGCGGGATATCCACCGGTGCAATGCCAATGCCGCTGTCGATGACCTCGAAGACCATCCGTTCGCGGTCCTGGTAAACGCGCACCTGCACCTGGCCCCCTGGATCGGTATATTTCACGGCGTTTTCCACCAGGTTGTGCATGGCTTGCTGTAAGAGGGCGTGGTCGGCCTCCACCAGGGGGATCATGTTCTGCGAGATCTCGCAGGTCATCTGAATTTGCTTCTGAGAGGCCTGGATCTGCAAACCGCCCACCACGCGGTCGACAATATCATGAATGGGGATGGCCTCCAATTGCAGCGCCAACCCGGCCTCAATGCGTCCCAGGTCCAGCAGGGTGTTCACCAGGCGGGTCATGTTCTCTACACCGGTCACCATCTTGCGCACGTAATTGGTTTGCTGTTCGTTCAGCTCGCCAACCATCTCCAGCATGGTGGCGTAGCCGCGCATGAGGGTCAGTGGCGAGCGCAGGTCGTGGCTGACGGTGGAGACAAAATCAGATTTAAGCTGATCCAACTCTTTCAAATGCGTGATGTCGCGCAGCACACAGATGCGCCCAACGGGGCGGTCGCCAGCCATGACGGTGGAGGCAGTTGCCATATACATCAAGCCATCCGGCAGGCGCACCTCGGTAGAGAGGCGATCCTGCGAGAAACCGGTCAGCAGGCGCACCAACTCGCCCTGCTGGATGATCTTCTCCACCGCCTTGTCCTCCACCGTGGCGGCATTCAAATCCAGGGCCTGCCAGGCAGCCGGGTTGGCCAAGAGCAGGTTGTTCTGCTGATCTGTGACCAGCACGGGGTCGGGGGTAGATGCCAGGATGGCTTCTAACTGCTGGCGGCCAACTTCAGCCGAGGCAAACAAACGGGCATTGCCCGCCGCCAGCACAGCCTGCCCGGCCAGGGTAGATAGGAAACGCACCTCATCTTCGCTGAATTGGTGCGGCGTATCATACGCCACCCACATGACGCCGAAATAGAGGTTCTCATGGCGCAGCGGCATGCCCAGCAGGGCGTCGGGGCGAGATGCCCCCGATGGGAAGCTCAAATTGCGCACGCGAGTGGGGTTGGTGATGACAATGCGCTGATCTTGCTGGCGCGCCAGGGCCAATATCTGCTCATCCAGGTGACTGAAGGCTTCGCTGCCGATGCCAAAACGGGTCACCGGCGATGCCCCCACCTGGGCTTCGGGGGCCACGTCAGAAGAAAGCACCACCCGCGCCGAGGTCACGCCGGTGCTGATGGCAGCATCCAAGACGGGCTTGAGGGCCTCGCCCAGTTCTAGGCTAGAGGCCACACCCTGGCTGACCACCAAGACACGGTTCAACTCATCCAGGCGGTCTTTGAGACTGACGCGCATGTGCTCGAAGGCTCGCCGCAGCTGCCCGACCTCATCTTCGCCTTCTAACTGCAAGGGGCGATCCAAACGGCCGCTGGAAATCCGGTTGGCTTCTGAAGCCAGGGATTGCAAAGAGGCGGTCACAACACGCAGCGCAAGGCGCAGCAGCACAGCCGCCAGGAAGAACAGCACCAAGATCATCCCTAACAACGGCGCGGCAATGCGCAAAGCCAACTGCTGGGCCTGCCGGGCGGGCACAATGGTCACCACTGCCCAGGGCTGCCCCTTTACGGGCTGGTAATACAACATGCGGCGGGTGCCGTCGGGGGCCACACTGTCGGCGAAGAAAGCCGGGTCTTGAGAGGTATCGCCCTGGTATAGCTCCATCACCTGGGCATTGGCAGAGTGAAACAAGATGCGCCCGTCATCATCCAACAACATGCCTTCCCCTTCGACATCGCTGATGCTGCCCAGGGTGCTCAGAACGGGTTGGGTCAGCGGGTTTGTCGCCAGGTCAGTGCGCCCAATCAGCACACCGTGCACCTGGTCACCTTCATCCTTGATCGCAGCAATGAAAGAGACTTGGGCCACGCTCTCGCCCGGCACCGGGGCAATGGGGTAAGACTGGAAGGCCAGGCCAGCGATGGCCAGGTCGATGGCGGCAAATTCTTTGGGAGAGGGGTTTGCAGTGTAGAAGTCAACCGTGGGATAACCTGCCAGGGCATCGCCCTGCTCATCCAACAGGTAAAGCTGGCGGAAGAAGGGGATGTTGCGCAGTTTTTCTTCCAGCAAGACAGTCTGTTCCTCGCGAGGTCCCTGGTACCAGCGCGGGTCGCTGGCCATATCCTGGATCAACGCCTGGCCGGTGGTGTGGAAGAAAGGCACCCCCTGGGCCGCCATGCTGGCTGTGCTCTGCATGCGGTCCTCCAGCATCTGGCGGGCGGCGGTGCCGGCCACGATCCAGTCGCCGGCGATCAGGCCAACCATCAGGATCACCGCCAACGGCGCCAGGCTGGCCAAGAAACGCGTCTGCAAGCGCCGCTCTGCCGGAGAGGGCACCAGCGGGCCGCGGCCGCCCCAGAGCCTGGGGAAGGCAAAGACTGCCAGCTCGCCAACCAACCCGGCAATCAACAGGTGAGCCAACATGCTGACAAAGGCCGCCATCGAATTATCCAGGGCATAATCCAGGCGGCTGGCCAGGCTGCCGCTGAACACGAACAGGGTATCGAGAATGTAGATCAGCGGGTAAAGCAGCCCCAGCAAGAGGGCTGCCGGCAGTGGGTGGCGCAGGGCACGAAAGACCAACGTGCGGTAGCGCTGCTGGAAACAGGCGCCCAGCAAGAGGGCCAAGAGCGAATATTCAAGCGGGGTGAAGGGGCTGTGCGTATTCCATAACGCCATGAATACGCCAGAAACAAAGGCTAAGGCCGCAGCCGGCGCCGGGCCAAGCAGACCTGCCGCCAAGAGCCAGGGCAGCGCTGCAAAAAACACCACGCGTGGCACCAGTGGATCCACCGGGAGGCCGGGCGGGGGCAGGGCTGTTTCGATAGGCAGGCGCAGCGCCAGGAAGAGATTGGTCAGCGGCAGCAGCAGCACCAGCACAGCCAAGATGACCCATTGCACGCGGCCCATCTTCTTATTGTAAGGCAGCCAGCGCCAGAGCAAAAAGATCACGCCGCCCAAGAACACTAACCAACCCAACCAGCCGATCAGGCCGTCGGGCTGTTCAATGTAAGACGTGTTCGTGAACAGCGTGCTCTCAATATTCATATCGTTAACGAATGCAAGATTCGTGCCGGGCGCCGTTGACTAAATTATAGCACGAACTCTTCGATCATTTCTTGTGTGGCTTGCGAAAGGTCAGCATACATTCCACGCCGTTCTTCTGGCAGCATGGCCGCCAGCCGATACATGGACTCTTGGGTCATCTGGTTAAGCTGTTCGCGGCTGGGCCGCCCCAGGTCACCGCGAAAGCGAAAAGGCTTGCCAAACTTCACCTGGATGCCCGGGCCGCGCCAGCGCGGCAAGAACGGCAGGCTGGGGAAGCCCGGCGTACCTTCTACCATCACCGGCACAATTGGCGCATTGGTGCGGCTGGCCAGGTATGCCACCCCCACCTTGCCTTCGTGCAGTTCGGTGTGGCGCGTGGCCTCGGGGGCCAGCAGGATGATCTCTCCCGCCTTCAACACCTCCAGGGCGCTCTGGATGGCCCGCCGGTCCACTTCCTCACGGCGCACCGGGATAACCTCCCACAGGTGCGGGAAGATGCCAATGACCGGGTAATCATACACTTCCACCTTGGCCAGGGGCACAACGTTGCGCGGTGTAACGTGCAAGATCACCAGAGAATCCACAAAGGCAATATGGTTGAACATCAAGATCGCCGGGCCGGTGGCGGGGATATTTTCAATCCCTTCAACGCTCTCCAGCCGGGCAAGGAAGTTAAAGCCGATCGTGCGGATCAAAAAACGCAAGAAGCGGCGGCGAGATTCCAACCGGGCGTGGTCATAACCCTTACGAATAAATGCCGCCTTGCCCTGGCGATCTTTGGCTGGTTCGATCAAATCAGTCATAAGGAGCCTCTTCAACCGGTGACGGTCGGGTCTTATACAAGACCAGCCGGTTACCCATACACCCCCCGGTATTCGGGAGGCAGCAGCCGGGCTATCTGCTGCATGATCAGGCCGGTATTCGCCTGCAGAACCTGTTTGCGGGCCGCACCAACGGGCACCGGCGGCAAGGTAATGGGCTCGCCGATGCGCATTTCAAGCACAGGGCGTTCCCAACGCCGGGCGCGGTCCAAGTAATCATCTGTGGTGCCCACCACACCTACCGGCAAGACGGGCACCCCGGCCTTATCTGCCACGTAGACGGCGCCAGGGTGAGCGCGCTGCATGCCTGGTTTGTGCGAGCGCGACCCTTCGGGTGCAATTGCCAGCGGGCGGCCCGACTTGAGCGCGGCAACCATCGTCATCAGCAGTTCACGGCTGTATTCGCCGCGCGTCACCGGCAGGGCCTTGTAACCCTTCACCAACAGCGACTGCCCCGGGCGGCTCCAGATTTCTACCGCGCCGACCGCCTCGGGCGCGGTCGGCCAACAGGAGATCACCAAAGGCGGATCGTATAACGACACATGATTAAAGACGATCAGGTAAGGGCCCTTGGGAGGAATATTGGCACGCCCCGTGATATGAATGGGGCTAAAGACCTGTAACAGCAAACGAATGGAAGCACGCAGAAATGCGCGCCGGATGCTCAAATGAAAAGGTATTGAATATTCCGTATCCATCGACACTAGGAGGTGTGTTGGTCTACAAGCGCCCGCACCTTCTCCAGGATCTGATCAGCATTGACATGGTCTGAATCTACAATGATGGCATCGGGTGCCGCGCACAAAGGGGCCACCTGGCGGGTGGAATCGATCTGGTCGCGTTGGCGCATGGCATCCAAGATCTTTTGGTATTCGGCAGGTTGCCCGCGCTGGCACAGCTCTTCGTAGCGCCGCCGGGCGCGCTCTTCAACCGAAGCGTCGAGGTAGATCTTCAGATCGGCCTCAGGCAGCACCACCGTACCAATATCACGCCCCACCATCACCACCTTGCCGCGCAGGCCAATGCGGCGCTGTTGGGCAGTTAAAAGCTTGCGCACCCCAGCATAAGCCGAAACAGGAGAGACATTGGCGTCAACATCCGCTCGCCGGATCTCCCAGGTGATATCCTGCCCATCGGCCAGCACATCGTAGGCGCGCCCATCGTTTTGCGAGGGTGGGTAAACGTCAATCTCCAGGCTCTCGGCCAGCTCAGTGATGGCTTTCTCGTCGCCGATGGCAACGCCGCGCTGTAAAGCCGCCCAGGTAACGGCACGGTACATAACCCCGGTATCAAAATACAGGTAGCCAAGTGCATTGGCCAGGCGTTGGCCAAGGGTCGATTTGCCCGAAGCTGCCGGGCCGTCAATTGCGATGATGGCAGGAATACTCATTTATCCTCTCAGCGTACTGTTATGGGATGATCTGTTCTTCGTCAGCCGGAACAACCAGCTCATCCAGCTCTGCCGGCTGCGCAGCCTGGCCCAAGCCCTGGTCTGGAAAAAGGTCAACCCGCGCCCACAAGACCACCTGCTCTGAGGCCAGGGGCGCCTGGCGAGAAGTGAGCCAGGCCGGCAGGTTCGAAGGTAAAAGGCCCGGCCAGCCCGGGTACACCCGCCAGACAAAATCCTGCCCGCGGTAAGCCTGGGCAAGGGCCGGCGTCTCTTGATCTCTGGGGGCAATCACCACGCCGGGCGATTCACTGGCTGCCAGGCCGGCGACATAGCGGACATTCGAGAAATCGCGCAGCGCCCAGCGCAAAGAAGCGCTGTCGACGGTCACAAGCACCCCAATATCCTGGCGATGACCGCTGTTCCATTCGGCCAGGTCTCCCAGGGTAGAAACCATTTGCTGCACTTGCCCCGCGGCCGGGATTGGGCTCCACAACTCCTGTGCCCCATTGGGGCGCAGGTACGCCGCCCCCCAGGCGGCAGAGAACGAGCCTAAAAATAAACAGGTGGCTGCGGCCCAGACCAGCCCCATGCGCGCCGCCGGGATGGACCAACCCGCCCCAACCAACAAGGTGAGGACGAAGCCCATCAGCAGCGCCCCCACGATCAAAGCCGCATACAACAGGGTGCCCGGCTGCCGCGCCAGGGCCAGCAGGCTGATCCAACTCAAAGCGGCCAACACCACCAGCAAACAGGCCAGGCCCACCGCCACCCGGCGGTTGGCGGCATCTCTGGCAGGCGGTAGATGTTGGGCCAGTTCCATGGCTGCCAGACCCCACAAGGGCGGCAGCAGCCAGGCCAGGTCGGCAACCTGGCGCGCAGTGTAAAGCAGAACCAGGATCAAGGCAGCCAACACCCACAAGCCCAGGCGCAAAGCCAGGCGCGGCCCCAACTGGGCATTAGTGGGCAGGGTGGTCAGGTCAAACAGGGCGCGTCCCAGGCCGATCAGGGCAAAGATCAGCACCAAGGGCTGGTAGAAGGCCAGCCCCGCCAGCAGATGCAGCAGGGAGATGCCAGAAGGCTGTACCCAACCTGAGATGTAGCCGGGCAGGCTGCCAAACAGGGCCGCCAGGCCCTGCGGGACGCGCAAGAAGAGCGTCCCTGCAAGCAGAAGCACCACCCCGGCGCTCAGCAAAGCCGGACGCAGCAAGTGAGCCGAAAAATCAAACGCCGCAGCCTGCTCTGCCGGTGCTTCCCCAGGCAAGTTGCTGGCGAGGTCCGCATCGGCATCACCTGTACCGGTCGCAGCCGGTGCCGCGATGGAAGCCAGGTTCTTATCCAGCAGGTGCGACAGGCCAAAGGCCGCCGCCAGGGTCAGGGCGCCATGCAGCACAGCCGGCCCCGAGAGCAGCGCCAGCCCCGCCAGGATGCCCGCCGGCACCGGGCGGCGGGCGGCATACAGCGCCACGGCCAAAAAGCTAAAAGCCAGGGCCGGAACCAGGCTGCCGGCCTGGCGCGAGAGCGCCACCAGGCCAGGGTCAATCGCCATGCCAAAGGCAAAGATCAGCCCGGCCCAACGCAGTCTCTGCGAGCCAGAGATCCAACGGCCCAAGAAGAGCGGCAAAAGGGGCAGGCTGCTGCCAGCCAGGGCCGGTAGTAAACGGGCCAGGGCGTTGCTGCTGCCCAGCAGTGCAAAGAGCTGGCTGGTAAAGAGCACGTAAAGCGGCTGGGGGCCGAAGGTGAATTCTTGCCCGCGCACCAGGTCGAGCGCCTGCAAAGCCCAACCGGCCTCCACATCCCCTAAGGGTGCCGCGCCCAACTGCGCCAGGCGCAAGACCAGGGCCAACACGAAGGCCAGGAGGTAGAGGAAAAGTTCAAAAGTGAAGGTTTTGGTTTTCATAGGTTGAACGCGTCTATTATACTCGATGGCTCATGGCGTAAATTTATTCGGTGACCGAGACCGCCACAGCGACACAGATTCTAGGGGACAACATAGATCGTGGTCTGGCCTTGGGTGAAGACGGGCTCAAGCATCAGGTCAAACTTGCGCAAAGCCATATTCAGGTTACAGCCACGGCTGCCATCAGCGCAAAGGTCCTGGATATAGCTCGTCTCGGCCGCGCCAACGATGAGGTATTCAACTTGCCACTTGCGCAGCAGGTCAAGCATCAACTGGGGGTCGCCGGTGGTGTAGATGGTGATGATATCGGGCTCGCGCAGGTTCTGCTCGGTATAGCTGCCGCGCCACTGGCCTTCGTGGTTCGACCAACCCAACACGGTCGGCAGGCCGGTGAAGGCACTGATGCGCCCGCGGTAGGTATAGGCGCCCTCACCCAAAGCCCCGGTGCTGGGCGATTCCAGGATGACCGGCGCGCCGCTGAGGTTGGCATTGAGCCATTCGATCGCCGCCCAGTCATCGGGATGGCCCCTGGCGATGCCGCTGGAACCGTCCAGGTTCGGCACGCTCTGGAAGGCATCCGCCCGGCTCCAGGTTGCCATGAGGGGGTAGAGCAGGCTGGCAGCGAGCACCAACCCCGTGCCAATCAAGAAGAGGCCGCGCCCAAGGCGGCCAGAGAGATGGTTCAGCAACCACCAAACACCGTAGGCGCTGGCCAATCCCATCATCACCCAGGCCTGGTAATAGAATTTAAAGATGGTGTTCATGCGCACAGCAAAACTATCGCGCAAGTAGACAAACTCCACCACCAGCACCAGGGCCAGGCCGGTAAAAGCCAGCAAAAACACAAACAACTCACTGGTTAAGGGCCAGCGGCTGTGTTCAGAGGGCAGGGCAGGTTCCTGGTCTGAGGCGAGGGCCGCAGGCTCAGCGGCCTTGTGCCAGACTAGGTGCAGGGCATTGGCCAGGGCCAGGGCCATCAAGCCTGAGGTGAAGAGCAGCATCCAGGGATCTGTGAGGCGGGCAGCCAGGCTGGCAAAGAAGCCGTCCTTCAGCGTCATGCCGCTCAACAGGGCCGCCAGGGCCGAATTGACCAACTGGTTTTCGTTCAACGCCGCGCTGCCCAGGGCAATCACCAGCCAGGCAAAGAGGAAGAAAGCCAGACAGATCAAGAGGATGCGCCCCCACCAGGCCAGGGCCTGCTTCCACAACCGACTGCCGGCCTCTTTTTGCTTGGCCAGGAAGGCCGGCAAGAAACAAGCCAGCACAAACGCAAAAGCCCCGAACATGGTCAAGAACTGCGGCATGCGCGTGGGAGGCCAGACGTAGGGCAGCACACCCCCGGCCTGAGAGCTGAAACCAATGTAGAAGAAGAAGTAAAGGATGAAACACGCCACCCCCAAGGCCAAAAGCAGCAGCCCGGCGCGCAGCAGGGTATCTTTATCCAGGCGGCCCAGGTGCGAAGCCCGGCCCACGGCATAGGCCAGCACCGCCAGCGCCAAATAGATCGGCAGGTCCCAGGTATTCAAGAAGCCCAAGGCCCCGATCACCAAGGCCGCACCGATGAACAACCCCCAATCATTGTCCAAGGCAAAGCCCACCGGATTCCACCATTTGGCCGCGCCGGCCTGCTCGCCGGGCTGGGCAGGTGCCGCCGAGAGCTGCCGGGCCAACAAGTTAAGCGCCACGCCAATCGCCAAGAGCACAAAAGGCAAAGCCAGCACGTGGGGATGGTTATCACCCAGCATAAAACTGAAATAGGGGAATTCGTCGATCGGCGAGGCGCCGATCGGCGCGCCAGCCAGGTTTACATCTTGAATGACGCGCGAGCCGCGCCACCACCACATCCAATGCGTGGGGTAGAGCGTGCCGTTGATCGGCGCCTGTGCCAGGGAGGGGATATCCAGCCAGGTCCAAAAGGAAGCCGGCAGTTTACCCCAAGAGTGCAAGGCTTCCCACAGGCCGGCAAGGTTGCCCAAGAAGGCCACGAAAAGCGCCCCCAGCAAACCGGCTGCCAATGGCTGGCTTTCGCGCTGAACGACACGGGCAGAACCGGCCTGCTCTTCTTTGTGTAGACTGAGCTTGACCAGGTTATAGACCACGCCAAAAGCACCGATCAACGTCAGGGCGAACAAGAGGCTGTCGTACAGGTCAAAAGCAATGCCCGCCGGTGCACCCGAGAAGCGCGTGACCAGGGCCATCATCACATAACCGAAGTAATAGTATGAGATGGCAAAGCCCGAGAGCCAGGGATCTTGCGGCGGGAAGTGCTCGCTGCGCAGAATGGCGTTCAGGAAGGCGATCTCCATGAACTTCTCGCCGCCGGCCGATTCAATTTTAAAAGAAGCATAGGCGCGCAGCACGGCCCAGGCCACGAAGGCCAGGGCGAAGAGTATTTCAACCGTGATGATCAGGCCCTTCTTGCTTCGCAGGTAGTGCTGAAGCTCGCCGAGCGGCTGGCGGAAATAACACCAGGCCGAAAGACCCGCCAACGCCAACAGGGCGAACAGGATGCCGCCGGTATCGTTGCGCAGCAAGCCGGTAGAAGCCCCTATCCACAGCAAATAGCTGGAGATCAGCAGGCCAAAGGCCTTCGAAAAGGCATAGCCGCGGTCTGGCAGCCAGCGAAACAGGCGCATGGCGGTGGGCAGGGCCAACCAGCCCAGCACCTGCATGATCAACCACCAGAGAAGCACGTAGATCACGGCAGCACCTCGTAGATCACCGTATCCCGGTCGCGATAGATTTCTTGCCACAAGCGGCCATCGTAGCTCTCGAACTTATCGAGCCCAGGGCCGTAATAGGTGGTGCGCTCAAGCTGGCCAAGAACAATGTAGCGTACATCGTAGCGCAGCAAGAACCGGCGCGCCGCTGCGGCATCCAGCGTATTGTAGAAGTCATCGACTTCATAAACGCGCTGCGTGACCCAATCCCCCGGGTTGAGGGCGCGCTGCTGCTGTTGGTGCCATTCCCAACCCACCACGCCGGGCAGGCCGGTGTAGATGGTGTAGCGCGAGTACCAGCGGTAGAGGTTGCGCGAATTGGCCTCAACGATCACCGGCGAGCCTTCTACGTGATCTTGCAGCCAACGGATGGCATTGTAATCCTGGCTCAGATCCATGCGGTCGTAATTATCAGTATAGGCATTGTGCTCCTCGTAACCGGCATATTGCATGTAAGCCATGCCGTCGAGGGTGTGCGGCGCAGTAGAAACCATGCGGTCGCGGATCTTAGCCATCCCGCCCAAAAGCGTAAAGAGGGCGGCACAGGTTGCCAGGGTGACCAGGGCAGCCTGCCAGGGAATGCGCCAACCGGGCTTCCAGGTGCGCAGGTAAGGCATCAGCCAGCCCAAAGCCGCCGCCGCACTGACGGCGAAGAGCGTCCAGACCTGCAGGTAGAACTTAAAGACGGTGTTCATGCGCCCGATATCGCCGCGCAGCACGATCATCTCAACCATCAGGGTCAACACCAGGCCGGTGCCCACCAAGAAGAGCACCAGGCGCTTGCCGTCCGGCTGGGCGGGCCTGAGCAAGAGGATCAGGGCCCAGGTTGCCAGCGGCAAGACCAGCCAGGCCACGCTGATCTTCAGGTACCAGGTCAGCACTGCCACCCAGGTCACCAGCAAGATCAAAGCACCTTGCAAGAGGGGCAGGCGGGATTTCAACTTGCTCAAAGCCGAGATGGGGGTTTCGGCCATCCACTGCCGCGTTTCCCAGGCCATCCACGAGACGATCAAGAAGAGGAACAAGCCCCAATGAACCAGGTAAGAGGTGGAAGGGGTATGGGTACCCTTCCACAGCTCCACCTTGCTGTAGCCCAGGCCGTACCATTGGGCATAAGGTTGGTACAGCAAAAGGGATAAGCCAACGATCAGGCCCACGCCCGCCGCGGTCAGCGCCAGGCGCTTGAACCAGGCCGGCAGGCCCGCCAGGATTGTGCCGCCAAACGTGTTCTCGTCTACAGCCAGGTAGCGCCACCAGGTATAACCCACTGCCAGCGCCGCCAGGACAATGTAAACGAAGATATCCCAGGTATTGGTGGGGCGCAGGGCCCCAATGGCCACCCCGCCCAACACAAAGCCCAATCCGCCCGCTAACCAGCCCGGCCACTTGCCGCGTCCCAGCACCACTGAGAAGACCCAGGCCAGCGCCAGCAGGGCAATCGGCAGGGCCATCATGTGGGCGTGCAGGTCTGCGTAAATGAAGGTAAAGAAGGGGAACTCGGTGATCGGCTCGACTTCGTTGGGCGCGGGGATGGCCCGGCTGGGGATCCAGTACCAATCGCCCAGGCCGTAAGGCAGAGAGGCCTGGCCCGAGGCAACTTTGGCCAGCCCCTGGAAGGTGCCGATGATGCGGGTGAAGAGGCCAGTATCGGCGGTCAGTCCGCCGGGGATGGCAAGTTGTTGGTAACCGCGCAAGATCATGCGCACGGTACCCAGGTTGCCCAGCACAGCCATGCCCAGGGCTGCCGCCATGCCAACCATGACTGCGGCGCGCAGGGAGGGCGTTTTCAGCGGCGGGCGGTGAGAGGGCACAGGGGACGCAGCTTGCTCGCCTTCAGCCAACTCCACAGGGGGTTCTGGCTCCACCGGCTCGCGCTGCGGCACAGCCATCTTCACATTGAACGCAATAGAGAAAGCGCCCAGGGCCGTCAGGCTGAAGAGGGTGGGCAAGATGAGGTTATATGCAAAGGCCGGCACCAGGCCCAACCACTTGACCAGCACCCCCACAAAGACATAGCCGTAGTAGTAATAGTTCAGGTAGCCGCCGGCATACCAGGGATCGTAGGGCGGGAAGCTGGTGCTCTTCAACACGGCGTTGAAGTAGGCAAAGTCCATCGGCTTCTCGCCGCCCTTCCACTGGTGCCACAGATCGGGGTTGCCCCAACGGATGGCCAGGAAGAACAGGAAGAAAGCCAGCGTTAATAACTCGACCACCAGGAAGTACTTCCAGCGTTTGCGCCACTCCTGGCGCAGCTCACTGCGCTGGCGATAGGCCAGGAAGACGGCAGTGAGGGCCAGCAAAGCAATCACCACGCTGATCGTCAACCGCTCGAAGGGGATGCGCAAAGATCCTGCCAGCCAGGTGAAGTAAGCCAACAGCAGCATCCCAGCGGTGCGTGCCAGGGGGTAGCCGTGATCGGGCAGGCCGGGCAAGGCCAGGCGCAGCAGGGGGTAAGCCAGCAAGCCCAGCACGCTCACGCTCAGGTACCAGGCGATGACGCCCACTACCTGCACCCGGTTTTGCAGCGCCTGGGTGTCAAAATAATCTGACCAGGTGCCGCCGGCCTGCTGTTCGCCCAGCCTTTCGGCGGGCAGGGTCAGCGTGGCAGGGTAAGACTTGGCCTTCTTGGGTGTGACGCGGATGATGTGGTCAATATCGGCCGCCCCCAAGATGTCGCTGGCGCGCTGAGCGCTGTAATCGGCAGTTTTGCGGAAGATCAGCACCTTGGGATGGTCATAGACGGTAAAGGCTTCTTCAGCGAATTGGGTGTTGATGTGCAGGGGGCCAATCTGCGGATCAGATTGGAAGACCTTGACCAGTTCAAACCCCAGGTCGCCCTGGAACATGCCCGGCTGGGCCACCCGGTAGCACCATTCGACCGTCTGATCATCGGGGCAGCCGAGCAGGTGGCGGTAATGCACCTCGGTCATGGGGTGGCGCTCAGGCAGGCGTGTGAGGGTGCCCCACTGGCGGTTGGAGCTAATAATAATGTAATCGGCCTCGTCGTAGATATTCAAGAAGCGCTCACGCTTCTCGAGGTTATCGTCTGTGTACATGTTGAAATTCAGGCCGTTGGGATAGATGCCGCCATAGGCATCGTACCCGTTCACGCGCACCGGCAGGCCGTCATCCCAATCCCCTTCATTGGCCACACCCGAGCCATAGACCTGGATAGCGCCGCTGCCCTCTCGCAACACCAGCGAGAATTGGTAGTTCTGCCCGGCCACAATATCCACCGGGCGGTCGAGGGCCAGCGTATATCCCTGGCCCTTGCCATCTGCATCCGGCGAGAAATCCTCGCGTAAGGTGGCGGTGGCAAACAAGCCGTCGTCGCTGGTAGGGCTGACAACGAGATCCAGGGTCTGCAAGCCAGCCTCTGTGCTCAAGTCGGCCACATTGGCCAGGTAGATTTCGGTCAGCAGGCCGCTCTGCAAAGCAACGAAAGACATGCTGTAGGGCATACCAGAGCGGATGAGGCACTGCTGCGGCTGGGGAAGCTGCTGGGGGTAGATCTCGCTGCCGTTCTGGATGGTCACCACCAGCGGCCCACAGACATCGACGGTGCTGCCCGTATCGGGCACCGAGAAGTACAGGTAATAAACCTGGTCTTTGACCACTTCGACGGCTGGGCTGAGCAGGAGGCTGTATTCTTGCCCCACCGGCTCGTCCTCTTCTTTGGGCTTGGACGGTTCAATGACCAGGGTGCTTAACGGTTTTTCGCCATCCGGCTGCTGGCTGACAACCAGGTTTAAGACAGCAGATTGGCCCGTTTGCAGGTCAACCACGCCACCCAGGTAGATTTCGTTCAACGTGCCGCTCTCTTTGGCGGAGAAGGTCGCCACATACGGTTGACCAGGGCCAACAAAGGAACCGCTGGGGAAGGAGATAATCTGGTTGTAAGGGCCGGCCTCTGTTTGCAGGTGCAGGTTGATCGGGCCGGGGATATTCTGGTAGATCCAATAAGAGGCCTCAACGCGCGTGATCGGCCGGGTATAGATGCCGCTGAAGGCAAAGGCGTAGGCCGCGGTTGCCACGAGCACCAACGCACCCAGGATCACGGCAGCTGGGCGGAAGAAACGCTCCCCGCGCCCAGGCTGCGAGACGCTGACCAGGCCTTCCGCGGGGGCCTCGTTTTCAAGGGCGGCGGCATCTTTGACCCGCGCCTGGCCCAGGTCGTACAGGGCCACCAGGGCCCAGGCAGCAAAGATCGCCAGCATGGGGTAAATGGGAAGCTGGTAGCGCATGGTGGGGTTGAATTGGAAAGACTGCCAGAGGAAGTAGGCCGCCGTCCAAGACCACAGCAGCAGATGCTTGTGCCAATCGCCCCTTAAAATACGCCACCCAACCCATAAGAAGCCCGCCCATGCCAGGATGCCGAGCGGCAGGCCCAGACCCCAGACGGTGATGTTCTGGAAAGAAAAAGCCAGGGAGCGGCGCGCCCACTGCATGGCAGGGGGATAATCCAGGTCGCCGGCGGCCTGGTTGCGCTGCTCGAGGATATCGGCCAACCAGGGCTGGTAGATTTTTACGTTAAAGAAGCTGGGGCCGGTGAAGGCGTAAGGCTGGAAAATGCGAAAGGCCAGCAAGCTGACCAGCGCGCCCGCCGCCAGGAAGACCAGGATCTGCGCCATCCAGCGCGTCCGCTCTGCCACGGGCAGCTTGAAATAACGCAGGCCAAAAGCCAGCGGCAGCATCATCGCCACCGGGGCAGCATTGAGCTTAGAGGCCACGGCGCAGCCCAGGGCAAAACCGAAGGCAATGCTCAGCCACAGGTCAGGCGAACGCCAGAAATTGGGCCTGGCAGGCGGCTCGGCAGGCGGCGTATCAGCCAGCAAGGGCGCATCGCCAGATTCAAGCGCCTCGCCCGCCGGTTCAGGGTCAGTGGCGCCGGGCAAAGCCGGCTCCTCTGCCAGCGGCAGGTCAATGGGTTCGGGGGCGGGCGCTTTACGGGAGACAATCTTAACGGCATAGTAGATCGCCAACAAGGTAAACAGGTTGACGAAAGTATCCATGGTAAAGAAGTGCGACTGCTGGATCTGCAAGACGGCAAAGGCCGAGAAGGCCGCCGCCAGGATCGCCACGCGCTGATCGTAGGCGCGCCGAGCCACCGCGTAGACCAGGAGGATCACCAGCCAGTCGACCAGGGCCGAAAGGGTTCGCCCCATATCCGTCATCTCGTTGAAGCCCACCCGCTCGTAAGCCCACTCTGCCAGGTAACGGGTGATGAACATGGGCAAGGTGCCGTAAACGTAGAAGGGGTGGCCGCGGTTCTCGGGGTTCAGGCTAGAATTGGCGGCATCAAAATACTGCGCCAGGTTCTCCACCGGCTGGATATCGGCCCCCACCCAGATCAAAAAGCGTTCGTCGGGATGCAGGTACTGATATTCGCCCCAGTCAATCCCCACAAACCGCACATAGGCCCCGGCAATCAAGATCAAGAGCAGCAAGAGGGCATAGGTCAGGCGACTCACAGCCGAGGGTTTCTTTTGGGTTTCAGGTTGCAGATTGGTCATAAGCTTGCAAACATTCTATATCAAGTTGAGATTAGGGCAGCGCGTTCACCGGAATTGCAGACGCCGGCGGCACAAAAAAGATAAAGAAATCTTTATCCACCCGTGAATCAAAGAGCGTCCACGAGCCCTGCGGGTATAGCTCTTGCAAGAGGCTCAGCGAGTTGACATCGTCATTTTTGACCAGGAAGAGCTTGGGACGCGGGTCTGCCAGCGTGTCGACGAAGTGCTCAGGCCAGATCGCCATATCGCGCGTCGTCAGGCCCGCGCTCATGCCCACCAGGCGCGTATCCACCCAGTAGGGATAAGCCACCACCCAGGCCGTATCAGTACTGCCGGTCATGGCACCAAAATCGCGCACCACCTCGCCCATCTCGCTGGTATTCCACGAAGAAAGCTCGTAGGCGCGCTGGTACTGGTTAAAAACCAGGTCATAATTGTTCAGCGATGACCAGCCGATCAGCAAGACCGCCAGGCCCCAGCCAAGCCGGCTGCCCCAGGCGGGCAGGGCCTTCTGCAGGCCGTTAAGCAGGCCATCCAATGCCAGGCCCACGATGACAAAGACCGGCACCAACGCACCAGAGGTGCGGTTGAGGATGGGATTCTCGGCAGGGAAAGCCAGCGCCATGATAGAAGGCAAGAGCAGCATGGGGATCGAAAGCAGGATGAAGAGATCGCGCCAATCGCGGCGGCGCAGGTAGCGCAAGAGCACCAACAACAGGCCCAGGTGGAAGAGCACCGCTGAAACCAGCTCAAGGGCGGGGCGGTGTGTCACCGAGACCACCCACACCTCGCCGTTATCCCAGGCAAACATCACCAGGGCATTCCACAGGTTCTTCAAAAAGATCAGCCAGGCCGGCCCCGGCAGGGGCTGTTCGAGCGAACCCAGGCGCGTCAGGGCGCGGTACGAGAACATCTCGGGGTTTTCTAAGGCATAGCGCAAGAGCGGCAAGAAAACAAGCAGCGAAACCAGGGCCAGCATCGCCAGCCACCAGGCGGCCTGCTGGCGGTCGTTTTTCGAGCGGCAGTGCAGCAGGTAAATCACAAAGGCCGCCACAACCACAAACGGCACGATGCGGAAGGGGCTGTAACCGTGCAGGCCCAACCCCAGCCAGATGCCTGCCAGGATCAGATCGTTGCGGCTGCGAGCGCGCAGGCCGCGCAGCAGGTAGTACAGCACCGGTGCGGTGAAGAATGCATACAGGGTAAAACGCAGGCCGACGCGCGAGATGACGTTGGGCCAATAAGCCACCCCGGCCAATGCCAGGGCAAACAGGCCCGCCCGCCGCCCGCCTAATTCTTTGCCCAGACCGTAAATGAAGGGCAGGGTCAACAGGCCGCAGAGCACGGTGCCAATCTTCAGGCTGAGGAAAGAGAAGCCGGTGCCAAAGAGCTTGATTACCGCCGCGGTCAGGTACATCTGGAAGGCCTCGCGCCCGGTATTGCGCGGGAAGAAGATGCTGGTCTGCCCGTGGAGCACATCCCACACATCCAACAGCTTCTCAGCCTGGTCGCTGACCATCTCGGGCGGGGTTTGCACCAATTGGTAAGTGCGGAAGAAGACCACCAGGGCCAGCACCAATACCACCGCCAGGCTCCAGCCGGTGAAGGAGAACTTCCAGGGCAGGCGCAGGGCCGCGCGCACGCCAGCGCCCCAATCTCGCACGGGTGTCCCGCCCAGCCAAAAGGCCCACACCACGCTGGCAACCGCCAGCAGCCACAGGATCAAATTCAAGCTGGTGAAGCGGTTACCGCCCAACATGACGAAGGCCAGGGGGATGAGCACCAGCGCGGCAAAGACCGCCTCGGTGCGCACCTTGTACCAGGGCTGGGATTGCTCTGGCTGGGCGCTTTCTTCTGTGGGCAAAGCCGCCTCAGGCGTGGCTGCGGCACCCAGGGCCCATTCTCCGCGGTGACCGGCCCACAGCACCCAGGCCCCCGCAATGAAGTACAAGAAAGCCCCCAAGATCCAGGTGCGGTTGGGGCGCGGCTCAAGAGAGAGTTGGGCCACCAACGCCAGGGCCAGGGCCACCAGGGCATGCCAGGGGAACGCCTGGGGAGCAACAGGCTGGCCGGTGGAGCGAGGCTGGCTGGGTTCAGGCGAAGAGGCAGCCGCATCAAGCAGCGGCTCACCCGGCGCGGGGGCAGGCTCTTCAGAGCGCACCTCGCCGGCAGGTTGCACAGGTTCCGGGAGGAATTCTGGTGTGGGTTCTTCAGGGATGGGCAGCGGTTTACCGCTCAGCAGCGATTTTACGTAGTCGAGGACAGTTGGTTCTTCATTCATAGCGCACATGATTATAGCATGAGGCTGTGCTATACTGTAGAAAAATGTGCTGGCGCGCGCAGGATGAATTGGGGTTTGGCCCGCTTTATCCTGCCGAGCTTCTTCATTTACACTCAATAACCATCCTTAAGGAGGATTTTATGCCCCCAAAAACTACCGACCCTGCCCTGATCCATGCCCTGCTTGGCGAGGCAGTGCTGGCAAGGTTGGCTACCGCCGACCCGCGCACTCTCCAGCCGCACGTGGTGCCGGTGTGGTTCTTGTGGGATGGCACCAGCATCTGGATCAGCGCATTTGAGAGCACCCGCAAGCTGAAAGAGCTGCTGCGCAACCCCCGCTGCGCCGTACTGATCGAGGCCAAAGAGCCGGGCAAAGAACCGGGCAAGCTGGAAGCCGTGTTGATGGAAGGCAGCGCCGAAGTGATTGAAACGCCGCGCGAGCTGGTGCGAGAGAAATCGATTGAAATCTACACCCGCTACATGGGCCCACAGGGCGTGCTCGGCCAAGAGCCGCAGTCCTGGTCGCGCGACCCTGAGAACCGCCTGGTGAAGCTCACGCCGGAGATGACCCGGGCCTGGTAACCCTCCCGTGAACCAGCCTGCCGCGCAGATCAACTTGCGCTTCCATTTCCACAATGGATTGGAAGATCTGCTGCCCGCCGCGCAGCGCAGTGGGCAGGTGCAGATGGTTTGCGCCCCACACCAGTCGATCAAACACCTGGTAGAAGCCCTGGGCATTCCTCATACCGAAGTCGGTCAGATGTGCCTCAACGGGCAGCCGGCGGCAGATCTGTTCCTGGCGGCAGCGGGGTTGGCGCTGAAGGACGGCGACAGGCTGGACGTGTACCCTTACGGGCGGGCGCCTTTGCCGGCAGGCGGGGCGCGTTTTGTGCTCGACAACCACCTGGGACGGCTGGCAATTTACCTGCGCATGCTGGGCTGCGACAGCCTGTACCGCAACGATTACCAGGATGAAGAACTGGCGCAGGTTGCCAGCAGTGAGGGGCGCATTTTGCTGACGCGTGACCGCCGCCTGCTGATGCGCAAAAGTGTGCTGTATGGGTACTGCGTGCGCCACAAAGACCCGCCGCGCCAGTTGGCAGAGGTGGTGCTGCGCTACGACCTGCCCTGCCAGGCCAGCCCCTTTCAGCGCTGCCTGCGCTGTAACCATCCCCTGCGGCCCGTGCCCAAGGCCGAGGTATTAGAACGCCTGGAACCGCTGACCAGGCAATATTTTGATGAATTTCACTTGTGCCCGGCCTGTAATCAGGTATACTGGAAGGGTTCACACTATGAGCATATGTTGGGGATGATCCAAGAACTGATCAAAAAAGGCAAGCCCGAGCAAGACGAAAGGTAAAATATTATGAATAATACCCCATTATCTCGTAAGAAATTTTACACCCTGGTTCTGTTTCCCATCTTATTGGCACTCATCTGCCAGGTGCTCGTCGGAGAGCCCCGCCCTGCCACCGCCCGCCCCCTGGCAGAGCAGTTCTACCTGCCCTATGTCGTCGAACAATCTCCCCAGCCCGAGGCCGCCATTGTGGTGGACCATAACCACCGCGATATCAGCCTCATCCCCACCCAATGGATCGAAGCCGCCAAGCAGAACGTGGTTTGGGCTTACGGCTCTACCTCGCACGGCCAACAGATTTACGAAGGGGCAGGATATTTGAGCACTTACGTCAACCCGCCCGCATACAATTTCCGAATGCGATGGTACAGCCTGCCCGAGCCCGGCGACCCGCCCTTCTTGCGCATGGGCTATTCTGGCTTCAGTTGGAATGCCGCGGAATATCTGGATTGGGCACGCGGCTTGTTGAATAACTCACCCGAGGCGACTGCTTTCATGTGGTCCTGGTGCGGTGAGATGTCGTGGCTGAGCGTGCAGCAAGTTCAGGGCTACCTGGATATGATGCTCCAGCTCGAGAGCGAATATCCCAGCGTGCGCTTCGTCTACATGACCGGGCACACTGACGCCAGCAGTTACGAGACACTCAACCGCAACAACGACATGGTGCGCCAATTTGTGCTCGACAACGATAAGGTGCTCTATGATTTCGCCGATATCGAAAGCTGGCTGCCAGACGGCACCCCCTACAGCGGCATCCCCAATGATAGCTGCCCCTGGTGCGCCAATTGGTGCAGCACACACCCCGGCTACTGCCCAGACCCGGCTTTTAGCTGCGCCCATTCACATTCGCTCAACTGTTACCTCAAAGGCCAGGCCTTCTGGTGGCTTTCGGCCCGCCTGGCAGGTTGGGACGGGACGCCCTAACTTACATTTGTGTATGCCACAGGGCCCTTTGACACATTGGCATTTTGCGCATTTGTGCTTACAATAGTAGTCAGGCTGATTCGATAAACATCCTATGCCCACTCGACCCCGCTCTTCTCGCAAGCGCAGCAGCCGGCCGAATATCGGTCTGTTGATTGCGCGTATTGGGCGGGCCTGGGGCAAAGAACTGATGGCCGGGCTGACCGCTGCCGCCCAAGAGATGGATGTCAACCTGCTCGTCTTCGCCGGTGGTTCGCTCAAGCCCGAAGACAGTGGCGATCTTTCGCTGTATGACCTGATCGACCCGCAGCAGCTCGACGGCCTGATCTTCTTTGCCGATATTGGCCACGGGGTTGAAGAAGAAACCGTCCTGCAATTCTGCCAGCGCTTTGCACCCCGCCCCATGCTGACCATCTCGATGGCAGCCGGCGATATCCCCGCCATCTTATCAGACAGCTACAACGGCATGTGCCTGGCGGTGGAACACCTGATCCAAGAACACGGCCGCCAGCGCATTGCCTTCATTCGCGGGCCCGAGGGGCAGATCGAAGCCGAACAGCGCTACCAGGCGTATCTTGACACCCTGAAGGCACACAGCCTGCTTTTCGATCCCCAGCTTGTGGTGGCCGGCGATTTCAACTTAGACAGCGGGCGAGCCGCCGTACACACCCTGCTGGAAGAACGCCAGGTCAAGTTCGATGCTGTAGCCGCCGCCAATGACCGCATGGCCTTTGGCGCCCTAGATGGCCTGCAAGAATGCGGCCTGCAGGTGCCCACCGAGGTGGCCCTGGTGGGCTTCGATGATGTGCTAGAAGCCCAGGTGCTGGGCGTACCGCTCACCACGGTGCGCCAGCCCTTCTATTCCTCGGGCAAACAGGCCATTGCCATGCTGATGCAGCTCATCCGCGGCGAGACCACCCCCAAACAGATCGTCATGCCCACCGAGCTGGTCACGCGCTGGTCTTGCGGCTGCCTGCCCCAGGCCCTGCGCCAGGTGGCCTGCGACGATCTGACGCTGATCGCCGAGACGGTCACCCTGCCCGCGGGGCAGCCCCCCCTGGCAGCGCTTAAAGCCCAGCGCAAAAGCGCTCTCGAAGAATTGAACCAGGTCTTCATGGATGACATGTTGGCCGCCTCAGCCGCCGACCGGCGGCGCGTGACCGCTACGCTGGCGGACTTGTGGGACTGCTTCTTAAGCGATATGGGCGGCAAGACCCAAGATGATTTCCCCAAGACCATTGCCCAGGCCCTGCTGGCAGTACAGCGCCTGCCGGTGGCCAACCGAGATACCAATTTCTGGCACGGCTTCTTATCCGAATTCCGCCGCCAGGTGTTACCCTACCTGCCCGACCGCCGCGCCATGCTGCGGGCCGAAAACCTGTTAGAGCAAGCCCGCATCCTGGTGGGCGAGGTGGCCCAACGCGAGCAGGCCTACCAGCGCCTGGAAGTGGAACAGCAAGAAGCGCTGTTACAAAGCCTGGGTCACACCCTGGCAACCCTGCCCAGCATGCGCGAGATGGCCGGCGCCGCCACGCAACACTTCCCGGCCCTGGGCATTCAGCACTGTCACCTGGCCCTCTTCGACCCCACGGACCTGAGCGCCTCACCCTCTTTGCTGCGCCGTGACCCGCAGGCGCGCCTCTTCTTAGCCTACGATGCCGCCCAGCCAGATCTCAACCCCAACGATCTACCATCCTTCCCCGCCCGCCAGATGGCGCCCGCCAACTGCCTGCCGCAAGCGCGCCGTTACAGCGCGGTCATCACCCTGCAAAGCTTTGCCGGGTCGCCGATGGGCTTTTTATGGACCGAGGTCGGCCCAAGCGAATGGGAAGTGTACATCCGCCTGAGCAACCTGCTCAGCAGTGCCATCTACCGCGCCCTGCTGGTCAAAGAACGTGAGCAGGCCATGCAAGAGATCGGGCGGCTTCTGGTGCGCTCTGAACAGCACGCCATTGAGCTGGATATTGCCAAGAAAACCGCCGAGACGGCTGCCCAGCGTGCCCAGCAGGCCCTGGCTGAAACCGACGGCCTCTTCCGGGCGGCACGCGCCATCTTGGGCGCTACCGAAGTGGCTGAGATCTGCCAGAAGCTCACCAATCACTTCACCGGGCTGGTGCAGGCCGACCGGGTGCTGGTCTTTTTGGTAGACCACACCCAAGAGAAGGTACTGCTCTCGGTGCACAACGGCCACATCAGCGACGATCTAGACACCACCTATCAAGAGTTGAGAAGCGGCATCAGCGGCAAAGTCTTTGAAGCCGGCCAACCGGTGCTCTCGCGCAGTGCCGACGACGGCATTGAGCCGCCCGAGACCGCCGAAAAACGGCGCCGCGCCGGCACAGGGTCGGTCATTGTGGTGCCGCTCAAGACCAAAGACCAGGTCATCGGCACGGTCACAGCCATCAACCGCATCGACCAGCGCCAGTTTGAACAGCACGATGTTGACCTGCTCATGTCGCTGGCAACCCAGGCTGCCACCGCCATCGAGGGCGCTCACATGTACCAGGCTGAGCAAGAGCGCCGCCAGGTGGCAGAGATCTTGGTGCAGGCCGGGCGCAAGCTCTCCAGCAGCCTCAAGCTGCACGAGGTGCCCGGATATGTGTTAGAGCAGTTGGCCCTGGTGGTGCCCTACGAGCGCAGTTCACTCTTGCTGCAAGAGGGCGATGTGCTGCGCATTGTGGCACAGCGCGGCTTCCCCAAAGACGAGCGCGCCCGCGACCTGCTGGTCGATATCCGCGAAGGCGACGTCTTCCAACAGGTAGTGGCAGCGGGCCGCCCGGTCATCATCGATGACGTGACCCGCATCTCAGGCTGGAAACAACAAGATTGGCTGCCGCTCAACCATTCGTGGATGGGCGTGCCGCTCTTCTCTAAAGACCATGTCATCGGCATGCTCTCGCTGACGCGCAAGGATGTGCGCGCCTTCAGCCAGGACGATGATGTGATGGCCTCCACCTTTGCCCTGCAGGCCGCCATCGCCCTCGAGAACGCCGGCCTGTATAACGAGATCACACGCTTCAACGAGCAGCTTGAAGAAATGGTTATCCAGCGCACCGATGAGCTGAATGTGGCCTATAAAACGCTTGAAAAGCTGGATAAGAACAAGACTGTCTTCATCAACGTAGCCGCGCATGAGCTGCGCACCCCGCTGACGGTGATGAAAGGCTACCTGGGCATGTTCACCAACGACCCCGCCGTCAAGAACAGCCAGTACCTGACCGAAGCGGTCAAGGGCGTGCTGAAAGGCATCGACCGCCTGCACACCATCGTCAACAGCATGCTCGACGTGGCGCGCATCGACAGCCAGGTATTGGACATGCGGCCCGAGATCATGTCGATCGGCGTGACCCTCAAGCGCATCCAAGCAGATATTACCCCCGCCTTGAAAGAACGCAGCCTGACCCTGGAATTGGAAAACCTGGAAAGCGTACCACTGATCCATGCCGACCCCACCCTGATCCTCAAGGTGCTGCAAAACGTGATCGGCAATGCCATCAAATATACCCCCGATGGGGGACGCATCGTGGCGCGCGGGCTGGTGGTGCAGGACAAAGAACTGGGCTCTTGCGTAGATATCCAGATCCAAGATAACGGCATCGGCATCGATCAAGAGCACCAGGAACTGATCTTTGATAAGTTCTACCAGACCGGCGCGGTAGAAGTTCACTCTTCAGGCGATACCAAGTTCAAGGGCGGCGGCCCTGGCCTGGGGCTGGCGATTGCGCGCGGCATCGTAGCGGCCCATCACGGGCGCATCTGGGTGGAAAGTGAATGCCAGGATGAAGAACGCTGCCCCGGCAGCATTTTCCATATTCTCTTACCCATCACCGCAGATATCCCCCTGCGTTGAGATTCTCTGGATTTTTACCCAATGGATGATCCTTCTGAAGACAATTCCGCCCCGCTCGGCCTGACCTTCCCCTGCGAATTCCCGGTCAAAGCCATGGGACCCAACCATGATGATTTCGAGACCCTGGTGGTGGGCATTGTACACAAGCACATTGCCGACCCTGCCGCCAGCCAAATCCAACGCAAGATGAGCAGCGGCGGACGCTTCCGCTCGGTAACGGTCATCATCAACGCCGAAAGCCGGGCCCAGCTCGACGCCATCTACCTGGAACTGAACGCCCAAGAGCAGGTGGTGATGGTGTTATAAGAAATCCTTCCGGCAAAAGCTACTGTAAGTCAAAATTCCCGCTATTGAACTCAACCAGTTTCACCCAGTTGATCGCACCGCCATCGTCGCAAAACTGATCAATGAACTGTTTGGTGAGCCGGTTCGTCACCTTGCCTTTTTCAAAAGAGAAAGAATCATTATGCTCTTTGGCCCGGTACCCAACTGGTTCAATGAGATCCGTATATAAATTCTGATTCTCGCTGATCAGGTACCAAAAATTCTGCCCAACCACCTTCATATATCCCCTTAGATAACTCGTTTTCATTTTCCCATAGCATATTCCCAATACAGGCTGTACATTCGCCCCCCGTTGCAATTGTTTCAACCTGGTCATGGCATTCTTAAGATCTTGTTCGAGCTTGCCTTGCTGCGAGCTATTGCCCCAATGAGGCCCGGATTTTATCGAAACCACATAGTGAATACCGTTATTGATAAACTCCAAATCCACCCCTGGGGCAGCCGACTTATGACCGCCACAAGTCATTTCGGCAACAAATACCGCCAGGCCTTCCAGAAAGTCCCCAAAAAGTTTTTCTTCGGATGATGAGAGAAAGGCATCCAACAAGCCCGAGATTAACTCGTTAGCAGTTGTTATGTTCTTCGCCTTAAATAAATAAGGATTCTTGTTCAGCAATTTCTCTAATCTCAATTCCCCCAAAGATTTAAGACGCCGCTCGTGAAAGTCAAGGATATGGTCATTCACATAGTCGCACACATTTTGCAGGTTAAGTGGATCCATGCTTGTCCTCTCGCGAAGAATCAGATGTACTTATCGCCTGGTAATCCCCATTTTCTTCCGCAACAATGGGCAAAGCAATTTGCGTTGCCGCCACCCGATCACGTGCAATATCGATGTATTCTGGATTAAGGTCAATCCCGACATAATTGCGGCCTAGCTGCATGGCTGCCAGCGCAGTCGTTCCCGATCCAATAAAAGGATCTAAAACAACATCCCCCTGCTTTGTAAATAGCTTGATAAACCATTTGGGTAATTCAATCGGAAACGCAGCACTGTGATTTTTATTCGCACATTCAGTTGCTAAGTGAATGACATTATTGGGATAGACCATATCACGTCCCACCCAATTGGAAACATTTTTTCCAAAACCACTGCCCACTTTCGATTCGTCGCGCGTTTGATCGGTCTGGCTCAGCTTAGCCAGCCTATCTTTTGCCCAATTACCCACAGGAACCATAACGGCTTCCTGATACATGTTGAAACTTTTGGATTTATTGAATTGAATTAACCGTTCCCAGTTATCTCGAAACCGATTGGGCCATTTGCCGGGATATGAATTCTTCTTATGCCACATGAATTCTTCGGTCCACAACCAACCCTGACTTCTCATTGCCAGGATTAATTCGATCACATACGTGTGTCTTTCCCCATTCACCACGCGCTCTTTAATATTCAAGATAAAAGTGCCCGTAGGCTTAAGCACTCGCAAAAATTGTTCTGTTTTGGGAAGGAACCAACTCACATACGCATCAGGCGAAACACCGCCATACGTTTTCTGACGCTGGTCTGCATAAGGCGGCGATGTAAAGATTAAATCTACTGAATTATCAGGCAAACCTTTAAGCACTTCACCGCAATCGCCCAGCAAAATATTATTAATAAAAGAAAACCGATCCATACCCCGAATATAGCCAACTATCGCAAGAAAGTCAAGCTTGATTTCGCCAAGCTTGTCTAACAAGGTTGTGTATGTCGCTATATAATATCTACAACAAGAAACACCAGGCAGGGTACAGCATAGAATCCTACAACCCCCACCATCGACTTTTGGAGGTGCGAATGTCCCAATTATTTATCCGTCAATTCACCGATGCCGACACCGGACCCGCCGACGAGCTGCTAAACCTGGCCTTTCACACCTCTGCCAGCCGGGCGCATGACCTGGCGATCTACCGCCAGTTGCAGCCCGATGGCTGGTTTGCCGCCGAACAAGGGAGACGCCTGGTGGGCATGGTGGGGGCAATCCATTACGGCGATTTTGCCCATGTGGGCTTGATGGCGGTCCATCCAGAGGCCCAGCGCCAGGGGTTTGGCATGGCGCTGATGCAGTTCATCCTGGCATGGATCGAAACCTATAGCCGCGCCGGGCAGCAGCCCCCCGCCTCCTGGTTGGATGCCAGCCTGATGGGCCGCCCCCTGTACGAGAAACTGGGGTATACCAGCTACGATGAAACAGGCATCTATGTGCGCCCCATCAACCCAGCCGCGCCGCTGCCAGGCGGCTACCTGCAAAAACACCGCATCCAGGCCCTCACCCCGCACGAGCTGGATGAATTAGCCCCCCTCGACCGGGCCGTTTTTGGCGCCGACCGGCGCAAGGTGCTGCAAGCCCTGCTCAAGGTGTACCCCCAACGCGCCTTCTTGCAACGAGACGAGGCCGGGCAGATCGCCGGTTATTTGATTGCGCAAAAGAACCGTATTGGGCCGTGGGTGATGCTGCAGCCAGGGCAGGCCGAGGCCTTGCTGCAAACCGCCCTGTCCCTGCCGTACGAAGGGACGCTGGCAGTAAACCCATCTTCGAAAAACAAAGAGATCAGCGAATTGCTGGCGCGCCACGGCTTTGAGTGGTCACGCGCTAACCAGCACATGGGCTGGCGCGTCAGCCAGCTCCACGGCCAACGCCAGCAGGTGTTCTCGCAAGCCAGCCTGGCGCTTGGTTAAGCGATCAGCAGTTCACACATATTCATCGAGCGCTCTGCCAGCTTGATGGTTCCTCTATGCGGTGAAAATGGAAAGAATCAAGTAGAATTATTAATCCTGCTCCAAAAAAATGATTCCTACAGGTTAGTATATGGATCGACGAATGAACAAGAATGATCAAGCAAGAAAAACACCGGTTTTCTGGCATCGGTTGCCAATCGTATTGGGGGCCCTGTTTTTTGCCGTTGCCTTTTTCTCGTTGAACCACGGTGATTTACCAGTTACTTGTGCCGTCTCCGATGGCATTTTACACGGCCACCTTTTCGATCTGTATGACTACGCTATCGATTACCTTGATCCGGCCCAAATCGCATATTTCCCTTCGACATACACTTTATTTGCTATCTGGAATATTCCCTTGATGCTGCTCAACGGAAATACTCCGTATTTTTCTCCCGAGAACAACTCAATCTGGGGATTTGGAGCCGGAATCTATTGGGCAAAATTATTGCCAGTAGTCTTTTATTTTCTCTCGGCAAAAATCTTCTGCGATATTTTGGAATTATTGGGAATCGAAAAAGATAAAAGAAAACTAGCCGTCATTTTCTGGATCACCGTCCCATTAAGCTTTTTCAGCCAGTTCATCTTTGGTCAGTACGATAGTTTTTATGTTTTCTTCATGCTGCTGGGATTAAAACATCTCCTCCGTGGGGATTTCTTCAGGGGGTCCATCTTTTTCGGCATATCGTTCACCTTCAAGTATTTCCCGATTTTCGTATTTATTCCAGTTGTGTTGTACCTGTACCGCAAGGACTTAAAAAAGCTGATCAACAGCGGCTTAATTGCGGGAATCCCATTAGTGGTTGAACTGCTGGTATTTGTGAGATCTGCCGGCTTCAAATTAACAATCATTCAAGGTCCTGTCGGACTTATTAGCAATGGCATCAACCTGTTGAGGGATGGTATTTTCAATGGCAGAGCGGTCGCCAGTTTCTTTTTGGTCTTTATGTTATTGACTGCTTTATGGGCCTATTTTTCAAAGGAACCCTTCTCACGAAAACGGTTGGTAGAGTTCGCCGTCATCTCTGTGAGCCTATTTGCGCTTTTCATCCCATGGAATCCTCAGTGGATACTCTTTTCTTCCTCTATGCTGGTTTTTCTTCCCTTTATGGCAAAAGATTTCAAGGAAAATTTGCGCAACTACCTGATCCTGGACGTCTTATTGATGTTCTTTTATTCCGGGTATGTGTCGACCTATTTCCCCTGGAATGTCGATATCAACATGTTCAATATCATGCCTTTATTTAGGGGCATCAACCCGGTTGTCGAAGGGGAAACTCTAAATCTCGCTTATCTTTTCCAATTAGGAAATCGTCTTTCGCTTGAAATAGCAAGTTCTCTTTACTATTCCGGTTTCTTTGCTGTATGGTTATTCATCTTGATTTATTATTTCAAAGATAACTGGTCGGCTCCAGATTTACCCCAAGTTGCAGAGGCGAGTGAGACCTACCGGAGAGGCATGCGGCACATATGGATCCGGTTCATTTGCGCGGCATCCATCTATCTAATTCCTGCCTTTGTAATGTATTTTGCCGGCCAAGGTTTGCTTCATTAGTTAAAAGCAAGGGCTGTCCAAAAAATTCTTCGGACAACCCTTTTGTTTAGCGAAGTAACAGCTTACATCCCGTACATGTAAGACAGGCCCACCACACCCGGGCCGGCGTGAGTGCCCACCACCGGGCTGACATCGCCAAGGATGCTTTCGGCGGCGCCCAGCCGGGCAGTGGCCTGTTTGAGCAGGTCCTGGGCTTCTTGGGCGGCGTTGGCGTGTACTGCCGCCAGGCGCACGGGCTTTTGGCCATCCACCCTTTCTTCCACCAGCTCGATCAGGCGAGCGAGCGACTTTTTCCGCGTCCGCACGCGCTCCAGGGCGTCTACCTTGCCATCTCGCAGGTGCAGGATGGGCTTGATATTGAGGGCGGTGCCCAAGAAGCGGCTGCCGCCGCCGATGCGCCCACCGCGGTGCAAGAATTCCAACGTATCCACTGCAAAGACAATGCCAGAGCACTGCTGGGCCTGTTCTGCCAGGGCCAGGCACTCTTGCATTGAGGCACCCTGTTCGATGGCGCGCGCCACGCTTAACACCTGGAAGCCCATTGCCATAGCGGTGGCATTGGTATCGACGATTTGGATGGGTGCGCCGGCAGGCAGGCTCTCGCGCGCCTGAACAGCCGAATTCAAAGTACCAGAAAGCTTAGAAGAGATCACCATGGTCAGGATCTCATAATCCTGGTCGAGCAGGCCTTCGTAGATCTGCTGGAACTTAGACACCGTGACCTGCGAGGAGGTTGGCATCACGGTGGCGCCTTTCATGCGGGTATAAAACTCACCCGGCATAATGCTGACGCCGTCCTCAAACATCTCTTGTCCCCAGATCAAAATCAGGGGGGCTACCGTGATGTGGTATTTCTCCACCAGGTCAGCCGGGATATAAGCAGTACTGTCGGTAACAAGTGCAATCTTTGCCATAGACCTTTACTCCTTGGCATAATTTGATAAACTATGAAAGATAAAAGAACTGTGCCTTCTAACTTCTATACAACCCGGTTAATGACCAAAAGTTACGACAACAGACGGTGGACGGGCCTTATCAGGGCACTCTCTTCATTATTACCTCTTGACCATTCTGACCTTCCAGGCTAAAATTTACTGCCGTGTTTGAGAACCTGACCGAACGTCTCAACAATGTCTTTACCCAACTGCGCCGCCGGGGCAAGCTCTCGGCGGCAGATGTTGATACCGCCATGCGCGAGGTGCGCCTGGCGCTGTTAGAAGCAGACGTCAACTACGCTGTTGTTAAGGATTTTGTGGCTCGCGTGCGCGAGCGCTCTGTAGGGCAAGAAGTTTCAAAGGCCCTCAACCCGGCGCAGCAGATCATTAAAATCGTCAACGAAGAGCTGATCGCCACCCTGGGCGTCCCCGAGCATCTTAACCTCACCGGGCAGCGTCCTTATGTGTTGATGCTGGTGGGCCTGCAAGGCTCTGGTAAGACCACCGCCGCCGGCAAGCTGGCCCGCCTGCTGCGCTCGCGCGGCGAACGGGTGATGCTGGTGGCCTGTGACCCCTACCGCCCGGCGGCTGTCAAGCAGCTAGAAACCCTGGGCGAGAAGGTGGGCGTGCCGGTACACTACGAAGAAGGTGTGCCCCCGCCCGAGTTGGCGCACAGGGCGGTTGAAAAAGCCGAAAAAGGCGGCTTTAGCGTGGTCATCTTAGACACGGCCGGCCGTTCTCAGCTTGACGACGCCCTGATGCAAGAGCTGGCGGGCATTACCAAGCGCGTTCGCCCCACCGAGGTCCTGCTGGTGGTCGACTCGATGATCGGTCAAGAAGCGGTCAACATCGCCCAGGGCTTCCGCGATGCCATCCAGATGAGCGGGTTGATCCTGACCAAGATGGATGGCGACAGCCGCGGCGGCGCCGCCATCTCCATCCGCGCCGTGACCGGCGTGCCGATCAAGTTCATCAGCGCAGGCGAGGGCATGGATGCCCTCGAAACCTACGACCCGGGCCGCCTGGCATCTCGCATCTTGGGCATGGGCGACCTGCTCGGCCTGATCGAGCGCGCCGAGGCCAATTTTGACCAGCAAACCGCCCAAAAGCAGGCCGAAAAACTGCTCTCGGGCGAGTTCTCGCTGGAGGACTTTGCCAACCAACTGCGCCAGGTGCGCAAGATGGGCCCCATCGCCCAACTGTTGGAGATGATGCCCGGCGGGATGGGCCAGATCGCCCGCCAGGTAGACCCCAAGGATGCTGAGCGCCAGCTCAAGATGACCGAGGCCATCATCGACTCGATGACGGTCAAAGAGCGGCGCAATCCAGATTTACTGAACGCCAGCCGCCGCCGGCGCATTGCGCGCGGCTCGGGGACTGAAGTACAGGATGTTAACCGCCTCATCAAGCAGTATCGTGAGGCGCAGCGCATGTTCAAAACGATCAAGAAAACGGGTGGGCGTGGCTTGCCACGCCTGTTTGGATAGGCTTAAGCTATACAGCCGGTGCCCCGCGCCCCTTCAGCGCAACCCCTCTTCTGCACCGGAAATGTGGCCAGGCCGATAAAAAAAACAATAAAAACGATTTGTAATTCGAAGGAGATAAGTACCAAATGGTTCGCATTCGTTTACGCCGTGTAGGCTCCACAAAACAGCCCAGCTACCGCCTGGTTGCCGCAGACCGGGAACACCCCCGCGACGGCCGCTTCCTGGAAATCTTGGGCTTCTACAACCCCCGCACCCAGCCCGCCACCATTGAATTGGAAGAGGCGCGCATCTATGATTGGATGAGCAAGGGTGCCCAGCCCAGCGAATCGGTGGCCAAGATCTTCAGGACCGCCGGCCTGCTGGATCGCTTCGCCCGCTTCAAAGCCGGTGAGTCCGTCGAGACTCTGGCTGCCGAGGCCGCTGCTGCGCAGCAGGCTCGCCAGCCCAATCCCCGCACCAGCGAGGCCACCCCGGGCGGCAAGAAGCAAAGCGGCAAGTCCGCTTAACGCTTAAATCATGAAAGAACTGATTGAGTATATTGCTTCCTCGCTGGTAGATGACCCCACGCAGGTGCGGGTGACCCAAGAACAGCGCGGCAGCAAGACCTATCTCAAGCTCAAGGTGGCGCAAGAGGATATGGGGCGGGTGATCGGCAGGCAGGGGCGGGTAGCCACTGCCATGCGCGCCTTGCTCAATATTGCCGCCAACCGCGCCGGTAAGCAAGCTTACCTGGATATCGAAGATCCCCAATGATATCGGCAGAACGATGCAAAAGCGGTGTCTAAACCACCGCTTTTGCATCGTTCTCAGGTGATACAGCCATGACTGACACCGGACAAGGGCTCCAGCCCCAGCCAGCTTTCCTGGCGGTTGGCAAGCTGCGCCGCCCACACGGCGTGCGCGGCGATATCTTAATGGACGTGCTGACGGATTTCCCCGAGCGGCTGCGCCCAGGTATCACCCTATACGTTGGCGAGGCTCACAACCCGCTGAAGCTGCTCAAAGCCCGCTTCCATGGCACAGCCATGCGTATGCTATTCGAAGGCTATACCACCCCCGAAGCCGTGGGAGAGCTGCGCAACCAACTCCTATTCGTGCGTACCGACGGGCTCCCCTCCCTGCCAGAAGGTGAATACTACCAGTACCAGTTGCTAGGCCTGAACGTGGTCAACGAAGACGGCCAGGCCCTGGGTGTGATCCATGAGATCTTGCAAACCGGCGCCAACGACGTGCTGGTGGTTCGTCCACCCGCCGGCCCTGAGGTGCTCTTGCCGTTGATTGCATCGGTGGTGCTAGATATCGACCTGGCTGGCGGCCGGGTGCGCGTGCACCTGCTGCCCGGCATATTAGGCGAATCAGAAGAGGCCTGAGTTGGACAAGGCGCGCCTGTTTTGGGTCGGGTTCAATCTGGTCAAGGGCATCGGGGCGGTGCGCTTCCGCAGCCTGCTAGAGACCTTTGGCAGCGCCGAGCAAGCCTGGAACGCTTCGGCATCTGATCTGCGCCAGGCCGGGCTGGGCCCCAAGCTGGTAGAGAATTTGACCCAGGTACGCAGCCAGGTTTCGTTAGAGCAGGTCTGGCAGCGCATCCAGGCCCAGGGCATCCAGGTGCTCACCTGGGAAGATGAAGCCTATCCCCGCCGCCTGAAAGAGATCGACCAGCCCCCGCCCGTGCTGTACCTGCGCGGCGACCTGCAAGCCCAGGATGAATGGGCGGTAGCCGTGGTGGGCACACGCCAGGTCAGCGCTTACGGCCGGCAGGTGACCGAAGAATTGGCTGGCCTGTTGGCGCGCAACGGGGTGACGGTGGTCAGTGGGCTGGCGCGCGGCGTTGATTCGGTGGCCCACCAGGCCGCCCTGAACGCCGGAGGCCGCACCCTGGCTATTTTGGGCTGCGGGGTAGACCGGATCTACCCGCCCGAGAACCGCCGCCTGGCCGAGCAGCTTTTGGCCCACGGCGCCTTGATGAGCGATTACGCCCCCGGCACGCCTCCCGACGGCCCCAACTTCCCGCCCCGCAACCGCATCATCTCGGGCCTTTCGATGGCCGTGGTGGTGATAGAGGCCGGGCTGACCAGTGGGGCTTTGATCACCGCCAGCTTTGCCGCCGACCAGGGACGAGAAGTGTTTGCCGTGCCGGGCAACATCCTGGCCCCGCAGAGCAAGGGCACCAACCGCCTGATCCGCGACGGCGCCCGCCCCCTGCTTGAGCCGCAAGAAGTGCTCGAAGCGCTCAACCTGACCCGGGTGGTGGAGCACCGCACGGCCCGCACGGCCTTGCCGGGCGATGCCACCGAGGCCCTGCTTTTGCAAACCCTCACCCACGAGCCCCTGCACGTGGATGAGATCCGCACCCTCACCAGCCTGCCCATCGAGAAGGTATCTGCCTCGCTGGCATTGATGGAACTGAAGGGCATGGTGCGCCAGGTGGGGGGAATGAATTATGTGCGCGCTGCTGAGGCAGCGGAAACTTACGAGGTAGATGAATGACCGATCATTACTATGCAGTGATCATGGCTGGCGGCGGGGGCACTCGTTTGTGGCCGCTCTCGCGCCAGGCACGCCCCAAGCAAATGCTGCGCCTGATCTCTGAAGACAGCCTCTTTCAGGTAGCCGTCAAGCGCCTGGAAGGCCTTTTTGCGCCAGATCACATTTACGTGGTGACGGGCAAAGAGCTGGCGAATGACCTTTCAGAGCAGTGCCCGAATTTACCCAAAGAGAACTTCATCTTAGAGCCCATGCCGCGTGGCACCGCTTCGGTGGTGGGGCTGGCGGCTGTGGCGATCCAGCAGCGCGACCCCAACGCGGTGATGGTGATGCTCACCGCCGACCATTTCATTGCCAACGTGGCGCATTTTCAGCAGCTATTGCGCGCCGCTTATGCCGCCGCATTGGATGGCTACCTGGTGACCCTGGGGATTGCCCCCACGTATGCCGCCACCGGTTATGGCTATATCCAGGCCGGCGAACAGTTGGGCATATACCAGGGCATGGGTGTGCAGCGCGTCTTGCGCTTCAAAGAAAAACCCGACGAGGCCTGCGCCCAGCAGATGCTGCAAAGCGGCGACCACGCCTGGAACTCGGGCATGTTCGTCTGGAAGACAGATGCCATCCTGGCAGAATTTGCCCGCCAGATGCCCGCCCTGAACGCCCAACTGCAAGAGGTGGCACAGGCCTGGGGCAGCCCACGGCAGGCAGATGTTTTGGACCAGGTTTGGCAGCAAGTAAAACCTGAAACGATCGATTATGGCATCATGGAAGACGCCCAGAACGTGGCGGTTATCCCCGCCGCGGGCCTGGGCTGGAGCGATGTGGGTAGTTGGGATTCGTTATTCGATGTACTGCCCACCGACGAGAATGGGAACCTGGTAATGGGCGGCCATCATATTGGCCTGGATACCCGCAGCTCGCTGGTATATGTAGAGAACGAGCGCCGCCTGATCGTCACCCTGGGTGTGGAAGATTTGATTGTGGTTGATACCGGCGATGTGCTGCTGGTATGCCGCAAAGACCAGGCCCAAAAAGTGCGCCAGGTGGTCCACCATCTCAAACAAACCAACCAGGCATACATCTAGAGGAGGCTAATCTTATGGAAGCTTATTGTGTCAAATGTCGCATCAAACGCGAGGTGCAAACCCCCCAGCCCGTCTTTACCAATAACGGCACCCCTGCCACGCGCGGCACTTGCCCTGAATGCGGCACGACCCTGTTTCGCATGGGCAAGACCGAGGCCCACGAAGGCATGGTGGCCCCGGCCAAGGGCAGCCATCGCAAGGGCAAGCTGGTGATCGTCGAATCGCCGGCCAAGGCCCGCACGGTGGGGCGTTTCTTAGGCAAGGGTTTCACGGTCAAAGCCTCCGTTGGCCACGTGCGCGATCTGCTGCGTTCTCAGATTTCGGTCGATGTGGACCACGATTTCACCCCCAAGTACCGCGTGCCCAATGACAAGCGCCCGGTGGTGAAAGAGATCCAGGCATTGGCCAAGACTCACGAAGAGATTTTCCTGGCAACCGACCCTGACCGCGAAGGCGAAGCCATTGCCTGGCACCTGCTGGAATCGGCCAAGATCGATCCCAAGCTGACACGCCGCGTAGTCTTCCATGAGATCACCGAACCCGCCATTAACGATGCCTTTGCACACCCGCGCGATATTGATATGGCCCTGGTGGATGCTCAGCAGGCCCGGCGCGTGCTGGATCGCCTGGTGGGTTATAACCTCAGCCCCCTGCTGTGGCGCAAAGTGCGCAGCCGGCTTTCAGCCGGGCGTGTGCAATCAGTGGCCCTGCGCCTGGTATGCGAGCGCGAAGCCGAGATTGACGCCTTCGTGCCGGTGGAATACTGGTCCATCGCCGCAGAACTGCGCCCCGATGGGTTGAAAGCCAAGGATATCTTCACCGCCAAGCTGGCTAAGATCAACGGTGAGGATCCCGTCTTGCCCAACCAAGAAGTGGTTACCCCAATCCTGGCAGAGATGGAAAAGGCCGCCTACAGCATCACCCGTATCAAGCGTTCTGAGCGCCGCCGCAAGCCCTCGGCGCCCTTTACCACCAGCACCATGCAGCAAGAGGCCTCACGCCGCCTGGGCTATACCGCCCGGCGCACGATGGCCCTGGCCCAGCAGTTGTACGAAGGCATCGATTTGGGTGAGGGTGCAATTGGCCTCATCACCTACATGCGTACCGACTCGACCAACGTAGCTGAGACGGCCCAGGCCGAAGCACGCCAGTTCATTGCCGAGCGCTACGGCCAAAGCTTCCTGCCGCCCGAAGCGCCCAAGTACACCACCAAAGCAAAGGGCGCTCAAGAGGCACACGAAGCCGTGCGCCCCACCTCGGTCATGCGCCAGCCCGACAGCATCAAAGAATTCCTCAACCGCGACCAGTTCCGCCTGTATCAATTGGTCTGGCAGCGTTTTGTGGCTTCGCAGATGGAATCTGCCGTGTATGACACCCTCTCGGTAGAGGTGACCGGCGAGGCACCCGTCAACCAATACCTCTTGCGCGCCTCCGGTTCAAGCGTCAAGTTCCCCGGCTACCTGGTGGTCTACGAAGAAGCCAAGGATGAAGATCGCGCCCCGTCAGAGGAAGAGGAAGAAGCCCGCATCCCGGCCGGGATCGCCGAGGGACAAAAGCAGGCCCTCCAGCGCCTGCTGCCCGAGCAGCACTTCACCCAGCCGCCGCCGCGCTTCACCGAGGCCAGCCTGGTGCGCACCCTGGAAGAATACGGCATTGGCCGGCCTTCTACCTATGCCCCCATTCTGGGCACCATCCAGCAGCGCGGCTACGTGGTGCGCGACGCCAAGCGCCTGCTGCCCACCGAAACCGGCATCCTGGTCAACAGCCTGATCAGCGAGCACTTCCCGGGTGTGGTGGATACGGGCTTCACTGCCCGCATGGAAGAAGACCTGGACCGCATTGCAGCCGGCGAGCAAGACTGGGTGGAGACCATGCGCGAGTTCTACGGCCCCTTTGCCGAGCAGGTTGCACGGGCCGAGGAGCTGATGCCCGAGGTCAAGACCGGCCCCGAGCCCATTGGCCGCGCCTGCCCCGACTGCGGCATGGAATTGGTCATCCGCTGGGGGCGCTATGGCAAATTCATTAGCTGCAGCGGCTTCCCCAACTGCCGCCACACCGAGGCCTGGTTGGAAAAGATCGGCGTGAGCTGCCCCAAAGACCAGGGCGACATTGTAGAACGCAAGACCCGCAAAGGCCGTGTGTTCTACGGCTGCGCCAACTATCCCAACTGCGACTTTACCTCTTGGAAGCTGCCCCTGCCAACTGCCTGTCCGGCCTGCCAGGGCATGCTGGTGGTAGCCAACAAAAACCAGGCCCAGTGCCTGCAATGCGAAGAGGTCTACCCCCTCGACCAGGTGACGGTGGACGAATCAGCCCCGGTAGCCTAGATCTTCGTGATACAACGAAAAAGTGCTGCGTTTTGGCGCAGCACTTTTTCGTTAATCGCAAATTGGCACTACTCTTGCAACCATCAAATTGCCAGTGTAGACAGTTGCATTTTTCGCTGGATTAGTCTACAATAATAACGCTGTATTGCTAGGATATCATGGGGTCATTCCCCTGTTAAATCATTGCGGTTTCGAATCTCACCTCGGAGTAGGATGTATGGATAAAATCCGTGAACAACTTAGCAAGCCCTTAGTCGCTGGTGCAGTAGGTTTTCTCATAGGCTTGATCATCGGCCTGTTCGTCTTTGGCTGGGGTCTCACACCGATCGAATGGGAAAACGCCTCGCCTCAGCAGCTGCACCCTGATTACCAGGCTTTGATGCTGCGCTCGGCAATCGACGCGTACGCCGTAAACCGCGATCCCATCCAGGCCAAGCAGGTTTGGGACGGCCTGGGGGAGGCCGCATCCACGGCCCTGGCAGCGGTCAAATCGAAGCCCGGCGTGACGAGCCCCGAAGCCATTGCGGCATTTGAGGCCGCCACCACCGTGGGCGCACCGGTTGCAGGGGCTGAGCCGACCAAAGCTCCCACCGATTCAACGGCAGCCAAGTCCTCCAGCCTGATGACCATCATCTTGATTTTGTGCGTGGTCACGCTGCTGCTGGGGCTGGCTGTGGTGTTGTTCTTTGTCCTGCGTGGCAGGGGCACCACCGGCACCGGCGAGTTGACCGCGGCCCAAAAAGCCAACCAGGCTGCCCGTGATGCCGAACCTACCGATTACACCGCCCTGGGCGAAGAATCCCCCATGGCACAGTTCATGTCTTCGTACCAATTGGGCGACGACCTGTTTGACGAATCCTTCAGCATCGACTCGCCAGCGGGCGAATTCTTGGGCGAGTGCGGGGTGAGCATCTCTGAGACCATCGGCGTTGGCGAGCCCAAGAAGGCCACTGCGCTGGAAGTATGGGTGTTCGACAAGAACGACATCCAAACGGTCACCAAAGTCATCATGAGCGCCCACGCTTTTGCCGACGCCGGCATTCGCCAGCGCCTGGAAGCCAAGGGCGAGCCCTTCTTGGCTGAGAAAGGCGGCCAGACCGTTCTTGAAACCGCCACCCTGCGCCTGGTAGCTCACATCGTAGATATGGGCTACGGCGAGGGCGCCCTGCCTGAGGGCAGCTTCTTCGACAAGCTGATCCTTGAATTGGCCATCTGGCAGAAGTAAATTCTCTTGAATCAAAAAAGCAGCGCCGGTGCGCTGCTTTTTTGATTCAAGTTTATTCGATCTTCAAGATCTTAAACTTGAGCTTGCCGCCGGGCGTCTCGGCGGTAACCGTATCGCCCACGCGGCGGCCCAACATGGCCTGGCCGATCGGCGACTCGTTGGAGATGCGGCCGTTGCGCGGATCAGCCTCTTTGGCGCCCACCATCATGTAAACTTCTGGTGGATAGTCCTCTTCTTGGATGGTAACATGAGCGCCCACATCCACCACATCGCGCTGGGCCCGGCTCTCGTCAATGATCACGGCGTTGATCAGCAGGTATTCCAGCTCTTGGATGCGTCCTTCCAAGAAGGCCTGGTCTTCCTTGGCCTTATGGTAGTCGGCGTTCTCTGAAAGATCGCCCATTTGAATGGCAGAGCGCAGGCGTTGAGCCAGCTCTTCGCGCGCCGGGCCTTTAAGGTGCGCCAGCTCTTCTTTAAGCTTGGCAGCCCCCTCGGCAGTCAGGTAAACATCTTCGTTGGGTGTCATGGTTTGATGTAAGGATCGAACAGTTTTTGGTATTCTTCGCTGGCATAGCGGTCGGTCATGCCGGCGATGTAATCGCAGACGGTGCGCTCGAGGCCGCGCACTTCGATCTCGCCCTGCACGTGACGCGGCAGGATGGCCGGTTCCTGGCAGTATGCATTGAAGATGTCGGTCAAGAACCGCTCAGCCTTCACCGCCATGCGCACCACGCGCGGGTGGCGGTAGAGGTTGGCATATAAGAAATCCTTGAGCTGGCGGTTGCGGCGGTGCATTTCTGTGCTGAAGCCAATCACATTGTGATCCATGCGCTGCAGCTCATCCACCGAGCGCACGCCGCTCTCGCGCAGGCGCTGATCGGTAGCCAGGATGATATCGGTGACTTCCATGCCGATCAGGCGGCGGATGAGGCGGTGGCGGGCCAGGTCATCGACCACCACGCCGCGCCCACCAATGCTCTCGATCAGGATCTGCCACAGGTCGATATCCTCCAGCATGGCGGGGGTGATCATGCCAGAACGCAGGCCATCATCCAGGTCGTGGGCGGTGTAGGCAAGTTCATCTGCCACATTGGCAATCTGAGCTTCCAAGTGGCCGCGCAGATCGGGGTTGTAATCCGAAGCGTCGGAAATATCGTATTCCGACTCGTGTTTGACAATGCCCTCGCGCAGCTCCCAGGTCAGGTTCAGACCGGGAAACTCGGGATAGCGCTTCTCTAACTTGGTGATGATGCGCAAAGACTGCTTGTTGTGATCAAATCCCCCTTGCTCTTTCATCAGGCGGGCCAGGGTCACCTCGCCCGAGTGACCAAAGGGCGGGTGCCCAAGATCGTGTGCCAGGCAGATAGCTTCAGCCAGGTCTTCGTTGGCACCCAGGGTGCGGGCCAGGCTGCGGCCAATCTGGGCCACCTCGAGGGTGTGGGTCAGGCGGGTGCGGTAATAATCGCCCTCATAGTTAATGAAAACCTGGGTCTTGTATTCCAGGCGGCGGAAGGCGGTGGTGTGTAAAATGCGGTCGCAGTCGCGCTGGAAAGCGGTACGGTATTCCGCCTCTTCCTCAGGGAAGGCACGGCCCTTAGAATTCTTGCTGCGCAGGCCGTAAGGGGCCAGGTGCTGATCTTCAAAAGCTTCTAACTGCTGACGGGTATGATACATGGGCAAAATCCTATAATCTTTGAACAGGGTGAACAAAATGTTCGGATGGGCTAATGCAGTGAATCGAGTCTAACCCAGGAAATGGGAGTTGTCAACTTTAATTTATCAACCCATACCTGCCACCGATGGCAGATTCATGCGCCGCTGGCAGAGGCCAGGCGGATACAGGTGCCCGGGGCGGCCCCTTCCAACGCACCTTGCACGCTGCCAGGCTGCTCGCCTGAAAAGATGAGCACATCCAGACCAGGGATGGCCTGCACCAGGGCCAGCGACTGGCGCACTTTGCTTGCCATCCCACCGGTCACATCAGCGGCATGCGAGCCGCCCAGCCCGGCAGCAATCTCATCCAGGGTGGTGGGAGTGAGGGTTGCCAGCAGGCGGGTGCAGGCAGGGTAATCGGCCCACACCCCGGGCTCTAACCCAGCCAACAGCAGGCGCTCGGGACGCAGGCGCAGGGCCAGGTGTTCAAACAGGTCTTCGGTAGAAAGGATCGTGCCACCGCGAGCAGTGTCGAAAACAACATCGCCATAAACCACCGGCAGCAGGCCGTGTTCCAGCGCACTTTGCAGTGGGCGCAGGTCCCAGCTTTCTACCTGCCCGGCACAAGCCAGGACCGCCGCCGAAGGTGCAAAGGCCACCGCCGGCAG
>Ga0116144_10000534_pt1 | contig 50645 bp, 44 predicted proteins | sample AD_UKC035_MetaG_FD_89746 | JGI IMG/M metagenome (GOLD analysis project Ga0116144, IMG submission 89746) | Active sludge microbial communities of municipal wastewater-treating anaerobic digesters from USA - AD_UKC035_MetaG | ecosystem: Engineered > Bioreactor > Anaerobic > Digestate | place: USA...
GCGGGGAAGCCCACAATGCCTGCCAGGTGGACGATGGCATCTGGCTTGGGCCATTCATCGCGCACTGCATTACGGATGGCGCGCGGCTCACTGACGTTGCTTTTGACGAATTGAAAGTTGGGATGGGGCAGGTACGCCATCAGCGATTCGCCGCCGAACAACAGCTCGTCTACCACCGTCACACGGTAGCCATGTCGCAGCAGCTCGCCGGTCAACAGCGAGCCAATATAGCCCGCTCCGCCGGTTACCAACACGTGCTGAGTCGGTTCAGGTATTGTGCTCATGCATTATTCTCCTGCAGATGCTCGGGATTGATGGTGAGCGTGATCTTGGTGCCGCGCACGACCAACAGCGGTGTATGGTTGGCAGACTGGTTATCGATCACCTGGATGCCTTGTTCCAGGCAGGTGAGGCGGCAGATATCGGCAATATCTGCGGGCTGATCTGCCTGGCTGGCGTTTTCAATGCAAATGCTGTCATAGCCAGCCTGTTTGACCTCAGCCAGAAGCTCGCCCACGTGTTTGCGGGTGTGGCGGTAAAGCAGCATCGATTGCTCGATATAATCGATCGTCAGGCGGGCGCGGAAGGCAATGCCATCGGGCGTGATGATGTAACGCAGTTTGCGCCGTTCAGCGCGTTTCACCTTGACATAGCCTTTGGCGATCATGCGCTTCAGGTGCCAGTTAACGGTGCCAACTGCCACGCCTAGCTGGGTAGCAAGGGAGGCCTGGGTCACATCTGGGTTGTGCTCGATATGCTCGAGCAGGGTCATTTCGCGGGCGGGGTCAGGAGGTATGTTCATTTCAGCCTAAAATTCAATAGCTGAATTATAACTGCTGATTTAAATAGGTCAAGGTGTGCAGGGCGCGTCACGCCTCGCACACCTTGACCTGTTGTGGCTTAGCAAACGTTAAAGGCGCTGACCACTCGCAGCATCTCAAAGCCCTCGGCGTAGGCGCGTTCAGCCAGCGCTCCTTGGCGGATCATGGTGGCGCGCAGCACCTGGGGCTCAAAGTAGTAACGCTCGTGATAGGTCGAATACTTCGACAGCGCTTCAATCTTGCGTTCGGCATCCTGCTCAGAGACCTCTACCAAGAAGTGGGGGAAGAAGCCGTAACTGCTGCGCAGAGCGTCAAAGCCCAACACAGTGGTGCCGCGAAAAGCGCGCAGCACCTCTTCGGTGGTCTGCACATGATCCTGGTGGATATCAGAGCGGGTGTGCGTAAAGACGATATCTGGCTTAAAATCGCGATTGAGACGGTATAAGAACTCGAGGATCTCCTGGCGCATCTGGGGGAAGCGCCGCGTCTCAAACGCCTCGAGGATGTCTTTCTCGGGCGGCACGCCCAAAACCTGCATGCTGCTGCGGTGCTCAGCCACCAGGTTTTTCAGGGCCGGGTTTTTTTGGTTGTCTGATAGCGTAACGCACAAGATATCGGCTTTGCCGTTGATATTGGCGATCAATGCCCCGCAACCCAGCTCAATATCGTCAGGATGCGCGCCGATGAAGCAAATTCGTTGGCCGTAAATATTCATGCCCATAAGGTATTCCAGTGTCTTGCAAAACAGCTAAGCGTGGGCGATGAAACCGCCGACCACCTTGACCATTACCAATTGCCCGTCTTCTTTCATGCGGCGTTCAGACACATCCTTGATCTTTCCCATGATGCGCTCGAAATCCTCGGGGCTTTCAAAGAAACTTTTCCACAGCTTGCGGTCTTCTGAAAGGGAGGCGCGCGTATAATCGAGGAACGGCTCGACTGCCTCGAAGGTCAGGGGATTTTCAAAAATGTGTTCTTCGACGCTTTTGAACTGGCTGCGCATGGCGCTCAGGATCTGGCTGCTGTAGCGTGATGAACCCGGCATGGGCGGGATTTCTTTGCCGGTGGCTTCGCGGATGACATCGTAGAATAGCTGCTTGTTTTGGGGCATGGGCCCGCTGGTGAAGAGCCGCCCACCGGGTTTGAGCACGCGGTGCATCTGGCTGATGGTGTAGGGGATATCGGCGGCGTAGTAGATGGCGAAACAGCAGGTCAACAGATCGAACTGTGCATCGGAGAAGGGGAAGGCTTTGTTGAAATCTAGCTCGGTGATGGTGATGGGGCTGCCGATCTTAGCGTTCTCTTCACGCGCCTTGGTGAGCAGCTCTTCGTTGAGGTCACCACCGGTGATCTCGGCCTGGCCCTGCAGGGCCTTGTGGAATAAGAAACACTGCTTGCCCGCGCCGCAGCCTACATCCAAGATGCGGGCGCCAGGCTGGACGTTCAAAAGATCCAACATCCATTGGTCAATATCCTTGCCGCCGTATTTCTTGTGGATGTCGATACGGGTCAGCAGGTCTTCGGTGGTTTCACGGTATTCGATCGTCATGGGGAACCTTTCTCTGATTAAGTGGGAAATATTATACCATTGGTCGGATTAGATTTCATTCTGTGTGGGGCCTGTCGCTTGCTTTACGGTTGCGCTTTGCATGCGCTGATATCCGCCAGGATGCGGTAGTCTGTGCCAATCGAGGCCGGTTCTCTGCGTTCTTCCATGAAATTCACACATGGCTGTTCGAAGCGGGCCTGTTGGGCCTTGCTCAGGCTGTGCCACCAGCCCGCCTCAAAATATACATAGTCGAAACCAGCCTGGCTGATGGTGACCGGGTTGGGGTCATCCACCAAGGCCTGCCATTCGGGCAAAGGAAAATAGATGGCAGAGTGGGCGCGTGGAATACGCCCAAACAAAGCCGGAGCGCGAGATGCCATGGGGTCAAAGACCTGGGCCGAAGCTGGCAAGCGGTTCCAATAATCTTGGGCGATGCCGGCGTCCAGGTCGGTCAGGTAATATGTATATTGTGTAAAGCACAGGGCGGGAAGTTGGAACGCCAGGATGACCACGCCGCCTGCCAGGGCAACGATGCAGCCCAGGTCCAGGCCCAGGCGGGCGGGCAGGTTCAACTGCTTACCCTTTTGCCAGAGGATGGGAAAGCCCAGCACCAGCCAGGTCCATAGGGCCGTATCGGCCATGCGCGTGGTAGAGCGGTCCACGCCGTATTCCACCAGCAGGCCAAAGAGCAGGCTGAGCAGTGCGCTCCAGCCCAGTCCCAGGCTGAACCAATCGGCGCGGCGGCGCCTGGGCCACTGCCAGGCAATCACCACCGGGATCAACAGCAGCACCGGGCCCAGCTCAGCCAGCAATGCCAGAAGCTGGCGCACATCCAGGATGGAGAGCTGCCCCAGGTGGGCTGAATAGAGCCCAGGAGGCCAGCGCAGGGCGAAGCCATAAGCATTCGAGTTGGCGGCACTTCCTCCAAGCAAGGCGGCCCCCAAGCTGCGCAGGGTTTCGGTGATGAATCCACCTTGCAGCGCGCTGAGCAGTGCCGATGAAGCCAGCACCACACCCCACTGCAGGATACTGCCCCCCGGTAAGAAAGGTCTTTTCGCTGCCCTTTTGCCCACAGCCAGCACAGCCGCCAGGGCAATGCCAAGCCACAGCATGGCGAAGAGATGTTCGGCGCTGAGGGCCAGGTTGGCGAAGATCAGAGTCCAGGCTGCCAGGCCCAGCGGCGTGAAGCGGCGCTGGGGCGGCAAGAGCAAAAGCAGCGTCAGGATGGTCATATAGGGTAAAGCGCCGGTGCTGCCCAGGGTAAAGGTCACCGGCACGAAGATGCCATTGTGGAAAGCGAAGGGGAAAGAGATGGGTCCACTGCCATCAATGACCCAGGGCCGAGATAAGGCAATCGCCAGCGTAGAGCCGGTATCCAGGCCGGTATTGCGCATTTGAATGCCCTCGCTCAGCCATGCCAGCCAGGACCCAGGCAGCAAGGCCAATAACCAGCGTGCGCCTCCGCCAAGGCCAAATAAAAGCCCGCCCAGCCACCCGGCCTTGCGGGAATGGGTCATGCGCCGCACCCACAGGTAGCCCAGCACCAGGGTGAAGGCCAGCGCCGCGGCGCGGCTGGCATCCCAGGCGCTCCAGGGGAACAAGCCTCCTAACCGCACCAGGCTGGCTGCAAAAACCTGGATCCCATAATGGTATGCAAAACGCAGGTCGGGGTTAACGTATAAGTGGGGGGGAATGTCGCCGGCGGCCATGGTGGAGACGAGCGGAATGTGCAGGTATTCGTCGAAGAGCGCCAGGCCGCGGTGGATGAAGGTGAAAAGAACGGTCAGAATTGCGATGGCCAGTGGATATTGAATGATGGATAAGATCAGGCGCAGCGCATTTTTTAGGCCGGTCAGGGTAATGGGTAAGGCTGCCTGCCCAGGCAAAGCCGCCCTGGCTGTAAGCAGACCAGCGAGCAGGATGCCGACTGCGCTCAGCCAATAGGCCGGGGTGAGCGGCAGCAGGTTTGCCAGCAGGTTGCTCAGGGTGATGAACAGCAGCAGGCCGGCAGATAGGCCCGTGACCAGGCGCTCGGCGCGCCGCAGGTGAAAGGCGTTACCAGCCAGCAAACAGCCGCCTACCGCCCAAGAAGCGGTCAGCAGCAGGTACAAGAATAGATCAAGCGGGTTATCGGTGCGGATCCAGTACATAGGGGCTTACGCTTTGCTTAGCGGCAGGGTTCAGCGCGCGGCACGTAGAGCACCACGCCCGCCGTTTCCAGTTCTACCAGAGGCTCGTAATCGCACAGCAGCGGCTCTGAAACGTGACGCACCCAGGCATCATTCTCCTCGCCAAAGCTGTGCGCCGGGCCCTGGTATTGGGTGTTCATTGGCTCAGCCACGATGACAGCGTACCGCTGGTTCAGCAGGTCTGCGTGGAAGGCGCTGAGATAAGGGGTGTTAGAGGCCATGGCCATTTCCATCAAGAAAACCAACTCATAATCAGCCACCAGGGGCGCATCTACCTGGTCCAAAGCCAGCAGGTGGCGCTGGTTGATGAACAGCACTTCGCCGCCTTGCTGAACGGCGCCCTCCACCACCTGGCGCAGCGTTTGCAGTTCTGCCTGGGCCACAGGCAGGTTGTGGTGAGGCAGGGGACCGCCAGATGCGATGGCAAAGAGGATTGGGACAAGCAGGGCCGCGGCCTGTAATATGACTGTGAGCGCGTGGAGAATGCCGCCTGGAGCGCGGCTGTGGTTGCTTTGTGCGGCGGACCCGGCAGGGGAGGCATCTGGAAGCATGCGTTCCAGGGTGATGAAGGCCCCAATGACCAGGAGCAGGGCCAAGTAGGCATCCAGGTTGTGCAGGTTGCTACCGCCGCCAATCTTAACGCTGACCACTACCCCGCCGGCAAACAATACAAAGAGAATAGCCGCCAGGCCGAGCAGGCGCAGGAAGTGATAACGGCGCCAATTCTGCGCCAGGTGCAGGCAGATGAGCAGTACCAGCGGCAGCGAGACCAGGATGGCGCTGGGCAAGATGCCCAGGGGATAGGTGGGGTTGGGGCGCAGGCGATACCAGAGCAGATCAGAACTGAAGCTGGAGCCAAACTGCTCTGGCGGGTTGCCCGACCACAGCTTGTAAGCTGTTTGCGAAGCATAGGCCGCGGCGCTGCCTAGCAAAGTCCAACCGGCGGGGGGCAGCAAGTATCGCCATGCGGGGCGGGTCAGAGGCCGCTCGAGCAGGTACAGGGCAGCCGCCAACAGCCCTGGAACGGGCAGCCAGTTGATTCGGCTGATGCCTGCCCACAGAGAGGCCAACAGCACCATCAGCAGGGTGCGCCAGGGTTTCTGCCCGTCATAAGCCCACAAGACCAGGATTACCATCACCAAGAGGTGATAATAGACCGGACCCTGGAACAAGAACAGCGCCGCCCATGCGGCAACGACTGCTGTGGCGACCGCAATGCCTAATTTGCCCACTGTAGTAAGAACTTCAGTCGTTACCAGGCCCAGCCGCTTTGCCAACAGCCAGCCTGCCAGGCCGCTGGTCACCAGCCAGAGCAGCACCTGCCACAAGCGGTGCAGCCACAGCGGCGAATGTGGAATGAGGAAGGGGACGGCTTGCATCAAATAACGGCTGGGATGCAGCACTGAGGGCGGAACGTGCAGGCCGTACAGCCGGTCTGAAAGGTACAGCGACCCATAATAATATCGGCTGACTTCAGACCAACCCAGCGAAAAGGGGAATGTGGAGATATCTGGCAAGAAAGCTGCCAGCTTGTACACCACGCCTTGGGCCAGGGCCGCCAACAGCAGGGCCTGCCTCCAGCCCAGGATGGCCTTGGTGCGGCGCAGGATCCAGGCTGCACCCCCCACCAGCAACACAAAAAGCGCCACGCGCAGCGGGAAAACCAGGTCTTCGGGCAGGCTGGATAAGTATGTTCCGGCAGGCCCCATCACCAACCAGGGGAAGAGGAACAGCCAGAGCAAAAAGAGTAGGCTGAGAGAATGTTTCATTAAGCAGCGTAAACAGGAATGGGTTAGCGGCGACGTCCGCGGCGGAAGAGTGCCAGGGGCAGCAGGATGAAAGTGGCCAACGGCCATACCCAGGATAAATCACCCGGCCCATTGGTGCCGGTGCAGGCGATGCGGCGGCGGATGCGCACCAGGCGGTATTCCTTGGTGGCCGCGTCCAGGGCTTCGTCGCTCATCTTGACCGGATCCAGGCCGGCGGCATAAGCTGCAAAACCGCTGGCAAAAAGCACCTGGCGCAGAATGGCCATGCGGTTCGGGTCGTCAGATACGTCAATGGCGTCCCCCGCCCACCATCCATCAGGCAGCCAGACCTCAACATTGGGGTTCCTAAGCATATTGCGGTACCAATCTGCCAGTTTGCCAAAACCGGCTGTGCAGTAGATATCGCCCTCAATGATGGTGTAGTTCACTGGTGTGCGCCGCCGCTGCCCAGATTTGCGCCCGGTGTGGGTCAATACCATGATGCGCCCGCCCACCTGGGGCCACCAATTGACCCAGGAGCCCAGTCCCAGCCGCCACAAAAGCAGCATGAAGGGATTTAGATAATTTTTAAAGCCGCGGCGCAGTTTTTCATCAAAAGAAGATTGAGAAGGTAAGGAAGGTAATTGGGTGCTCATCTTTTCCTCCACGTTCAAAGCTTACCACAGAACGTGCTTATAGCAAATGTTTATTTGGCTTTTGTAGAGCCGGCCAGCATTTCGGGGACGAAGAGCACGCCGGGCAGGCTGGCGAACATCTGCAAGACGCGCATCAGCAGCGCCAGGGTCAGGGCGCTGGATGGGGAGATGCCCCCCAGGGTGGTGTAGAAAAAGGTCATCGAAAGCTCTTGCAAGCCCATGCCGTTGATCGAGATGGGCAGCAAGGTGACAAAATAGGTGGCGCTCCACAATCCGGCAATCGACCAGAATGAGATGCTTTCGCCCATGCCGCCCAGCAGCAGCCAGACCTGGGCAAAGGTGCACAGCATATGGATCCAGGTGCAACCCAGGGCTCCCAGCAGGGCGCGCGGTTGGGCTAGCCAGCGTTTCAGTACTTCGAACAGGTCGTGAATGGCATGCTTCAGACGCTCCCACAGCTTGCCCAACCAGGGAACGGCCAGCAGAAGAGGCTGCCCTTGTTGACCAGACGCAGCGGGGGCGGCATTTAGCCAGCGGATGAGGTCTGGCAAGATAAAAGGCAGGGCCATGGCCATGCCCGCCATACCCACCAGCCGGTCGGCCACCAGTGCCGCCAGACTGGTGGCCCGGTCATAGCCCAGGCGCAGGGCGGCACCCAGGCGCACCACATCGCCGCCGATGGTGGTGGGCAAGAAGTTAGAAGCGAAGAGCCCGGCCATGGTGATGCGCAGACTTTGCCAGTACGAGATGCCTGTGTTGGCTGAACGCATCAGCACATGCCAGCGCCCAGCCACAGCCAGGCGAGAGATGAACACCAGCAGCAGGGCCAGAACCAAACGCCACCCGGCAATTTGCCGGATGGCGGAGGCAATCTCATCCCAACCTTGCTGGGCGAGCAAGTAGATCAAAAGGGCGACCGCCAACAGCGTGCCTACCCAGCGCAGCAGGGGTGGGCGGGCGGCGGGCGTTTCGGGCGTGCTCAGGCGATCTCCTTCCCCAGGCGCTTGATATCCGCTTCAACCATCATGCGTACCAACCCTTCAAAATTAACCTGGGGCTGCCAGCCGAGTACATTTTTCGCATGGCTGGGGTCTGAAACCAGCAGGTCAACCTCGGCCGGGCGGTAAAACCGTGGGTCTACCACCACGTACTGTTCGTAATCCATGCCCAGGTGGCCAAATGCCTTCTCGCAAAACTCGCGCACCGAATGCGTCTCACCGGTGCCAACCACAAAATCATCGGGCTGATCGGCTTGCAGCATGCGCCACATGGCTTCTACATAGTCGCCGGCAAAGCCCCAGTCGCGGCGCGCTTCCAGGTTGCCCAGGCGCAGCTCTTTGGCCAGGCCAAGCTTGATGCGGGCGGCACCATAAGTGATCTTGCGGGTCACAAATTCGAGACCGCGGCGCGGGCTCTCGTGATTGAACAAGATGCCTGAAACTGAAAACAGGTTGTACGACTCGCGATAGTTGACCGTGATCCAGTGCCCGTACATTTTCGCTACCCCATAGGGGCTGCGTGGGTAGAAGGGTGTCGTTTCGCGCTGGGGCACTTCGCGCACCTTACCAAACATTTCGGAGGAAGACGCCTGGTAAAAGCGCGTCTTGGGGCTGATCAAACGAACCGCCTCCAGCATGCGTGTCACGCCCAGGCCGGTCACCTCGCCGGTGAGAACGGGCTGGTTCCAGGAGGTGGGAACGAACGATTGGGCCGCCAGGTTGTAGATCTCGTCAGGCTTATGCTGTTCGAGCAGGTCCATCAGCGAGCTTTGATCGTGCAGGTCGCCCTGGATGATCTCGATATCGTCTTGCAAATGTTGGATGCGTTCAAAGGTCAGGGTGCTGGAGCGGCGCACCATGCCAATGACTTTATAGTTTTTGGAGAGCAGCAGCTCTGCCAGGTAAGAACCGTCTTGACCGGTAATCCCGGTGATAAGCGCAGTAGGCAAGTTCATTCTCCTCGAGAGATAAAATTCAGAAAGTGAATTATAACCTATCGCCCCTGGATTTTGTCTTCCGATCTTTGAGCCAGCCGCCAACCAGGATGAGCAGGGTGATGACCAGGGTTGCGGCAATCATGATCCGGATATCCAGGTGAGGCAGGCTGGTGAAGTAGCGGCTGGCGTACCACTCGGTGAACATCCCTACGAAGACGGCTTCAACAGCTAACCAGCGGTACAGCCAGGCGTCGCCGCGTTGGCGGGCCCAGCCCCAGGCCCAGGCAGCCAAAAGGGCCTGCCAGGCCAGCAGGATGGCGCGATAGCGCGGGTTGTCCCACTGGTCGCCGCCTGCGTTCAGGGCCGCAATAATGATCCATGCCCATCCGGCCACGCTGAGCCAGGTCAACTGCATGCGGCGTGCTTCGCCTTTGGCGCGCAGCGCGCCGGTGAGCCCGTACACCAAGAAGGGCGCTAGGGCATACCACCCGGCGGCGCGTAAGAATCCAATCGTGCGCATCAGGGGGGCGGCATCGGGGTCGCCAACCACAGCCGGAAGGACGGGTTGGGCAATGCCATATACCGTCACAATCAACCAGCGCCACTGCTCACCGGCGCTGTCGAGCAGTTTTTGGAACATGCCAGAAGCGCGCTCGGTGAGGTAGGATTGGAATTGAAAGTTGTTTTGCAGCCAGGCAAATAGTACGCCAAATGGCCCGCTGCCCTGCAAAGAAGGCAGGTTGGCCAGGATCGCACCCCCTACCAGCAGGGCCACCACCAACAAGCCCGCCAGCAGAGTGGCAGGCAGCAAGACCCGGCTGCGTTGAGAAGAGAGCCAGGCGCCGGGGTCAAGAACCCAGGCTCCCAACAAGACTCCAATAGCGATAAAAGCGGCCAGGGGTTGGATCAAGAAGAGGATCAGCCCCGCGGCAACCACCCAGGCGATGGCCGGCCAAAACCGGCCGGTCTCATGTCCCTCTTTGTGCGCCTGGGCCAGACCAAAGAAGGTCATGGCAACGGCAGCTAACACAAAGGGTTCACGCATCTGGCTGGAGCCTAACAGCACGCTCTCGGGGTAAAGGGCAAAGATCCAGGCGGCTGTAGCGCCTATCCCCGGGCCGAACCAGCTTCCAGCGGCCTTGCCAAGCAGCAGGGTACCGCAGGCCGCGGCAGCCGCCCCCAAAAGGACGATCATCAGCGGGCGGTGGGCATCAGGGCTGAGCAGGCGGTAGATCGCGGCGCTCAGTGCCAGCAGGCCCCCGTACTGGTCACCGGAATAATCCCCTGAAAAGGCATCGCTGAGCGGGTCGGAGGCTGTCGCCAGCTCCCAGGCCTGGGTATCGCGGATGTAGGCGTCGTGGAAGACATAACCGGCCTGGTGCTCTACGCTATTCGCATAGCCAAGAATGGGCAAGAAAATCAATAACAGCCCGCCAAGTGCCAGGCGGGCCCCAAAAGCAAGTTGGGCTGGGGCCAGGGTTGCTTTGTCGCTGCCAGAGACTTTCCAGGCGCCGTAGATGGCGGCCGCGGCCAGGGCAAATAACAGCGTGTATGCACCCCAGGCGGCCAGAAAATTGCCGCGCCCATCGATGATGGCCAGCAGGCTGCCCCCACCCAAGATTTGGATGGTCCAGGACAACGCCTGGCGGAGAGGTGGAGGAATTCGGTTAAGAAAGGTTTGATCGCTCATGTACGCTCTCTGCGTGATGATTACTTCTCATCTTTTTTGGAAAAGCCGGCGCTCTTTGATGTTTTGAATCCAATGCGGAGCGGCCTGGCCCAAGTACCACAGCCCCCATAAGATCACGGTGGATTGCAACGGAACCAAAAAGCGGGGGTTATCACCGTGATCGAGCATCGATTGCAGGATGGATGCAATCCAGATGCTGGCAGCCAGATACCATAAAAAGGGTGCAAAGGTGGGTTGAGCAGCTTCTCCACGGTTGGCGAGGGCGGTGCCAGCCGGGGTGCGCCGTTTTATGAAAAATTGCTTCGCTTCGTGGAACATCCACAGCAAAGATGTGATCACGAAAAACAGGTTGAACCCGGCAGCAAGGATGCGCTGGACGTTGACCAGCCATTGGATCGGTGCAGCCAGGGCCGGGATGCGCAAGGCCTCTGGCGACCAGTAGACGGGTGCAAACCAGAAGTACCACCAACCCTTAAGTACATTGCGTAGATATAGTTCTGGGTGTTCCAAGATCAGTCCGGTTGAGATGTGGGCCAGGGTGCGCGAGAGATCGTAGAAATTGAGGCCAGAAACCTTACTCAACTCAGGGATGGCATCCCAGATGGTGTTGGTTTGCGTGCCGAATTGCGCAATGTGAGCATCCCGATAGCGCAAGTATGTGTCTCGAATGACGGCATACTCATCAGGGGCATATTCAAAAAAGCCGCCGGTATGCTGTACCAGGTGGTACCCGGTCATGGTGGTCAGCCCCCAATCCCCAAACCGGCTGTGGATGAAAGTGACCCAGCCGCCGAGGATCAGCGCCACCGGCACAAGAAAAACCAGTAAGTTGAAGAGCCAGCGCTTTGGGTCAAGCGGCTTGATCGTCCCAGGTTTGAGACCTGCCAGGAGGATAAAGAAAAGAGCGATGAAGGGCAAGTAAATGAATAGGGGGCGCGTGATGAGGGCTAAAGCGCTGAAAAGTCCAATGGTCAAAGCCAACAGGGGAGAGGGGGGTTTGGCAGGCGACCCCTTCTGCAAGAGAAGCACCCCTGCCAGGGCCAGGATGATCAGGAATGTGGTCAGGGTTTCGGTGAGCAGGTTGGCTTCGAAGAAAAGCTGGCCCAGGCTCAGGCTGTGCGCCAACCCTGCCAACCCTGCCAGCCATGCTTTGCCGCTCAGCCGCCAGGCGATGTAGAAGAACAGCAGGGTGATGGCCAGGCCCATAACCATTTGCACCAACCACACACGCTCATCTGAGCCGACGATCGCCAGGAAGACTGGATAGCCTGGCGTGCGTGTGCCGTCGTAGCGCTCAAAGTGATTCAGCACCGAGCGTGATAAGCGGCGGTAAGAGGCAGAATCGCCGTAAGGCACGGGTGCATAACCCACCAGCAGGGCAATGCGCACCAGGATAGCCGCGGCAAGGGTGATGCCAAGCCAAATGCGAAGGGGGCGTTTCTCTTGATTCATTGCCAGCCTTCGATGGCACGGGCAGCACGTGCTTGCCATGTAAAGCGTTTCACGTCTTGCAGGGCTTGCTGGGCCAGATGCAGGCGGCGGGGTTGGTCTTGATACAGCGCTTGCAGAGCGGCGGCCCATGCTTCGGGATCTTCGGGCGGGCACAGCACGGCATTGGTCTCGTTCAACACTTCACCGATCACGGGCAGGTCACTGGAGATGATGGCGCGACGGCAAGCCATGTAGTCAAACATCTTCATTGGGCTGGCATACAAGGCTGAATTGCCCCCGCTGCTGCCGGCAATGGTGCGTTCATATGGCATCAGCAGCACGTCTGCCGCCGCCTGGTAAATGGGCAGCCGGTGGTTCTCAATAAATCCGGTCAGGGTGACGTTGTTCAGTTTCTCAGAAGCCAGGCGCTCCTTCCAGTGGTTCACATCATTGGGGTTGCCGCCCACCCACAAAAAGTGCAGGTGAGAGAAGCGCTGTGCCAGCGCTACCAGCATATTCATCCCCCGGCCTGGGTAGAGATGCCCGGTGTACCCCACGGTGAACTGTTCAGGCAGGCCGAGTTCGCTTCGGGCCTCGGACGGCGGGGGTAGGGAGGCGTAGCGCTCAAGGTCAATGGCATTGGGAGAGATCACAGTCTCCACATGGGATAGCGAATAACGGGCAGCCAATAACTGCTTCAGCGCCTGGGTGATCGGCAGGATGCGCTTGCGCCCGGGCAGGCCGAGAAAGATGCGGAAGAGCCAGGGCCCTAGCCCGCCTTCGGGTGGGCCGTGCATCTCCAGGATCACACCCAATCCTGCCAGGAGGGCCAGGTCAGCGGCTTGTAAAGGCCATACATAAACCAGGCCGGCTCCCAAGGCCTTGGCCCGCCGGACTGCTCGCCAGCAAAAATCATAGCGTTTCCAGCGTGGGTGGGCAGGCATCCATTCGATCGGGAAGAGATCTGCCAGCCCATAATGGGTTTTCAGCGCCTCTGGGGTTGGTGGTTGGCTGCCCGCCCTGCGCGGCACCAGCAGGTGCACCTCATGCCCAAGCTGGGCCAACGCCTGGCAGGCTTTCATTACCTGGATGCTGTTGGCGGTTGCAGAGGGGATTTCAGATGCAGCAATGCAAGTGATTTTCATGCTTCACTATTGCCATTGGTGGCGGCAATCTCTTGGCTTCGCATCTTGCTCAGCCCTTTCCAGATGATCACGCCAATGGAGGCGACAAAATACGCCGACATGATGGCGGCCTCGGCAACATATCCCAGGGCGGGCAGCAGCCAGAAGGTGAGCAGGGTCTTGAAGGAGCCCACCACAGCCGATACTTTGAGTGGAAAGACGGGCATCCCCAGGGCCAAGAGCAGGGGGCGGTTCCAATGCAAGATATTGGCAAAACCGTAGCCCACCAATAACAGCACCAGCGCCGGATAGGCCGGGCTGAAATCGGGCCCGTACATGAAGGGAATCAACCAGGCGCCGAAGACCACCAGCCCGAGCGATACGGGCAGGGTCCAGGCGGCGGCGATGGCGCTGACGCGTTTGAGCAGGCGGCGGGTCAGCACCCAATCACGGCGAGCCGTGGTCTGGGCGATCTCAGCATAGGTGGGCGCAATGAAGGGCTCGATGGGCAGCATCACCATATTGATGAGCTTCATGGCATAACTGTAGTACAGCCCTTCAATTGGCGAACGCAGCAGTGAGATGAGCAGGGTTTCGCTGTCGCGCACAGCCAGGTTGACCGTGCCCTGCAGGTTGGTGCTGATGGCAAAGCGCAGGATGGCGCGCCAATCAGGAACGGTGCGCAAAGAAGTGCGCCACCAGCCGCGTCCCAGGCTGGCGTTGAGCTGGCGGAAGGCCAGGGTGACGATCACCAGCCCCGCAAAGGCCTTACCCAACAGATAAGCTAACAGCACCGCTCCCAGGTCCCATTTGGCGATCCAGGCAGCCAGGATCAGCACGGTGGTGATGATGCTTTGCCCCAGGTTGACCAGCGCCACCTGGTTAAAGAGTTTGAAAGATTGCAAGACCCCAGTAGCGGTCTCGTATCCAAAATGGGTCAGCAGGTACAGGCCATAGATCAAGAAGAGCGGCGTGAAGGCCTCGTCTTTAGCCAGGTAACGTGCTGCCAGAGGTGCAGACAGCACAAGTACACCATACGCCAGGATGACTGTGATGGATTCGACCAGGGCCGCCCCCTTGACCATGGCCGCGGCCCGGTCTTTGCGCTCATCAGCCAGGGCCTGGCCCAGGTAGCGCACCACCAGCTCGCTCATGCGGAAGGAGAGCAGGCGGTTGACATTTGACGCATACGGCATGATCACCGCAACCAGCGGGCTGAGAGCCTCTGCCCCCAACAGGCGTGCTGCCAGGATGCCTTGCAGCATGCTGAGCGCCACGGCAATTGCATTGCTGCCGAAGATATAGCTGCTGTTCTTGACGATGCCGCGCAGGAGTTTATCCTGCCACCAGGCACGTAGTGTGTCGGTGATGCGAGGTTTCTCTGCCATTAAAGCTTGATCTGGCTGGCCCAGTCTCGTTCGGCCTGGTACCAATCGACCAGGCGTTTGACACCTTCTTGCAGGGATACGGTAGGCTCCCAGCCCAGCAGCCGCCCGGCCTTCTGCGTATCTGCCCAGTTGGCGAGCATATCCGCCGGGTGGATTGGCTGGCGTTCAATGATCGCTTGGCGGCCAATATAAGTCTCAAACAGGTGCAGAAGCTGGTTGATGCTGATGGTTTCGTGCCCGCCCAGGTTGATGATCTCATAACCGAGCGGCTTGAGCCCCAAGATAACGCCGCGGGCGATATCATCCAGGTAGGTGAAGCCGCGCGTCTGTTCGCCATCCCCATTCAGTTTGACGGGCCGGCCCTCGCTGATCCATTGGGCAAAACGGAACATGACCATATCTGGACGGGGGGCGGGGCCGTAAACAGTGAAGAAGCGGAAAATGGTCACGTCCAGGCCGTATAGGTAATGGTAGACATGGCATAAGGCTTCCGCGCCTTTTTTGCTAGCAGCATAAGCCTGCAAGGGCTGGTTGCTGTCGGCATCTTCAGGGGTGGGCAGGGGGGCATCTTTGCCATAGATGCTGGAAGTGGATGCCAGGATGAACTTGGAGATACCCTGGCTGCGGCACATCTCCAGCAGATTCAGCGTGCCGGTCACATTGGTATCTACGTAGACCCAGGGGTCTTCAAGCGACTGCCGAACGCCCGCTCGTGCAGCCAGGTTGATGACCGCGTCAAACCGGTTGGCTTTGAGCGTTTCAATCGCAGCGCGGTCGCTGATATCCAGGTGTTGGAAGGTGAAAGCAGCCCCGCCTGGCCCTGCCGGCAGAGCCAACAGCTTTTTCAGGCGGTATTCTTTCATGCGTGGGTCGTAGGCGTCGTTCATGTTATCCACCCCAACCACATTGTGCCCGTTTGCCAACAGCAGCTCGCAAACGCGCGATGCAATGAAACCGGCAGTTCCGGTGACCAGGTAATTAGCCATATCTTTTCTTTAAAGCCTGAAAACCTTCGGATTATCCTTGCCCAATTTGCCCAGGGCGTTGCGAGTATCCACCACCAGCTTGGCGGCATCCAGGATGGCTGGATAATCGTAGGTGCTGTGGTTGGTGATGATCACCACGCAGTCTACGGCGCGCACGGCTGCCATCAGGTCGGGTACGCTGATCATATCCCAACCATCGTGGTGCAGTTGGGCAATATATGGATCGTGGTACAGCACAAGGGCGCCCTTCTCTTTTAGCAAGGTAATTACATCCAGGGCCGGGGATTCGCGCAGGTCATCGATATCTGGCTTATAGGCAGCACCCAGCACCAACACACGATTGTCCTTGAGCGCCTTGCCCTGCGAGTTCATGCCGTCCATCACCAGGCTGATCACGTGGCGCGGCATGTTGCTGTTGATCTCTGAGGCCAGTTCAATAAAGCGGGCTGTGTACTTGAGGGCGTGCAGCTTCCAGGATAAGTAAAGTGGGTCGATTGGAATGCAGTGCCCGCCCAGCCCTGGGCCGGGGGTGAACTTCATGAAGCCAAAAGGCTTGCTGGCGGCGGCGTCGATCACTTCCCACACGTCTACGCCCAGGCGTTTGCACATCAGGGCCATCTCGTTGACCATGCCAATGTTGACCATGCGGAAGGTGTTCTCGAGCAGCTTGGCCATTTCGGCCGCCTCGGTCGATGAGACTGGCACAATGGTCTTCAGTGCCTGCCCGTACCAGGTAGCAGATACTTCAGAACAGTTGGCGGTGATCCCGCCGATCACCTTGGGCGTGTTGTAGGTGGTCCAGTCCTCGCGGCCCGGGTCCACGCGTTCTGGCGAAAAGGCCAGGAAGAAATCCTCGCCCGCCGTCAGCCCCAGTTCCACACCCAGCTTGGGCAGCAGCACCTCGCGCGTGTTGCCTGGGTAGGTGGTTGATTCGAGCACCACCACCATTCCGGGGTGCATGTACTTGGCCAGTTTTTCAGTCGCCGCCAGGATGAAAGACAGGTCGGGATCGCCTTCTTTGCGCAGCGGCGTGGGCACGCAGATGCTGACCGCATCGGTTTCTTCCAGGCGGGAGAAATCGGTGGATGCAACCAATTTCCCAGCCTTGACCAGGCGACTGACCTGTTCGCTGGGTACGTCTTGGATATAGCTGGTACCCTGGTTGAGCGAGTTTACCTTGCGCTCATCGAGATCAACGCCAATTACATGGAAGCCGGCCTCTCCAAAAGCGACAGCCAGCGGCAGCCCCACGTAGCCCAGGCCAATGATACCGACCTTGGCGGTGCGGTCCTGCAATTTGGTAATGAGAATTTCCTTGATTGTGGGTGACATATGTTTACCCTTCTGTTCGTTTAGAATAAGCTCAACTGTTTCGGCTCTGCCTTGGGTTGAGTATCGTTTTGAGATTCAACCGGCGTGGCTTTGTCCTTCAAGGTTATCAAGTCTGGCAAAGAGGCAAAGTCGCGCTCAAGTTGTGGTTTTAAGGATGGCTGGTGCAAGGCAGCCGCTGGGTGGAACATGGGAAGCACCAGGCGGCCCCTGACCTGGAAAGACTGCCCGTGCACTTCACTGATCTTGACGTTTTGCAGGAAGCGGGCCATTGAGAAGCGTCCCAGGGTCACGATTACCTGCGGGTTGATGGCCTGGATCTGGCGCTCAAGATAATCGCCGCAAGCAGCCAACTCTTCGGGCAAGGGGTCACGGTTGCTCGGCGGGCGGCACTTGATCACATTGCCGATAAAGACTTCTGAGCGTTGCATGCCAATCTTTTCCAACAACTCATCCAGGTATCTGCCGGCGGCGCCTACAAAGGGCCGGCCCTGCTCGTTTTCGTGAAATCCTGGCCCTTCGCCAATGAACATGATGCAGGCGTTTGCAGGGCCTTCACCTGGCACCGCGTTTTTTCGGGAGTAATGCAATTGACAGCGTTGGCAATTGGATACTTCTTGGGCCACATGCTGTAGGGTTTCTTCGGCCGCGCTGAGATTCACCATGTCTAAGTGTGTCGCTCCTTATCTAGCCACGCCTTATACTGCTCGTCCATGCCGCTGCGTGTCATGATGACGGCATCTTCATTGTTATCATGGTAATAATGCGCCCGCCGGCCCACCTCTTCAAAGCCAAACCGGGTGTACATCTGCTGCGCCACCTGGTTGCTGACGCGCACTTCAAGGGTAGCACTGCGAGCGCCATCTACGTAACAATCGAATAAAACCGCCGCCAGCAGCCGACGGCCAATGCCACGGCCGCGATACTCTGGGTGGACAGCAATGGTGGCGATATGGGCTTCATCCATGATCAGCCAGGTAACCACCATGCCCACAATGGCTGGGGGTGCAGGGGGTTCCAATTCGGCCACCCACGGCCGGGCAGACGGATTCTCGGTTACCTCAAACAAGTAAGAGCGGCGCGGCCACGGCAAGCTGAACGACTGCTGATCAATGGCATGCACCGCATCGATATCCTCCAGCCTCATCGGCCGGTATAAGACACCCAGGCTGGAATAGGCAGGTCGTGTTAGAGCAGCCATATTACCCGGGGATTGGGTCCCCTACATGCAAATACAGGGGAGAAAGGGCCGCAATTTCGGATGCCTGGCTTAAGGAAGCTTGTGAGGCCGCTGAAAGGCCTTGCCACTGCTGCCAGGCCAGCTCTGCCAAGAAGGCCGGACGGCGCAGGGTGTGAGCCGGAGAGGCCAGCACCACATTCTTGTGTTTGCGCGCCAGGATGCGGCGTTCTTCTTCCGTCAACTCGCCGCAAACCAGGGTGGGTTGGTTGATTTGACGCGACAGGCGTTCGATATCCAGCACTTCTGCCGGCGTGCTGGGCTGCCAATTATCTTCGCCTGCCTGGTACCTGCCTACTGCCAGGCGGCCTCGCCCTGCATTCAAGATGGCGATCAGGGGCATCTGGCGAACAGGCTGCGAAGCAGCCAGGGCGTCAAGCGTGGGGATGCCGATCACCGGCAGGTGGCGCGCCAGGGCAATCCCCTTGACCAGGGCCAGCCCGATGCGCAACCCGGTAAACGAACCGGGGCCCAGAGCCACCGCCAGGATCTTTAGATCAGACATTTGAACCCGGGCGCGTGCCAGGGCATCAGCCAGGGCCGGGGCCAGCTCTACTGTGTGGTAATCGCGGCTGGCCCAGGTATTTTCGCAAATCACCTGCACGCCGTCATATAAAGCCAGCCCGATGGTGCGGGTTGAGGTGTCCACCGCCAGCAGCATTTATCCTCCGTACACCAGCTTGCGGAATTTACCCAGCAAGTTTTCGTAATACAAGCCGTGGGCTGTGAAAACCATATCGCGCTGCTCGTCGCTGACATAGGTCAGGTTGGTCCACAACCCTTGTGGGGGCAGCGCAGCCTGGGCGCGCTCCGCCCACTCGACCAACAGCGGGCCTTGCGCTAACAAGGTATCCAGGTCCAGGTCAATCGCTTCGGCCGCGCCGCTCAAGCGGTAAGCGTCCATGTGATAGAGCTGATCGCCGTTTGGACGGCGGTATACGTTTACCAGCACAAAAGTCGGGCTGGTGACCGCATCCAAAGAGCCCCAGCCCGCCGCTATCCCCTGCACCAGGGTGGTTTTTCCACTGCCCAGATCTCCCACCAGCCCAACCAGGTCTCCGGCTTGCAGTAATGAGCCCAGGCGCATGCCCACGCGCCGGGTTTGTTCGGCGCTGCGGCTGATGATCTCAAGGGAGTGGGCATCTAGGATCGGCATGAGGGGATTATACAGCGGAAAATGCGAATCGTATACGCGTTATTTTTCACGAATCTTCAGTTTTGCCAATGATGCGGCTACCCGCTTCAAGCCTACACTCTCGAAGAATATATCTACAATCTCATCATTATCCATCAAGCGGCTGTTCAACACCATGCCAGGGCCCCAGGTCGAATGTTCTACGTGTGAGCCCGGCGGAAACTGCTGTTTGATGATAGGGGCAGAGTCTTGAGGCCTGGGTTGGCTGGAAGATTGCCAGCGCGTGGCGCCGCTGCTGCCAGACCAGGTGCGGTTGGAAGAAGCAGGTTGAGAGCGATAGGCAGGCCGGTCTGGGCTGCTTTCTTCGATCAACTCTGCCGGGATATCGTCTAAGAAGCGCGATGGGTCGGCTGGCTCTCCGTACCCGTAGGTGCTGCGGTTTTGGGCATTCACCAGGTAGAGGCGGTCTTTGGCGCGCGTGATGCCCACATAGAGCAGGCGGCGCTCTTCTTGCATTGCCTCGGGGTCTTCAAAGGAACGCGAATGCGGCAAAGTGCCATCGTTCAAGCCGATGATGAAGACAATGGGAAATTCCAACCCCTTGGCGGCGTGCAAGGTCAGCAGGGTTGGCACATTGGCGCTGGCTTCCAGGGTATCCTGGTCAGAGACCAGGGCCACATCTTCTAAAAATTCATTCAAGCTGCGCTCCTGGTATTCGGCAGCCAGGCGGCGCAGTTCCATCACGTTTTCCCAGCGATCGTGCCCCTCTTCAGTGCCGTCATCGATATAGCTGTGATAATCCGTGTCCGACAGGATGCGGTCTAGCAGGTGCAGGGGAGAAAGCTCGCCAGCCTGGGCGCTCCAACTGGACAGCTTATCGCCGAAGCCTACCAGGGCCGATAGGGCGCGTGCCGTAAAGGCCTCTCGGTGTGTCTCTGCCTCGCGCGGCAAGCGCAGCAGCAGTCCACCGGGGCTCAGGTTGAGTTTCTGTGCCTGGGTGCGCAGCACTTGCAGGGTCTTGTCGCCAATGCCGCGCGCGGGCGTGTTGATGGTCCGCCCCAGGCTGAATTCATCGTTGGGGTTGTGCACCAGGCGCAGGTAAGCCAGCACATCCTTCACCTCGCGCCGTCCGTAGAACCGCTGTGCGCCAACCAGCTTATAGGGCAGGCCGGCATGCAAAAAGGCCTCTTCCAGCAGGCGGGACTGGGCATTGGTGCGGTACATGGCGGCGAAGTCACCTGGCTGAGCTTGTTTGCGACCTACAAGGGTGGCAATGGTATCCACCACGAATGCAGCTTCGGCGCGGTCATCGTATGCCTGGTGGAGAAAAGTTTTGACCCCCTCGCCACGATCGGTAAAGAGATGTTTGCGCTTGCGGTGCGGGTTGCGGTCGATCACAGCCATGGCGATATCCAGGATGCGCTGGGTGGAGCGGTAGTTCTGTTCCAACAGCACCACCTGGGTGGCAGGGTAATCTTGCTCGAAGCGCAGCACATTGCGGTAATCGGCGCCGCGCCAGCGGTAGATGGATTGGTCGGCATCGCCGACCGCAAATATATTATTATGGAAAGAAGCCAGGTGTTTGAGCAGGCTGTATTGAGCCTGGTTGGTATCCTGGAATTCATCCACCAGCACATGCTCATAACGGCGGGCGTATTTTTCGCGCACCACCTGGTTTTCTTCAAGCAGCTTAGCCGTATATAACAAAAGATCGTCAAAATCTACGGCATTATTGGCCAACAGCATTTGCTGGTAGCGCACATACACGCGCTTGACAACCTCATCCCGGTAAGTCTGAACGGGATATTCATCTGGCAGGAGCAGCTCGTTTTTGGCATTGGAGATGGATCCGTGGATGGCCTGGGGCCGGTAGATCTTTTCGTCCAGGTTAAGCTCGCTGATGGCACGCCTGACCAGGCTGTGCTGGTCGTCATCGTCGAAGATGACAAAATTGGAGTCGAGCGGCAGGTGTTCTGCCTCTCGGCGCAAGATACGGGCACAAATGGCATGAAAGGTGCCCAGGGTGACGCCGCGGGCGCTCTCTCCCAGCAGGCCGATCACGCGTCCTTCCATCTCGCGGGCCGCCTTGTTGGTGAAAGTAACAGCCAAGATCTGGTAAGGCCGCACGCCCATGGCACCGATCAAATAGGCCACCCGCTGGGTCAAGACCCGCGTTTTACCTGAGCCCGGCCCAGCCAAGACCAGCACTGGTCCAAGGCCCGCTGTGACGGCCCGTTGTTGTTGGGGGTTAAGTCCATCAAGAAAATTCACGGGCCTCATTCTACCGTCACAACATGGGCATGTCAACGGCTGAGGACAAAAATGCGCCTTTTGTCGGTTGTCAATCCGCCTGCTCTTTGTTAGAATGACGCTATGAATTGGGGTATGTTGGGTCATGAATGGGCGGTTGACCTCCTGCGCCAGCACGTGGCACAGGGGCGGGCGCGCCATGCTTACCTGTTCACCGGCCCCCAGGGGGTTGGCCGCCGCACCCTGGCCTTGCGCCTGGCGCAAGCCTTGAACTGCCAGGCCCCGCCTGCTCCTGGTGATCCGTGTGGGACTTGTTCATCTTGCGTGCACCTGCAGGCCATGCAGCACCCTGACCTGGCTGTGGTGCGGGCCGAGCAAGAGGGTGGCACGTTGAAGGTTGACCAGGTGCGTGAGCTTCAGCATGCCCTGGCCCTCTCGCCATATGAAGCGCGTTTTCGGGTGGCCTTGCTGCTGCGCTTTGAAGAGGCTCACATCAGTGCGGCGAATGCCCTGCTCAAAACTTTGGAAGAGCCCGCCCCGCAAGTGGTATTAATGTTGACCGCCACCAGCCCCGAGGGTGTGCTGCCGACGATCCTCTCACGTTGTGAGGTGCTGCGTTTGCGCCCGCTGACCCAAGAGCAGGTCAGCCAGGGCTTGCAGACCCAGTGGGGCCTGCCGGCTGAACAGGCGCACGTTTTGGCCTGTATCTCTGATGGTCGCCCCGGTTATGCCCTGCGACTCAACGATACGCCTGATTTAATGGAACAGCGCCAGCTCTGGCTAAGAGATTTGTTCGCCCTGCTGCCGGCAAACCGGGTCGAGCGCCTGGGGTACGCCCGCACGATGTACGAACAGAAGGACGCTTTGCGCGGCGCTCTGCTGACCTGGCTTTCACTCTGGCGCGATGTGATGCTTTGTGCAGGTGGTTCGCAGGTGACGCCCACCAATGTCGATTATGCCGAAGCGATCCGCCAGGTTGCCGCACACCTGGAACTTGCTGCAGCCCGGCAAGTGACGGCCGCGGTAGATAACACCTTGAACCGCCTGGATCGCAACGTCAATGCTCGCCTGGCCCTTGAGGGGCTGCTGCTAGACCTGCCGCAAATCCAGGTTTCATTGTCTGCCTAACTTTAATGTGCTATACTCAAGCACAACGTAATCGGTATCCTCTCGACCCGGAATTGACGATAAGGCAGCCGGGATGGTAGATGAGATCAAAGAATCCCCTCTAACATTGCAGCCCGAAGGCGACGTCGCAGTACGCTCGTCTCTTGAGTTGCTTTATCATATTAGCCGTGAGCTGAGCTCAGCGCTGGATTTGCGTACCGTTTTGCAACGAGTGCTGTTCCTCTCATTGCAATCTGTTGGCGCGAGCAGCGGCAGCCTGATTGTGCTGGATGATAACGGCAAACCGGTCGAGTCGGCCATTGTTGTTGGCGAAAAAGTACATAACCACACCACGCAGCGTCTGAGAGCCACTCTGGATTCGGGGTTGGCGGGCTGGGTAGTGCGCAACCGTACTGCTGTTTTGGTGCCAGATACCAGCCAGGACGAGCGTTGGATGTCACGCCAGTACGAGGAAGAAGAGCGTTTCGGCCCCAAGTCGGCGGCGGCGGCTCCCTTGATGGCGCGCGATTTGCTGGTGGGCGTGATCACCCTGGTTCATACCCAACCGGGCTTCTTCACATCTGAACACATGGCATTGGTCCAGGCGATTGCCGACCAGGCCGGCATTGCGGTTTTGAATGCCCGCCTGTATGCCGACAGCCAGCGCCAGGCGCGTGTAATGACCTGGTTGGCCGAGAGCGCCGCCGGTATTTCTGTCAGCCTGAACCTGGAAGATGTCTTATCGGGCATCATGCGGCAGATCACCCAAACCTTGAATGTGCAGGCTGCCTCGCTGGCCTTGCTGGATACCAAAGACAATTCCCTGGTCTTTCGGGCCGCCACCGGTTGGGCCGGGCAGTATGTAATGAAGTCTCGCTTGCAGGTTGGGCAAGGGGTGGCGGGCTGGGTGTTCCAAGAGGGCAGAGGTATTGTGATCCAGGATGTGAGCGCGGATATGCGCTTTGATCCTGAAACAGACCGCCGTACGGGTTTCCAGACCAAGAGCATTGCCTGTGCTCCCATCCAATACCGTGGCGAAGTGATTGGCGTCTTAGAGGCGGTCAATCCAAAAAGCGGCTTATTTGATCCAGATGCCCTGCTGGTGCTGACCGGTATCGGCAGCCTGGCGGGCACAGCCATCCGGCATGCCCAGCTTTTCGAACAGCTACAGGTGGCGCACAAGAGCTACCGCGATCTGTTTGAAGATAGTATTGACCCCATCTTGCTGACAAACTGGCAGGGTGAAATTTTAGAGGCCAACCGTAAGGCGGTGCTGACCACCGATTACAACCAGGATACGCTGCGAGGGATGCGTATCTCGCAGTTGCATACGGTGGCCCTGGAACTGGTTGGCGACAACTTTGAAAACCTGATCTCTGGCGCTACGATAAATTATGAGTCGCGCCTGCGCACCCGCAGCGGGCATGAACTGCCGATCGAGGTGTATGTGCGCCTGGTGCGGGCAGAAGAATCGCCGCGCATCCAATGGATGCTGAGAGATATTACCGAGCGCAAGAACTTGGATACGCTGCGCGACGACCTGATCTCGATGATCTACCATGATCTGCGTTCTCCTCTGGGGAATGTCGTTTCGAGCCTGGATACGCTGCACACAATGCTGCCGGTTGACGATGAGCCTGCCCTCAAGTCGCTGCTTGAGATTGCACAACGCTCCACAGAGCGCATCCAGCGTCTCACCGAGTCGTTGTTAGATATGAGCCGCCTGGAAGCTGGTCAGCAGATTGGCAACCGCCAGTTTACCAGCATCAGCGATTTGATCCGCGAAGCTGTGGATGCGGTGCTGCCGATTGCCATCAACAAAGATCAAGCCATCGATCTGAATATTGCGCCCGGTGTTGGACAGGTTTTTGTGGATTCAGAGATGATCCGCCGTGTGATCACGAACTTGTTGGAAAACGCCACCAAATACACCCCCTCAGGGAGCCAGATCCGGGTAGGCATTTACCAGCAAGAAGAAAAGGTGTCCGTCTGGATTCAGGATAATGGCCCGGGGATACCAGCATCTGAACACGAACGGATTTTTGATAAGTTCAGCCGCTTAAATGTTCGCGAGGGCCCAAAAGGCTTAGGCCTGGGCCTGGCATACTGCCGGTTGGCTATCCAGGGGCATGGTGGGCGCATCTGGGTAGAAAGTGAACCCGGGTCTGGTGCCCGCTTTATTTTCACCCTGCCTGTGGCGGCAGAATAGACCTGCCCGCTTGCGGGCAGTATTTTGAGAATGGAAGAATGATGCAGCAAATTAACCGTTATGTCTATTATGAAAACGCTTTCCCAGGTGTGACCGTAGGGGCGGTTGTACTGCCCTTGGGCACCATCTTGGTGGATGCCCCCCTGCGCGCCGAGGATGTGCGTACCTGGTTGAACCTGTTGTTGAACCTGGGCAGCAAATCCAACCGGGTGCTGATCAACCTGGATGCCCATCCAGACCGCACCTTAGGGGCTCGCTCGATGGAATGCACCATCGTGGCACACCAAAAAACCGCCCAGGTTTTCCGCGGCCGGCCATCTGTTTTTAAAGGGCAAAATGCCGACAGCGGCTCAGAATGGGAGACCTACGATGATGTGGTCGGGACGCGTTGGGCTATCCCTGATATTACCTTTACCCAGCGCATTGCCTGGCATTGGGGAGAAGTTGAAGTTGCCTGTGAACACCATCCGGGGCCTGCACCGGGCAGTACCTGGGTCATCATCCCCGACGAGCGGGTTGTCTTTGTCGGCGATGTTGTTTTGGCCAACCAGCCCCCCTTCTTGACCAGTGCCGATATTCCCTCTTGGGTAGAAACGCTGGATCTGCTTATCAATGCCTACCAGGATTATACGGTCATAAGCGGGCGCGGGGGGGTTGTTTCGATGGATGCTGTGCGCAACCAGCAGCATCACCTGAAGAATGTGCTCAAAGGCTTAGAACGGATGGCCAAGCGCAACAGCGCCCCCGAAGAAGTGGAAAGCCTGATCCCCAGCCTGCTCTCAGATTGGGATTTCTCTGAAGAGCAAAAAGAACAATACGTTCAACGCTACCGCCACGGGCTCTACCAATATTATGCCCGGCGCTACCGCCCATCAGAAGCGAATTCGGAGTAATCTCTTTCATGCAGACCACCACCCAATACCAGCCAATCTACCAGTTCAACCGGGGTCATGTTGTTGAATCGATCCATTACGGTGCGATCGCGGTGATGAATGCCGCTGGTGAGCTGGTGGCCTGGTACGGTGACCCCAGTGTTGTGACCTATATGCGGTCATCTTCCAAGCCTTTGCAAGCGCTGCCATTCATCGAAGCGGGTGGGCACCAGGCTTATCACCTGACTTTGAAAGAAATTGCCGTGATGTGCGCCTCGCACTCTGGTACAGATGAGCATGTAGAGACCGTGCGCTCGATCCTGGCGAAGTCGGGGGCGCGCGAGGATGACCTGATGTGTGGGGTGCATCCGCTTTCGCACAAGCCGACCGTCGAGGCCATGCAGGCTCGCGGCGAAACGGTATCTCAAATCCGCAACAACTGCTCAGGTAAACACGCCGGCATGCTGGCCTATGCGCGCTTGCTGGACCCGGCAGGTCCGGCAGCCCCAGCATATCTGGACCTGGAGCACCCTGTTCAGAAGCATATCCTTCAGACAGTCTGTGAAATGTTTAACCTGGAGCCGGAACAGGTTGAGCTTGGCGTGGATGGGTGTTCGGCGCCCAATTTTGCGGTGCCGCTCTGCAATGCAGCCCTGGCGTTAGCCCGCCTGTGCGACCCGGCCAACTTGCCTGCCCGGCGCGCTGAAGCCTGCCAGACCCTTACAACGGCGATGATGGCGCACCCTAATATGGTGGGCGGCCCCGAAAGCTTTGATACCCACCTGATGCAGGCTTTTCCCAACCGGGTGGTTTGTAAGACCGGGGCGGAGGGTTTTCAGGTGTTGGGTATTATGCCCGGTGCCCTGGGGCCTAATTCTCCGGCTTTTGGGGTGGCTTTCAAGATCTCAGATGGTGATCTGAAGAGCCACACCCGCCCGGTCGAAGACCCACATGGCCGCGTGCGCCCGGCAGTGGCGCTGGAGATTTTGCGCCAGCTAGGGCTGGAAGATGCCGCTGCTTCAGCCAGGCTGGCAGAATATGGCCCTGATTTCCCGGTCAAGAACCTGCGAAAAATATTGGTCGGTACCGCCCAACCGAGCTTTACATTGGTACGCCCGTCCTAGTTTGAAGGATCAGGAAGGATCATGGAACTGGCAGAACGCGCTCTCATTGTGCATCAAAAACTCATCGATGCGTATGGCCAGCCAACCTGGCGTGATCCACTGCCTGCCATTGATGAGCTGGTTTCAACCGTTCTATCCCAAAACACCAACGATACCAATCGCGACCGGGCCTTTCATGCCCTGCGCAAGCGATTTGTCTCATGGGAACAGGTGCGTGATGCCGAAGAAGCCGAGGTTGTCGCAGCCATCCGTCCGGCTGGGTTAGCCAATCAAAAAGGCCCCCGCATTCAGCAGTTGCTGCGTTCGATCAGTGCCGAACGGGGTGCCCTGGATTTAAATTTCTTGGCAGACCTGGATGTTGAAGAAGGTCGCCAATGGCTGATGCGTTTCAAAGGTGTTGGCCCTAAGACTGCCGCCATTGTCTTGCTGTTTTCATTGGGGAAGCCGGCTTTCCCGGTGGATACCCATGTTTACCGGGTGAGCGGCCGCTTGGGCTTGCGCCCTGAAAAGATGAACGTAGAACAGGCCCATACCCACCTGGAGGCACTGCTGCCGCCAGAAACCTACTACGCCGCGCATTTGAATATTATCCGCCTGGGGCGGGAGACCTGCCATGCTCGCCGGCCGAACTGCCTGCTCTGCCCACTGCAAGCGATCTGTGACTTTTATCAAACATCATATAAAGAGGTGCGCCAATGACAAAGAAGCGTGAAGTTACCCAGCTCGATCGATTGGAAAGTGTGCGAGAAGCATTGAAGATCGTGAACGCCCAGCCCCTGGCAGAAGAGGCGCGTGCCGCCCTGGCCAAGGCCATGCAGACGACTGAAGACATGATCGATCAACTGTTTGCTACCCGCCCTGGCGGGCGACTAGAAGCTCTGTACCGTGTTTCACAAGTCTTGGGCACCTCGTTGGACCTGGACGAGGTGTTGAACCAGGTTATGGACGCAGTGATCGGGTTGACCGGGGCCGAGCGCGGGTTCTTAATGCTCTTGAATCCCGATACAGGAGAATTGGACCTGCGCGCGGCGCGTAATTATGAACAGGAGACCCTCACTCCCAAAGAAGTGGAATTCAGCCGGACGGTGATCCAGACGGTGGTGAAAAACGGAGAAGGGGTTGTGTCCACCGATGCGCAGAAAGACCCGCGCTTTGCCGGCCAGGACTCGATCGTGTTCTTCTCGTTGCGCTCAATCCTTTGTGCACCGCTGCGGGCGCGCGGTGAAGTGATTGGTGTGATTTACGTCGATAACCGTGCTCAGAGCGGCATCTTTACCCCTGCCGACCTGAATTTGTTGAATGCTTTTGCCACCCAATCTGCGATTGCCATTGAAAATGCACGCCTTTATACCCGTACCGATAAAGCCCTGGCAGAGCGCGTGGCAGAGTTAGAAACGTTGAGCAAAGTTGACCACGAGCTGAGCTCACACTTAGATATGGATGCCGTGACCGCCCTGACCGAAAAATGGGCCCTGGCTGAGACGGGCGCCAGCCGCTGTCTCCTCATCCACCAGCAAGAGGATGGCAGCCTGGCCTTGATGAACAAGCCTTCACAGCCTGCAGATGGGGGCCTGGATGATGCCTTGTCTCGGGCAGTCCGGCAAGCATTGACCGCTGGCAGTGCCGTGGGGTTGGATCCTACCGACGGCATTCCGGCGCGCCTGGTGGTGCCGGTGCAGTGCGCCGGGCAGCCGGCCTGTGCCCTGGTGGTAGAACGGCATGAGCCGTTTGGGGATGCGGCGCGGCAATTCCTGCCGCGCTTGTCCAGCCGGGCCGCTGCTGCTATGGAGAATGCTCGCCTGTATGAAGCCGTCCAAGAGGCCAATAAGGCCAAATCGAAGTTTGTCTCTGTGGTGACCCATGAACTGCGCATTCCCATGACGTCGATCAAGGGCTATACCGATCTGCTGCGCCAGGGCGCTGTTGGCCCGATCAACGACATGCAGAAAAACTTTTTGGGTGTCATCCGCAATAATGTAGAGCGTATGTCGGCGCTGGTTTCTGACCTTTCAGACATCTCGCATCTTGAGACCGGGCGCTTGAAGTTGAATTCCACCTTCTTGAATCTTGCCGATCAGATCGAAGAGATTGCGGCTACGCTTACCCCGCGTTTCCAGGATAAACAGCAGACCTTAGAGATAGAAGCTACCGGTGATCTGCCAAAAGTCTTTGCCGACCCCAACCGCTTGGCGCAGGTTCTGACCAACCTGATCAGCAATGCAAACAAATACACCCCCAATGCAGGCAAGGTTTGGGTGGGTGCCCGTATTGAAGGGGATATGGTGCGCGTGGAAGTCAAAGACACGGGCATCGGGATCAGCGAAGAGGATCAGGCCGGCCTTTTCGGCCAGTTCTTCCGCTCTGAGAGTCCTGAGGTGCGTGAGCAGCAGGGGTGGGGGTTGGGCCTGAATGTGGCAAAGCGCCTGGTAGCGCTGATGGGCGGCGAGATCGGTGCCATCAGTGCTGTGGGGCAGGGAAGTACTTTCTGGTTCACCCTGCCAACCTACGCCCTGGCAGTTGATGAAGAGCAAAGTTAGTTGATGCGGCCGTCCGCCGCATCTGGAGATAGTTATGGCGAAACAGAAACCCGGACAGCGTCACCAGCTCTTATTGTTGCGAAACTCATGGGATCGGTTGTGGCGAAGCATGCTGGGGATTGGACTGCTGCTGGCCGGCCTGTGGGTGGGATTGGCCATACTGGTGCCGTCGATTGATCCCCTGTATGACACCTTGCTTTTTGTAGGGGCGGCTGTCATCCTGGCTTTTGCTTTCCTGACCTTTGTTGTGCGAGGGCGCAGTTATGTCCAGCCTTTTGTCGATCATGTGCGCCTGGTGACCCCGCTGCTTCAAATCAAGATCTCTTACCGGCGTATCCGCAGTGTGCACAGTGCTGAACTGCAAGATATCTTTCCCCCGCGCGAGGTCGGTGCATTCGTGCGCGATTTGTTGGACCCTTTCTATGGAAGGAGCGCTGTGTTGCTGGATTTGAATGGATACCCGGTCAGCCTTGGATTGCTGCGCATGCTCTTGCCGCGCCCGATGCTGGCCCCCAAGGGCACCGGCTTTGTGCTGGTCGTAAAAGATTGGATGGCTTTATCCACCGAGTTGGATTCTTTTAACGATAATTACCGCATGTCTCGCGGCACGCGTTCTCCTTCGGTTGGGTATGGGATGTATCAGAAACCCAAGCGATAAAAACGCCTGAGAGACAGGCTCTGCTTTTTACATGCTTTGATCTGCAATGGGTAAGACCACCGTGAAGGTGCTTCCCTGCCCGAGGGTTGAATTGAGCCAGATGCGACCCTGGTGGTTCTCGACAATAGATTTGACAATTGCCAGTCCCAATCCAGACCCGGGCGCATCATAAGGCACATTGCTGCCCCGGTAGAAGCGGTCGAAGATATAAGGTTGGTCGGCAGGGGGAATGCCCGGCCCATTATCGACCACCTGGATGATGACCTGCTCCCCTTCGGCGTGCACTTTTAAGTAGATTTTGCCGTGGTTGGGGGTAAATTTTGTCGCGTTGCTGATCAGGTTTCCGATCACCTGGCGCAGGCGGACGGGGTTACCCAAGACAGTGGGCAGGTTGGGCGGCAAATCCAGGATCACTTCTTGATCCTTTTCTGTGTTGCGGGTGCGCATCCCTTCAACGGCATATTGGATCACTGAAGAGAGAGAAACAATTTCCTTCCGGGTATCAAAGCCGGCTTCAATCCGCCCCAAGTCCAACAGGTCGTTGATCAGGCTGGTAATGTTATTAACGCTGAATTGTACCCGGTGAATGAACTCGCGCTGTTGATCGGTGACCGGCCCGGCGCGCTCGATCAGTTCCACATAGCCCAAGATGGCGGTCAATGGAGAGCGCAGATCGTGTGAAACCGTGCTGACAAAATCAGACTTGATCCGATCCAGCTCTTTCAGGTGGGTGATGTCTTGCATGGTGATTGCCAGCCCAATGTTGGGGATGGGCGTGCATTGGGCGTTGAAGACCCGCCCATCATCCAGGTTGACCTCGCTGTGGCTGGGGTGAACACGGTTTTCGTCAAAAATCTCCAGGATATCGGGGTGGTGGAAAATCTGGCGCACCGATTTGCCGACCAAGTTCTCCTCGCCCAGATCGAAGGCCGATCGCACCGTTTGGTTAACCAACACCAGGCGCCCATCTTGGGCCACCACAAGCACCCCATCTTCCACGCCCGTCAGGATAGTTTCGAATTGGTTGCGTTCTGATTCGGTGTGCGTGTAGATGCGGGCATTCTCGATGGCAACCGCGGCATAATCGGCCAGGGCATTGACGATAGCAAGATGATCCTCAGCAAAAGGATGCCCCCCTTGGCGGTTATCTACGCCCAGCACACCGATAACACGTTTATGCACTTGCAGGGGTACATAGATCAGGGTGTGGACGAGGTAAGCAGTTTTGATCTTTTGAGGGTTTTTCTCGTCAAAAAATGTGAGCGGCTGCCCCGTGCGCAGCACTTGCCCGGCCAGGCTGTCACGGATTGGCAGGCGGAAGGTGCGCACAAATTCATCTTGGAAGTTGCGCCCGGCGCGCATATACAATTCACCGGTTGCCTCGTCCAATAACAGCAGGCTGCCTTCCTCGGCGCCGGTCAGGTCAACCGCCGCATCTACCACCGTGGTTAACACGCTATCCAGGTCCAGCGATGCGGTAACGCTGCGCCCCACGCGCTGCAAGGCCTCCAGGTTCTCGATCTGCCGGCGTTGTGCTTTAGTGCTGCGCCGGGCTTCTATTTGGATCCATTCCTCCAGGTGTTTCCGACGCTGGAAGGCACGCTCAATCGTGGTCAAGATCTCGTGAGGCCGGACCGGCGCCACAAGAAAATCAGTCAGGCCAGCGCGTAAGGCTTTGGTCGCCATTTCTTCAGAAGCCTGGCTGGACAGTAAGATGATCGGCAGTTGGGGATGGAGTTTTAATAAATTCTCGGCAAACTCAAACCCATCACAGTCTTTGAGCTTATCACCCACCAGGATCACATCTGGCAAGCTGGCGCGGACAAGCAGCTCGGCGGCCTGGCGTTCAGCCACCAGGGTGACCTCTAAACCGGCAGGCCTCAGTGTAGACTTTTCTAACAGCGTGCCAAGGTCAGTATCTGCTAAGGCCAGGAGGATGGTCGTGGGGGATGGATTGCTCATTGTGTTCAAGATGTGCTAGGCGCCGGCTGATGGAAGGGAAAAATGAAAAGTTGAACCCTGGTCTGGCTGGCTTTCAGCCCATACCTTTCCGCGGTGTGAGGTGACGATCTCTTTTACCAATGATAGGCTGATGCCAACGCCTCCATAGCGTCCACCAGATGCGCCCTTGATGCGGTACCCCTCATCAAAGATATGGGGCAGGTGCTGCGGATCCATGCCAACCCCTGTGTCTTGCACAGATACGTGTGCCATGTTATCGGCGCTGCGTTCCAGGTTTATCTTGATCCTGGCACCCGGCATGCTGAATTTGACCGCATTCGAGAGCAAACCATCGAAGACCTTCGAAATTTGCCCCGGGTCGGCCAGGGCCATGATCGGTTTTGATGGCAGCTCTGCTGTGATGGCAGCCGAATTCTGGCGGGCAATGGGTTGGAAACGGTTGATAGCCTGGCGGGTCAGCTCGGTGAGATTGATCGTCGAGCGTTCTTTGCTCGAGTCAGATGCATCCATGGCTGTTAACGCGGCCACGATGTCGAGGATGGTTTTGAGCTTTTCTTGGATCACATTCACGGCATTGGTTTGCTCAGTGTTCAGCTTGCCCATCTCTTTGCCGAGCAGCATGTCAGCATTGCCTTTGATCACCAGCAGGGGGGCGCTTAACTCCTCCCGGATCTGCTGCAGCACTTCGTCCTTGATGCGTTCGCCAACCTGGGCGTTATCGGCAGATTGTTGAAGGGTGTTAACACGTTCTTCCAGGGCTTTGAACAGGCGGGCGTTCACCAGAGAAATCGAGGCATAATCAGCAACCGCCTCTAATAGGGCCTGCTGGCTGTTGCTAAAGGGATGAGCCTCTTTGCGGGTTACCACCAAAAGCCCCACCACTTCTTTCTTTACCTTAACCGGCACGACCAGGGCCGATTGGCCAATACGAACAACCTTGAAGCGCTTAAGCGGGTCGCCATGGATCGACAGCGCCTCGCCAGAGAGCGCTACCAAGGAACTCAGACCATCGTCGAAGACCTGGTTTAACTTGGCAAACATATCGTTGGGCACGTTGCGGCAGGCGCGCAAGATGAAGGACTTGCCGCGTTCATCGCGCACCAGCAGCCAGCCGGCATCGGCTTCTGTGATGAATGTGGCGCCTTCGACAATCTTGTCGAACAGGGCCTGCTGGTCAGTGGCCGAGATCACCGCTTTGCCAATCGCAAAGATGGTGGTCAGTTCGCGCACGCGCCGCTGCAATTCCTGGTTGGTCTGGTTCAACTGCCGCGCCAGCATTTCTCGTTCACGCCGGGCGCGCACTTGCTTGAGAATACGTTCAACGGCGCTCACCACTTCGGCTTCTCGCACAGGCCAGCCCAAGAAATCTGCTGCACCAAGGCGGAAGGCCTGGATCACATCACCTTCCATCCCTTTGGGTGCCAGCACAATGACCGGCACTTCTAGCCCCTGCGAAGATAGGGCCACCAACAGGTCCTTGCCGCTTAAGCCCGGCAGGCTCAGGTTGGCAATGATCACGTCGGGTGCAAAGCGGACGGCTTCTTGGATCGCTTGCGTGGCGCCGCTGACAACCTCAACCCGGTACCCCATCGGTTGCAGGGTTTGCCGGCTGATCAGGTCACTTACTTCGGGGTCATATTCAACGAGAAGGATGCGCTCTTTCGGTGTGTTCATATCTCTAATAATAGCATGGTTGTAACAAAAAAGGGAGATAACTGGCGGGAATTTCTGGAAATTGAGTTAGAGTTTTGTAAGAATGCTCCTACAGTGCTTGACTTTAGGCCTATAAAGAGCATACAATGATTGATATGGAATACAAAGATTATTATAAGACCCTTGGTGTAGAACGCAAGGCCAATGATGATGAGATCAAGCGCGCTTATCGTAAGCTGGCATTGGAATACCATCCAGACCGCAACCCTGGCAATACCAAAGCAGAAGAGAAGTTTAAAGAGATCAATGAGGCTTACCAGGTATTGAGCGATCCGGAAAAGCGTTCGCGCTATGACCAACTGGGTGAATCATACAACCGTTGGCAGCAGCGTGGGGCGCCAGGCGGTTTTAACTGGGAAGAGTGGTCCAACGCTACGCCAGGTGGGAACGTGGGCGTGGACATGGGTAACCTGGATGATATCTTGGGGGGTGGTTTCTCAGAATTCTTCCGGCGTATCTTTGGCGGGATGGCGGGCGCAGATGCATTCGAACGCGGCAGTGGCATGCGCCGGCCCCGGCCCGGGGCTATGCCCGTGCGCCACGAGGTTGCCATCAGCCTGGCAGAAGCCTTCCACGGCACAGCCCGTATGCTGGACGTGGATGGACGGCGGATTGAGGTCAAAATTCCGCCCGGGGCGCGCAGCGGTACCAAGGTGCGGGTGGCAGATGCCATTATCACCCCTGGCACCGGCCAGCGGAATGATCTGTACCTGGTTATCCAGGTGGCAGATGATCCTCGCTTTGCACGCAAGGGCAGTGATTTGACCACGGAGATCAATGTTAATCTTTATGCGGCAGTCTTGGGGGGAGAAGTGACTGTTCCGACAATGACCGGCAATGTGGTATTGAAGATCCCGGCTGGAACCCAGCCGGGGCAATCCATTCGCCTGGCTGGGCGCGGCATGCCCAATCTGAAAGACCCAGCCACCCATGGTGACCTGTTGGTGCGCGTGAAGGTAAAACTGCCGCGCAACCTGACTGCGCATCAGCGGGAACTTTTTGAGGAATTAGCTCGTTCCCAATCATAGAAAGGAGAATAGGATGTTGACCGACACGAACTTGCACGAGCTGCTCGAGTACAAGTCGAAGACTCGCGTCTTGAGCGTCTACTTGAACACCGACCCTTCTCAGGGGAATGCAGATGTGTACAGGCTTCACCTGCGCAGTATGTTGAAGGACATTGATCTGCCTGAGGATGTTGAGGCTGTAGAGCAATATGTCCAGCGTGAGTTTGAGTGGTCTGGCCGCAGCGTGGCCATTTTCTCTTGTGCGGCCGATGGTTTCTTCAAGGCTTACCCGCTGGCTGTGCCGGTGCGCAGCCGGGTGCGCATCGACACGCAGCCGCATGTCAAGCCGCTGGCAAATGTGTGGGATTTTTACGGTGGGTATGGGGTAGTGCTGGTCGATAAGCAAGGGGCGCGCGTCTTCTTGTTCCATCTCGGCGAATTGATCGAGCAAGAAGGCCACCTGGGCGAAGCGGTGCGCCATACCAAAAGCGGCGGTGCATCGGCTGTGCCGGGCCGTCGCGGCGGGAGCTCAGAACAACATGCCAACGCCGATGGGCTGGTGGAGCGCAATATGAAGGATGTGGCTGAAATGGCCGTCCACTTCTTTGCTGAGCATAATGTGCGCCGGCTTTTGATTGGTGGTACTGATGATAACGTGGCCCTGCTGCGCGGGCTGCTACCCAAAAATTGGCAGAGCCTGGTCGTGGGCACCTTCCCCATGAGTATGACGGCCAATAAGGATGAAGTGCTGGCGCGCGCTTTGCAGGTTGGCCAGCAAGCAGAAATGCGTGAGGAGACCGAGGTTGTTGAGAAGGTGGTGACCACTTCTGCCAAAGGCCGGGGTGGTGTGGTGGGCCTGGATCAGACTCTGGCGGCAGTGCACGATAACCGGGTGCAGATGCTGGTCTTCCAGGATGGTTACCGCGCCCCCGGCTACCGCTGCCAGGGCTGTGGGTTTATGACCGCTAACTCAGCGCCAACTTGTCCGTACTGTGGGGCAGGGTTTGAGCGCGTGGTGGATGCGGTTGAGCTGGCGGTGCGCAAGGTGCTGGAATCAGGGGGTGATGTTGAGGTGCTCCAATACGAGCCCCAGGTTGCAGGCTTTGACCAGATCGGCGCCGTGCTAAGGTATTGAGTTCGCGCTCTGGGCGTTTGATGAAAAGCTTGGGGGGTGTTTGAGCGATACAACCGCACAAACACCCCCCATAATAGTTAAGGGGTTGGGTATGGCAGCGAATTGGGCGGGAGCGGTTCGGGCGTGCTGGTGTTTATGGGTGCGTCTTCGGGGATCATCAGGGTGCCCAACAAGCTGGTCAGGCCATCTAGAAATGCCTGGAAGCGGCCAGTGCGCGTGAGGAGGGCATCCACTTGCAGCGAGAGCGTCTCGGCTTGGGTACTTAAGCTCTCCACCTGACCTGCCAGGTCATCTACCGTCAGGCTGAAGGCATCCAGTTTCAACTCCCAGGTTTCCATGCCGGTTTCTACATCCGTCACTGCCTCGCCCAACTGCGTCACCTGGCCTTCGGGCCCGTCCAGGGCTTCCAGGCGGGTATCCAGGGTTTCGACCTCGGTGCTGAGTGTATCTACCTCGCTGGTCAGTGTGCCCAGGGTGGTGCCGAGTGTGTCCAGGCTGGTTTTCAAGTCGCTGGCGTTGGTGTTCAACGTTTCAACCTGGCCGGCAAGCTGTTCGATATCTGCCGGGCGTGCGAAGCGCAGCCCGCCGTTGAGCAGCCCCAGCAAGAGCAAGACGCCGCCAAAGGCCAATAAGAACGAGAGTGCAGCGCTTCCGATCATCATCCACAAGGCTTGCCCGCGGGTCACATAGGCCGGGGCAGGCCGGTTTCCAGAGGCTGGCGGGGTGGGGACGGTTCGTGTTCCGGCGGGATCCGGCTCGGTGTGCGGGGCCGGCTGTTCAATGACCGGAGGCAGGGCTTCCGGCAGTGCCTCGACCTCAGCAACCGGCTGCTCAAAGATCGATGGCAGGGCCTCTAGGTGTGCCTCGGCCTCAGGGGCTGGCTGCTCGATGACCGGCGCGGCCGTCTCTCCCGGCACGACAATCTCGTCAACTACCGCATCCGCCTGCGCCATCGCAGGTTCTTCTGCTTCTGTCAGCACGGCAGGGATCTCTGTTGGCGAAACGGTCACAAATGCTGCAATTCGTTCATACAGACGTGGGCCAATGCCTTTGACTTGTTGGAGATCTTCCAGGTTTGCAAAGGGGCGGGCCTCCAGAATGCGGTCAGCCAGGGTAGAATTGACGCCCGAGATGGCCAGCAGTTCTTCGCGGCTGGCAAGGTTTAGATTCAAGGGCATGGCAGGATCATTCATTATAATAAACTCCCTTCATTAATTATGTTCAATCACCAGATATCGCACCGGCCCTGCCGCCTTCGGTCAGGTGGTGCAGGTCGTCGAGCGCGGCCTCAATCTCTGCTGGGGTAACGCTGCCTTCACCAGACAGGTGCTTCAACCCGCCGCCGGCAGCTTTTTCGACCGCCACCTGGCGAATGGTCAGGGCGCGGGCCTGGGCTTCTTGCACCAGGGCTGCCCCAGCCGTATAGCCGATCAGCGGGATCAATGCCGTGACCACGATGGGGTTGTTCGCCAGCCAGGCCTTGGCCTGGGCCCGGTTGGCCTGCAGGCCGCAGACGCATCTCTCGGTAAAAGCGCGCAGGGCGCCGATCATCACCTGCATCATCTCAAACAAGTTGTGGGCAATGACCGGCATCATCACGTTCAGTTCGAGCTGCCCGGCCTGGGCCGCCAGCGAGACCGTCAGGTCGCAGCCCTGCACATGGAACATGGCCATGTTCAGCATCTCGGCCATTACCGGGTTGATCTTGCCGGGCATCGAGCTCGAGCCGGGCTGCACCGGCGGCAGTTCGAGCTCAGCCAGGCAGCTAGAAGACAGCAGGCGGAAGTCATTGGCAATGCGTGTCAGGGTGATGGCCAGGACGCGCAGCGCGGCTGAGAAATCGGCAGCATCGGCCATGGATTGCATTGATTCGAATAGGTTATCTGACTCGTACAATTCAAACCCGGTCAGGTCTGACAGCCTCTGTACCATGCGGGCATGGTATTCGGGATGGGCATTCAACCCACTGCCCACGGCGGTACCGCCGATCCCCAGGCGGCGCAGCCCTTCGGCGGCGCGGCGGATGCGCATACCATCGCGCTCGATGGCGCTGGCATAGGCGCTGAATTCCTGGCCCAGGCGCACGGGGACTGCATCTTGCAGGTGGGTGCGCCCCGATTTGATCACATCGTCAAATTCTTCGGCCTTCTCGCGCAGGCTCACCACAAGGTCGCCGATCGTTTCCAGCAGCTCATCCAGCCGCCACAAACAGCCCAGGCGGATGGCGGCGGGGATGGTATCGTTGGTCGATTGCGACATGTTGACATGGTCGTTGGGGCTCACGTGGTAAGTGCCCAGGTTCCCGCCCAGCAGTTCGGATGCGCGGTTGGCGATCACCTCGTTAACATTCATATTGTGGCTGGTTCCGGCCCCTGCTTGGAAAGGATCTACAATGAAGTGGGCATCCCACCGACCCTCAGTGACCTCTTGCGCCGCCTCAATGATGACCTCGGCGCGTTCGGCATCCAAAAGCCCCAGGTCGTAGTTCACTTCGGCGGCAGCGCGCTTGATGATGCCCATGGACCAGATGAATGCCCGCCACGGGCGCATGCCAGAGACGGGGAAATTATTGGCTGCCCGCTGGGTTTGCGCTCCATAGAGCGCATCGGCCGGAACGGATATTTCGCCGAGTGAGTCATGTTCAATGCGGATGGGCTGCTCGATCATAGGCACCTCATGCCAGATTGGTAAACAGAACCTTTTCTTTATTGTAACCGATTCTTGGATGGGGGGCTGCCAAAAAACGAGGCCTGGGGTGCCGTGTTGTATAACTTTCCTCGTGACAAGGGCCGGGTTATCTGTTTTAATTGCTCCCGCGCAGAAAATGAAAGGAATTGGCATGACAGCAAAACACTTCGAGTTGGCGCAAGAACTGGCGCAATGGTATGCTGGTTTCTCTGATGTGCAAGCCGTGGCATTGGGCGGATCGGTGGCTGGCGGCAGTGGCGATGCAAAATCGGACATCGATCTGTACGTGTTCACCGCCCAACCACCGCCCCTCAGCGCCCGGCAGGCTTTGGCATCTGAGCGGCGTTCGCCGCGGGCGGATATGAATCTGAATTTTTGGGACCTGGGCGACGAGTGGTTTGACGGGGTGACGGGCATCGAAGTGGATGTGATGTTCTGGGACCCAGCCTGGATCGAGGGGCAGCTTGAACGGGTATGGACCCAGCACCAGGCCAGCCTGGGCTATTCAACCTGTTTTTGGCACACCATCCGCCAGGCCAGCCTGCTGTTTGACCGGCATGGCTGGTTTGCGGCCTTACAGCAAAAGAGCCGCCAGCCCTATCCTGAGGCTCTGCGGCGGGCCATCATCGACCGCAACCATGCTGTGCTGCGCGGTGTCATCCCGGCTTATGCCCACCAGATCCAGAAGGCTGTGCAGCGCGGCGACCTGGTGAGCATGAACCACCGCCTGGCGGCACTCCTGGCAAGCTATTTTGACGTGGTCATTGCGGCTAACTGGCTCTTGCACCCTGGCGAGAAACGCCTCTTGGCCTGGACGCAGGCCAACTGCCCGCGCTTGCCCGAAGGGATGGCAGATCAGGTGAATGCTGCCCTGCAAGCAGCCGGCGACCTGGATGGGGGTGTGGGCGAAGCGGTGGAGAAGCTGTTAGACAGCCTGGATGTATTCTTGGCGGCTTGCGATTGAAAAAAGCTGCTTGAGCCGCCAAACCCATCAAGGGTTCTCGGCACGTACCCATAACTGCCGCCCGTCTGTCGATAGCTCGATCCAGCCGTTCAGGTCGGTGCGCAGGGTGGGGAAGGGCGCGGCGGCCTCGATGGTCTCGCGGTTGGGCAGGCCCTGGGGATCGCTGATCGAGACGCTGAGCAAGATCAACTGCGGATTCAAGGCCTCAATCCAGCCTGGCGGGTTGAGCGGGGCGTAACCCGATTCGGCCAGCAGCAAAGCAGTGACCGGGCCGATATCTTGCCCGGCATGCAGGTCTTCCAGGGCGGCACGATCCAGGCCGCAGGGCAGCAGTAAACGGAACTGATCCCATTCTAAGAGCATCACCGCGCCGCGCGTGCCCACTGCCAGGGCGCGCAGTGTGGCGCCGCCGCCCAGGCGCAGAGCCTGGCCTGGCTGCATGGCGTTAAAGGGGATTTCTGCCAGGTGGGCGGTTTCCCACACCCGGCGAGAGGCATAAGCGGCATGGGTAGCGCCTGCCCACCAAATGTGATCGGGGGTAAAGCGCGCCAACAAAGGCGGCAGAGCAGCCGTGTCTTCCTCGTGCGGCGCGGCAATGACCAACCAATCCAGGCCGCGGTTCGAGAGCGGCAGGCGGCGCCCGAGGGCATCTGAAAGCTGGCTGGGGCTGGGCCCTCCGTTGATCAGCAGGCTGCGGCCCTCTGGCGTTTGCACCAGGATGGCCTCTCCGCTGCCTACATCCAGGATGGTGACGTGCAGCAGGCCGTCAGGGGCAGCCAGGGCCGCCCGCCAGGCCAGGGCCGCCGCCAACACCAGGCCGGTCAGGATCACGGTGGGCTGCAAGCGCGTCAACAGTTGGGTCATTTGCGAGCGCATGAAGGTCAGGCCCAGCAGCACAGTATAAAAAGCGATCACCAGCGGCGGGCTCACCTGGCCCAACGCCAGCACCCCGCCCGGCATAGCCGCCAGCCATTCCACCACCCGGATGGTGAAAGCCACAAAGGGCCAGGCCAGGTAAGCCAGCACCTGCCCGGCTGGCTGGAAGACCAGCCCAGCCAGGGTAGATAACCCGCCCAAGATCAGCACAGCCGGCTGGACCGGAAGAATGATAGGGTTGGCAATCAGCGCAGTGAGCGATAGGCTGCCAAAGTGATAGACCATCACTGGCAGGGTGGTGACCTGGGCTGCCAGGGTGAAGAGTATGTAAGCACCCACCGGCCCTGCCAGGCGTTCTACAGCAGTGGATGGCAGCCAACGTCCGGCGAAATGTTTGAATGCCTCAGATAGGGGAGCCGCATACAGCATCAAGCCCAGGGTGGCGGCAAAAGAAAGCTGGAAGCCAACATCCCATAATACGCTGGGGCTGAAGAAGGCCATGACTGCCGCAACAAAGGCCAGGCTGTTCAAGCCCACCTGCCGGCGGCCCACCTGGCGTCCAAGCAGGGTCAGCATACCCAGCAGGGCTGCCCGCACCACTGCCGCACTGGCACCCACCAGCACTGTATAGAAGCCAATCCCCAGCGCAGCCACAACCGCCCCGCGGCGCTCACCCAACAGACGGCTGAACAAGACCGCCAGAAAACCGGCGATGATGGTGATATTAAAGCCTGAGATGGCAATCACGTGGCTGGTGCCGGTATCCCGAAAGGCCTGTTGGACATCCTGCGGGATGCCGTTTTGCAGGCCGAGCAGGATGCCTGCCATGAGGGATGCCTCGGGGTCGGGATAGAGGCGGTAGATCAGCTCAAGGGCTTGCTGGCGCAGGTTGTAAATTGCCGTCAAGATGGGGCTGCCCTGGTCGTGGCCCAGGACGAAGGCGTGTGCATCACGCATGTAGCTGTACACACCCTGGCGAGCCAGGTATTCTCGATAGGAGAACTCAAGATATTCGGGCGGGGTTTGCAGGTGACCTTCCAGGCGCACCCGGTCGCCGTAACGCCAGTTTGCGCCGACAGGGAGGCGTGCCAACAGCAACCCGTGTACGGGCACAAATTCGAGGTCATAGCTTAAGCGCAGGCGGTCTACCTTGATGCGCAGGTTGGTGTAGCGGTCGCGTTCATCCGGCGGCTCAATCAGCGTACCTTCTACGATCAGCTTGCTTTCCAGGTCGTTATACCAACCGATAAATCCTGATTCGTGGACTGGTTGAGCAGCCTGGAAGCGGGCCGCTCCCAGGCAAACGGCTGCCAGTAATACTGCCAGGGGCAGGGGTTGGAAGAAGGTGTTGATGCGCGTAGTCAACCGGTCTTGGTGAGGTGGCGGGCGGTGTTCTTTGGATGCCCGATTGATGCGGCGCTGCAGCATACGCGCCCCGAGCACAGCAGCAGCCAGCGCCACCCATCCTAAGATTGGCAGGCTCACCTGTGAACCCAGCAAGATCCCGACCACAAAGGCCACAGATAGATACAGCAGGGGATAGCGCAGTGTCACAGCTTCTATTATACTAAAGGGTATGAAGCAATTGCGGATTGTAGGTCTGGATCTGTACTACGAGCCTCAAGAGCAAGACTCTGCCCGGCTGATCGGTGCAGCCTGTGAAAAAAGCGTCCAGTTGATCCAGCAGCGCTATGGCTTACCGGCACCCAGGGACTGCCGCGTGTATGTCCTCACCTCTTGGCGGCGTTTCCTCTTTCATTCAGCTCCCTGGTTATCAAAGGTCTATCTTTTCGTCGCCTATCCTGTGCTTGCCTGGCGGGGGCGTGCCATCTGGCCCCATGCCGGCGGTATGGCTTTGCGTTTTGGGCGCCGCTGCGTGGTGGGAATCAAGCCGCCGCACCTGATCGAAAAGGCTAATCGCGGCCTGGGGCAGCAGTTTTTTCTCTCCAATCGAGATGCCCAAGAAAAAACTGAAACAGTCACTTGCCATGAGCTGGTGCATGCTTTTGCCGCGCATCTTAAGCTTCCCACCTGGTTGAACGAGGGCCTGGCAACCCTTGCCATGGAGCATTACCTTGGGCGGCATATTGTGCGTCCAGACACGTTGGATCGCCTGGCGGCAGTGCCTCAGCCCGCTGATCTCAACAGGGCCCGGCGGTTGAGGATTGATCAGCCGCAGGACCTGATCCTTCAATATATCTGGGGTTATTGGCTCACCCGTTATATTGATGAAAGCAAGCCCGAATTGCTGCGGGCGCTCTTATCGCAGCGCCGGGGGCGAAAAGCATTTGAAGAAGCGCTTGCTGCGGCCTTTGGCAAAAGCCCGCAGCGGTTTCAGCAAGAAATCCATGCAGAGGTTTTGGCATGCTTCCGTTAGACGCCTCTGCCGCTCGCCAGGCGCGGTCAAAAAAGCAGCTTAACCTGCTGCTGACCGCTTCCCTGGTATTTGCCGGGGTATGCTGCCTGGCGGTCGGGAGCACTTGGGTGATCTTATCCGCGCAGGGAGGCTTTCTGGGTCTTTCGGGTAGCGTGTGCGTGGGTGCAACGACCCAGCCTTACCTGCGGGTGGGGGTGGCGTGGTGTTCGCCCATCTCCAGCTACCTTCCATCCCTGATGCTCTCGCCCTATGCAGTCTGCGTGGATGTGCCCTACCAGTTGATCAGCCTGTTCCCGAAGCTCGCCGGCGAAGTGCTCTTCCCGCCCTGATCGTGTCTGCAAGGCGCAGTCGCTATTTCCTAACCAGCGGCAAAAACAGACGCTGAATGACAAATTCGTCTGCACCAATGTCATAACCCGAGCCGGCGGGGCGCGCTTGCCCATCGATATCGACCATCACGTCTGCATTGACCCCGGCATCAATGGCTTTTGAGGCGCTGTTGATGTGGTAATTGCGGCTGCCGGGATCAACAAAGCCCGGCTCTTCCCACAGGTTGGATGTGGTCTCGATCACGCCCTCTCCACCCCAATCCAGATCATTGGCCCAGTCACCGCTGCCCCACAGCGTGGCCTCCAGCGTGGCAGTGCTGCCTGCTGTGACTGAAATGCCCACCGTGTGACTGACCAGGATGGTGTTCGCCAATTCTACCGTGCTGCCTTCGAGCAGCATGCCATATACACTGCTGTTCTGAGCAAGTGTATTGTGGGCAAGCCATCCCTGGCTGTTTCCAATTCGTAAAGCAGCATTTTGCCGGGCCCAAAAGGTCTGATTCTGGGCGATGACATTATTGGTCAGGTTGAAGGGAGAGACCGCATACAGGTAAAGGCCCACGGTGCGTTGGCTTTGGTTCTCTAAGATCCAGTTGCCATCCATCGAAAGCCTGGAAGAATAGATGGCTATCCCACCGTAGTCATTGCCAGCATTGTTGTGCTTAAAAATGTTTCCGTCAATTTGTGCATCTGCCCGGCTTACTTCGATGGCCCCCGCGTAACCTCCGTAGGCGCGGGTGCCGCTGTTTGCCAGCCCATTGTTTACAAAATTGTTGTTAAGCAGCGTCAGAGGCCAATGTGTGCCGCCAGCCTCGCCCAAGAAATATAGCCCGCTGGCGTGCCAGGCATCATTATCCTCGAACAGGGTGTCAACCACCGTAACCGTAACAGCTCCCATCGCCGCTATCCCACCCCCGTAGGAAGATTTTCTGGCCCAGGCGCTATTGCTGCGAAAAGTGGACTCTTCTACCACCAGGGTCCCGCCGTCTAACATCAGCCCGCTGCCGTAGGCGTATGTATCAGGGGTGTCATAGATATCGATGGCATTGCTGTAAACGGTTGTTTGGCGCAGTGTGAGGCTGGCATCTTGGGCATACACCCCTGCACCCTGGTAATCGTCCCAGCCGTTGGTGATGATCAGCCCCTGCAAGGTGACGGTAGCGCCGCTGTTCACAAATACGCCGCGCCGCGCTCCCTGCCCATCGATGGTGGATGGATAGAGATTGGGATTTAATACGGGCACACCGGTGGCTGATCCGTTCCAACCACCGTAGATATCGATGTTGTGGGTGATGGTCATCACCGCCCCGCCGCTGCTGGTGTAGGTGCCCCCTGCCAGGTAGATGGCGTCGCCGTCGTTGGCTGTGCTGAGCGCTGCTTGCAGACTGCAAGGGCTGCTTTGAGCACAGGTGCCGCTGGCGCCCGGGCGCGCAAACATGTCTCCTGGATCTGCACGGGCGGTCTGCGCTGTAGTGCCCAGGAACAGAAATAACCCCATAACCAGTATCCCCCCGCTTACCAAACAAGTCATGACACGTGCATATTTCTGAATGGTCATTTTATCCTCCTTACTGAACAAGGATCGGTTTGGAAAAGCAGCGCTTCCTGATGTGGTTGTATGCGGTTTGTGTTTCTCCTCAGGGGTAGAGGATTTTTAGGATGGCAGGTTTGCCAGGTATGCTGCGTCTTTGCGGGCGGATTCCCATTCCTTGCGCCGCCGCTTGGATGTCGCACTCCATGCAAATTCGACCGGCGCCTCACCACGGTAGAACAATTTGCTGAGGATCAGGCGGTTGATATCCAACACCGACCAGCACCAGAAGGTAAATGTGGCGGTAACCAGCGATGCGATGATCCACATGGCAACGTCCAGGTTGGCACCGCCCCAGCGGGCAATGCGGATGTAGAGCAGGTACACGCCCCACAAAAACAGCCCTGCAACCAGCGCGGCAAAGCCAAACATCAGGGCCCCGGCCACAGTGGACATGCCTTCACGGACGCTGGGGGCTTTGGAGCCCACATCGATGGAATACCACAAGCCAATGGGTGTGTACAGCCCCGCGATGAGCAAGGGCAGTTCAATGGCTTCCAGGGCAATGATACTGCTGCGCAGGCGGTCAAAGAAGGATTTGGGTTTCTCGATGGCTGGCTGGACGATCAGATCGGGTTGTGGGGCGGGGGGATTGGATTGCATCATGGTCGGTGTTCCTTGGGTTTTATGAGTATGGGCATCATGGCGGGGGTGTTCTGGCGTAGTTACCTAGGTGATGCCCGGCTTGGCAGGGTGTGGTATTGCCTCAGGCTTGCACAGGTTGGGTGGGCGGCTCGCGGTGGAAGCGTAGGTCACGCTGCAGGGTGAGCTTTAGCCCCTCAGCTAGCGAATACCGCGGCTGGTAACTGAGCTTTTCGCGCGCCAGGGTCAGGTCGGCGCACATGCGCGACACGCCCGGGTCGGTGCGGGGGTTGATCATCAGCTCAGCTTTGCTGCCCGTCAGCTCTAAAACCAGGTTGGCCAGGTCGCGCACACTGGTCTCGATCCCGCTGCCCACGTTGATCACCAGGTTATCCAGGTTGGGGGCAGTGGATGCGGCTACCATGGCATCCACCACATCATCTACAAAGATGTAGTCGCGCGTTTGCAGGCCCGCCCCGTTTACCACCAGGGTCCCGCCGCGCACTGCCTGGCGCAGCATATTTGGGATGACGGGTGGGTGTGATGCGGGCAGGTGTTGGCCGGGGCCATAGGCGTTGAAAACGCGCAGGCTGACCGTCTCAATGCCCCACAGGTCGCCGATCGTGCGCACATAATACTCGGCCGCCAGCTTCGAGACCGCGTAAGGCGAGCGTGGGTTCGGAGATAGGCCCTCATGCAGGGGCTGGGTATCCTGGTTGCCATAGACTGCGCCAGAGGAAATCAGCACAACCCGGCGCACACCCACGTCGTGCATGGCCTCCATCAGGCTGACTGTGCCGCCCACGTTGGTGGCATTGTACTCGCGTGGGTAAAGGACAGACTCGGGCACCAGCACCCTCGCCGCCAGGTGGTAAACGCAGTCCACCTCTTGCAGCAAGGTCCACAGCTTGGGACGGTCGTTGACATCGCCACGCGTGAAGAGCACCTCGGGGTGCAGGGTGTTTGGGCCTCCGGTGGAGAGATCGTCCAACCCGCGCACCTGGTGACCTTCCCAGGCCAGGCGGTTTGCCAGGGCTGCGCCCAAAAAGCCGGCCGCACCGGTAATGAGAAAATTCATATGGGCATTATAGCGTAAAGTGATGGGTTTTGTGAATGGGGTATCGGCAGCCTTGCAGGTGGCTGGAATTTGACAGCTTGCGCAACTAAGAGTATCATGGCGCACATGGTTAAGCGAATACTACAGGTGATCATCGGGTGTCTGGTGTGCGTGTTGGTGCTGGGGGCCAGCACACTGCCGCCAGGAGATAAAGTAGAACAAGCACGGCGTTTCACCCGGGCGATTGAGTTTGACTACGTGGCCTGGACCTTGGAGGCGCTGGGTGTCAAACTGGGACAGGGCGCGCTGGGAACTGTACGCTACCTGCCGTCTGCTGAATACAAGGAGCAGGTGATCGATTATCTGTACCTGGTGTGGCATATCTGGGATACGGAACGGAAGATCGACGAGGTGTATGCAGATCCAGGCGTTGCAGATGCCGAGGGTGCCACGCGGAAGTTGCGCATGCAGTTGGAATTCATGAAGACCCGCCGCAATCTTGTCCAACCGGTGGTTGAAGCCATCGTCCAGTCTCAGATTAGCGCGGTTTTGGCCGATATGGATCTCACCCTGGGTGGGCAGCCCGTACCGCCTTTGCTCTATCACACCACGCCTCCGCCAGATGCTTTGATCATCTCGCCGCGCGATGCCATCCGCCAAGATCATAATATTTCACTCTCTCCCGATATGCCTACCGACCAGGTTGTGGCCTTGGAAGAGCAGGTGGATGAGGCTTTGAATGTTTCGTCGCTGGTGGTGGGGATCGGGGGGATTGGGCTTTACCCAACGATGGTGATGCAAACAACCGACATTAACTGGCTGATGGAAGTGGTGGCCCACGAATGGGTGCACAACTATCTTACCGTGCACCCGCTTGGGATGATGTATCTGGCGAATCCAGAGATGCGTATTATTAATGAAACCACAGCCGAAATTGCCGGCAAAGAGATTGGGCAGGCAGTTATGGCGCGCTTTTACCCAGAATATGCCCCGGCCCCAGCCGAACCAGCCTCAGAAACCACTCAAGAAACGACTCCTGAGCCAGCCAAACCTGTCTTCAGCTTTCGGGCTGCAATGTATGAGACACGCCTGAACGTAGAGACCATGCTGGCTGAGGGCAAGATCGAAGAAGCAGAAGCGTACATGGAAGAACGCCGTCTCTATATGTGGGAGAACGGCTACCAAATCCGCAAGCTGAACCAGGCTTACTTTGCGTTTCACGGCGCCTATGCCGATCAGCCAGGCGGCGCGGCAGGTGAAGACCCGGTCAGCGCGGCAGTACGCGCGCTGCGCGCACAAAGCCCCACGTTAGCCAGTTTCATCAATCGCCTAGCGTGGATGTGGTCGTACGATCAGTTAAAAGATGTGGTTACAGGTGGGCGGTGAGAGACCTCTGCTTAACGCGGCTCTACGGTGAATTTGATGGCAGTGCGCACTTTGTCGTCAATCTGCACATCTACAAATTCGGGTGCGCAGATGATGTCAATGCCATCATTCGTTAGGTAACCCCTGGCAAGCGCCAGCGCTTTGACGGCCTGGTTGATGGCGCTTGCTCCAATCGCCTGCACTTCGGCATGTTTGTGTTCCCGTACGACCCCGGCAATGGCGCCAGCCACGGCGGAGGTGCGAGAGGTGCCTGAAACCTTGATAATATCCATGTGGCGACCCTCCTTTGGTCTGTTGAATAGTGCTGGCCAGGATCACGGCCGTGCAGGGATGGCTATGCTCCTAAAAAGATTGTACAGGATTTTTGATTCAGAAGCAATAGAAGAATGGTAGAATTTCACCTGGAAATGGAGCAATTATGGCGCGTTGGCTAAAATTCTTGATTGCAATTGCGCTGGGAATAGCAGCCGGGATGTTGTATGGCTGGGTGGTCAGTCCGGTGGAATATGTGGATACTACCCCCGATTCGCTGCGCGAGGATTACAAGGCCGATTTTGTCCTGATGGTGGCCGAGGCATACCAGGCCGAAGATGACCTGGGATGGGCTGCGCGCCGCCTGGGCATCTTGGGCGACCTGGAGCCTACCCAGATCGTGGCCCAGGCTGTGGCATTTGCCCTTAAGAACGGTTATTCGCCGGCCGACCTGGTGCTGATGCAGAAGTTGGCTGAAGATATCCAGAGTTGGAATCCGAGCTGGGAGGCCCCAATCCCATGAATCGAGATCAGCGTGGTCCCTGGTATTTGTTAACCGGCCTGGTTTTGGGTGTGGCCCTTGGATTGGTGTATGCCTGGGTGCTGGCCCCGGTGAAGTACGTGGATACTGTGCCAGATATGCTGCGCGAGGATTACAAGGCCCAGTACCGGGCCTTGGTGGCGGCTGCTTACATGGCAACCGGTGATCTGCCGCGCGCCCAGGCGCGTTTGGATCAATTGAATGACCCTGAAGTGGCACGCACGGTGGCAATCCAGGCTCAGCAGGCCCTGGCAGAAGGGCGTCCGGAGGCTGAGACCCGTGCCCTGGGATTGTTGGCGGTGGCTTTAGGCCAGGGCCCTGCACCCATTCCCACCTTACCGGAGGCCCCGCTGCCTGCCACTGATGTACCTGCCGAAACGCCTGTGGAGACGCCATCTGTTGAAGCGCCTCTGGCCACGGCCACCAGTACGCTCTCCGTGGCCTCTGCCACGCCTGCGCCCACCCGGCGCACGCCCCTGCCTACCAACACCCCTTTGCCCACCCGCACTGCCAGCCCCACCCCGGGTGCCCCCTTTGTCTTGCAAGACCAAACCCTGGTGTGCAACCCCAACCTGGGCCAGCCGTTGATCCAGGTGGAAGCTTACGATGCTGCCGGTCAGCCTGTGCCCGGTGTTGAGGTGATCGTGGCCTGGAATGGTGAGCAGGGGGCAGGTGAAGACCGTTTCTTTACAGGCCTCAAGCCCGAGCTAGGCCTGGGGTACGCAGACCTGGTGTTGACGCCCGGAATTACTTATACCCTTAGCCTTGCAGATGGCGGCCAACCCGTGCCCGACCTGGTGGCGGCGGAGTGCGAGTCGGATGGCGGGGACCGCTATTGGGGCAGTTGGCTGTTGGTGTTTGCTCAGCCATAGTCATTTCGAAAAAGTCGAAAATTATATATTGACACGCGCCGAGATTTGTGCCATAATATCATTACCGGTAACGATACCGGAAATGATACCGGCAACGTATTCAGCAAGGTGCACAGATCAGTGATGCGAGCGAAACGGCGTGCGGCAACCATTCAAGATGTAGCCAGAGAAGCAGGAGTTTCTGTTTCGACTGTGTCGCGAGTCTTGAATCGCAAAGTAGATGTAGCCCCTGAAACGCAAGACCGGATCGTTGAGACCATCACTCGCCTGGGATACACCTCCAGCCTGGCAGCCCGCAGTATGCGCAGCCGCCGAAAGAACCTGATTGGGCTGGTGCTCCCTGATGTTGGCTTCCCTTATTCTATTGAAATTATGCGCGGTATTGAACGCGCCATTGCTGAATCGTCCTTTGATCTGCTGCTTTACACCACGGGTGGTATCCATAAAGTGGGTGTGATGACCCGTGAGCAAGAATATGTTTCCCTCTTGAGTAGTTCGCTGGTAGATGGGATGGTGGTTGTTGCCACCTCGGCTTCTGAATTTTCCTCGGTTGTACCGATTGTAGCGGTAGATCCTCATGATGTGACCCCCGGTTACCCGGCAATCCAGGCCACAAACTATGAGGGCGCTATTGAAGCCATGAATTATCTGCTTGGCTTGGGGCATCGCCGGATTGGTTTTATCCAGGGCCGGCCCGAGATTGGCAGCGCCCAAAGCCGCCTGAAAGGGTACCAAGATGCCCTCCAGTCTGCTGGCATCCCGGTTGAAGATGACCTGGTTGTGACAGGCGATTTTTCGACAAAATCGGGGCATACGGGTGGGTTGAAACTACTGGCCTTGAAGAATCCTCCCACCGCCATCTTCGCTGCCAATGACCAAAGCGCCATGGGTGTGCTGCAGGCGGCCGAAGAATCCGGCATGATGGTTCCGGAAGATCTATCTGTGATCGGGTTCGACAATATCTCAGAGGCCAAGCACCTTGGGCTCACGACCATCGATCAGTTCCTCGATGAAATGGGTTACCAGGCGATCCACATGTTGATTAAACTCATCAATGATGAGCCGTTAGTAGAGCAGATATATAGAATGCCAACCCAGTTAGTTGTGCGTAGTTCTTGTCGCGCTCTTGTGCGAAATGCTATGTACCTGCAAAGTTTTTAAGTCTGTTTCGTTTGAAGCATGAAATATTTCGCGATTTCAAGAAGGAGGTGAATGGCAGATAACGCAAATCTAAACAAAAGCAGGTTCTCTCTAAAGCCCTGATTAGACGTCGAGAAGACCTGCCAGTAGTTGTGGAGAGAATTCTCCACAAGCAAAAGTATAACTGATTACAAAAC
>Ga0116144_10000535_pt1 | contig 50623 bp, 26 predicted proteins | sample AD_UKC035_MetaG_FD_89746 | JGI IMG/M metagenome (GOLD analysis project Ga0116144, IMG submission 89746) | Active sludge microbial communities of municipal wastewater-treating anaerobic digesters from USA - AD_UKC035_MetaG | ecosystem: Engineered > Bioreactor > Anaerobic > Digestate | place: USA...
CCGCGCGCGCGGTGGTGCAGGGGTGTGAGGGCGGAATGGAGGCGGTCGGGGAGGGCCGGAAGGCGGACATTCGGCTCATCCGACGCAGCGCTACCGAGGTGCGGCTAGAGGTCACGACGCCTACCTCCGGCTTGTTGACCCTGGCCGAGGCGTGGTATCCCGGCTGGCAAGTGAGGACGACGCCTTCAACGAAGGAACCGACGCTGTTCACATCGGCGTTGCGGGTGGATTTGCTCTTCCGTGGGGTGTGGTTGGGACCGGGAAACTGGGGGGTTACTTTTGTCTATCGGCCTCACGGGTTGGCGATGGGTGGTTTGCTCAGTTTATTGGGGGTGGGGGGGGGCATCGGGTATGCGGCGTGTTTGCGGCGAAAACGTGGGGTCGTTGTGTTAGAGCCTTCTGACATATCATCGTGAAGCCATGTGTTTTTTTGGCAATGTTTGTAGCCGTTTTTTGCATTATACGGAGAAAATGGATATAATAAAATTGGTTAGTTTAACACTACTTGCTACTTAGTTCGTTTGAAAAGTTGGGAGCTGCCAACCTGTTTTTTCTTCAAACGTTAACCAAACGTTCATTCTATAACTTTATCTCACATGGGGTTTCGTGATATAATTTAGACAGTCACGAGACAACGTAAACACAAGGCATGAAGGGAGCAAATATGTTCTTTGACGAGGAAACTAGCGGTCGTGGTGAAAAAATCTTGTATATTGAAGACAATCCTGGCAATCGTATGTTGGTGCGCCGCATCCTTTTGGTAGAAGATTACGTTGTCATTGAGGCCGAAGATGGTCGGACGGGTATTGAGTTGGCTTTGCGCGAAATTCCGGATCTGATTCTGATGGACATGAATTTGCCGGAAGTGGATGGCTATGAATTGACCAAACAGATTCGGGCCATCCCAGAAATCAAAAAGATCCCCATTATTGCTATGACCGCCAACGTGATGTTGGGAGATAAGGAGAAGACGTTGGAGGCCGGTTGCGATGGCTATATCCCCAAGCCGATTGACGTGGACGAGTTGCCGCGTCAGATCCGGCGTTTTTTGGATGCGCGCGGGTAGCGCGCTTTAGCTATTCAGTATTCTATGTAAAGGATTGCAGCTATGGTATGGAAGCCGACCCCCCCTAAAGATGCGGTCATCCTAATTGTAGAGGATAATCTCAACAACTTCATTTTGATGACGCGCTTGCTGGCCTTTTTGGGTGTGAAAAAGTGCGAGTGGAAGGCTTCCGGCTGGAAAGTGCTGGAGTTTGCCGAGACGCTGGGCAATGTCAGTCTGGTGTTGATGGATGTGAATTTACCGGACGCTGACGGGTTTCAGGCGTTGGCTTCATTACGCTCGCATAAACGTTTCACGGATGTGCCGATTGTGGCCGTGACGGCCCACGTCTCCCGCGAGAACCTCAGCCGCGCGCGGCAGGCTGGATTTAACGGGTTTATCGGCAAGCCTTTGGATCCGGAGCGATTCCCCGAACAAATACGCCGCGTCCTGCAAGGTGAGGAGGTATGGGAGCCGGAATAGGCGGGGAACGTTTATCTGCGAACGTCCCCCGACCAGTCCCTACCACCGGTATGCGCGGCGGCTTAGGTCGCACTTTGCTGACTGCGTTTCTAATTTTGACGATTTTGCCGTTGACGCTCACGGTCAGTTACGCTGTGCAGCAAAACCGCGAGAATGTGCAGCGTGAAGTAGAAAGTAAGTTATTGGCGGTCGCTGCCCTCAAGGGCGAGGAACTGGAGCGTTGGTTTGACGATTTGCAATCGGTGTTATTGCTGTCGGTGAAATTGGCCGACAACACCGATGATTACACGGAGTGGTGGACGACCCTCACGCAGCAAATCCCCGATTTGACTGGCGTGGTGGTGTGGCAGCCGGAGGAACAGTCCCGTTGGACCGCCGGCGAGTGTGCTCAGGCCTGGGATCAATTTCGCCTCACGATCTCAGGGGCCAACTTGTTTTCTTCCCCGGCGGAGTTTGCCGTTTCTGATTTGGGTGCAACTGTTTTTTTACCAATTGAATATCAAGATCGCTCCCTGCTTTTTTGTATGGATGGCGCCATGATCGAACGAGTGATCCACCACGAGGGCGTGTCCGATGGCACCACTCGGGTCTATTTGATTCACAAGATGTGTCTCTGGCCGAGCACGACGACGCCGTGTTCGCAGCCGATGAATGGTTGGACGCCAGGCGGCCAGCCGGGCAGCGGCACGTATGTCAACAACGTTGCTATTGCGGTGACGGGAGCATACTACCCTCTGCCGAATGCGGACGTGGGTATTTTGGTAGAGCAGCCTCAATCGCAGACGTTGGAGTCGGTCGAGTTGATCGCGGCAACATTCATCGCCCTGGTGTTGGCCGTTGCGTTGGTCACTACTGCGATTGCCGCGGTAGTGATCCGGCAGATCACCCTGCCCGTGATTCGCTTGACGGAATCCGCGCTGGCGATGGCAGAAGGGGAGCTGGATCAACATCTGGCGGTCACATCGCGTGATGAAATCGGCATCCTGACCTACGTGTTTAATGATATGGCCGCGCAACTGAAATCGCTGTATGCGGACCTGGAAGCGAAGGTAGTCGATCGCACACGAATGTTGCAACGGGCGAACTATCAGATTCAGCGGCGCGCGCTCCATTTGCAGGCCAGCCAGGAGGTGAGTCAGGCGATCACCTCAGTGCGCGATCCGGATTTGTTGTTTATGCAGATGGCCGATCTGATTCGTGACAGTTTTATGTATGCGTCGGTTGCTATCTATATGGTGGAACCCGGAGGGGGCGCGGCAGCGCTGAATGCGCTCAGCCCAGACGTGCGGGGCGCCCGTCCTAGCGCGGAGGGAGAAATCGGGGGCTGGGCCGATTATGTATACCCAGGCGACGGCTCCACCGTCGAACGGGCCATTCGCAAGCGCGTTTCCCAGGTAGAGCACCAGGAAACTCACGAAGAAGTAGATTGGTATCGCCGCACGTTAAGTCGGGTCGCCGTGCCGTTGCGGATGGGGGAGCGGGTCATCGGCGCGATTGCCGCCCTGAGCACCGAGCATGAAGGGGTGCAGCCCGACGAGCTAGAGGTGTTGGAACTCTTAGCCAATCAGATTGCTATTGCGGTCGAAAATGCACGGGCTTACGAGCGGGAGCGGGTGGCAACGCAGCATTTGGAGGAGGCGGAAGCCTTCAAGGCGCGATTCTTGGCGAATATGTCGCACGCTTTGCGCGAACCTTTGAACACCGTTATTGGCTTCTCGCGGTTGCTGATCAAGGGGGTGGATGGCCCACTGACGGAATTGCAGCAGCAGGATATGGAGCGCGTCTACGCGGATAGCCAGCGCCTGCTGTTCCTGATCAACGATATCCTGGCAATTTCACAGATCCAGGCCGGGTTGATGGAGTTGAAACTTCAGCCTATCCATCTTATCGAAGTCGTTGCCGGGGTGATGCCCACTGCTACCGCGTTGGTTCAGGGTAAGGATGTGGAGCTGGTGCGGGACATCCCTGAAGATCTGCCCTTGTTGCGCATTGATCCCTCTCACATCCGCCAGGTTTTGGTGCATTTACTTAATAACGCTGCGAAGTTTACCTACAAAGGACGGATTACCTTGCGCGCCTGGTATCGGGACGATTGGGTGTATGTGAGTGTGAGCGATACCGGAGTGGGAATTCCCCCGGAAGACCTGGAACGCATTTTTGTGCGGTTCAACCAAGGCTCTGCACGACGCAATCCGCAACAGGGCGCCGGTTTGGGACTGGCCCTGTGCAAGGAATTCGTGGAAATGCACGGCGGGCAAATTTGGGCGCAGAGTCGGGTAGATGAGGGCAGTATGTTTACGTTTTCCCTACCCTGTTATGGGGAAGCGCTTACCGAAGCCGAGAAGCCGATGGAGCTTGCCGCGGGAGGCCAGAGTGAGTAAGAAACAAGTGCCGGTTGCCGATGCGCTGATGTCCAGAGAGGATATGGGCGTTTGGCAGCGCAATTTGTTTGCGCGGACGTTGCGGATGATTACGGCGGCAACTTTTCCGGTGGTGTTGCTCGCTTTGTATTATGTCTATGTGACTCAGGCGCTCTGGCTGACGCCGGTCATCCTGGGCGCCTATAGCGTGATTATTATCGGGGCTTTTGTTCCGCAGATCCCTTATCCTCTACGGGTGTGGGCTTTTTTAGCAGTGCTTCTGGGGTTGGGGTTAGGGGATTTATTGACTTACGGTTGGGGGCGGGATGTGCGCATCTACTGGCTGGGCGCCATGCTGTTTGCGACCCTTTTCCTGGGTGGGCGTCATGGCCTGGGTGTGTTGATCGGGATTTGTGTTGTTCTGGGACTGTTCGTTGTGGGTATTGTGACCGGAGTATTTGTTCCGCCTCTCTATCCGACAGCCGCCTATCCTCATTTTTCTTTACTCGTTGGGCTGGTTATTTTTGTCGCTGTGACGATTGGACTCTATGCCTCATTCAATTATCTGGTTCCTCGTTTGCTTACTGCATTGCAAAAAAGTGCGGCTCTTTCTATTTCCCTGGAAGAACAGCAAGCTGTTTTAGCCGAACGGACGCGGACGCTTCAGGAGGCCAATACCAATTTGCAGCGACGGGCTATGTTTTTGGAGGCCAGCACCCAGGTCTCTCAGGCGTTAGCAACGGTTTTTGAGGCTGAAATTCTGTTGGAACAGGCTGTGAACCTCATTGTGCAGCACTTTGATTTCTACCGCGCGGCGATTTTTTTGACAGACGATGAGGGCCAATCGGTTCAGCTTCATGCGGCTGCCTCAATAGGCGGTCGGCGCATGACCATGCGCTCACAACGTTGGCGCGTCGGCGACCTGAATGCGGTGGGGATGGTGTTAGCCAATCAAGAGCCGTGTATTGTGACCAAAGGCCGGCGCAATGTGGCCTATGCGACAGAAGTGGACTTGGCCGTAGTGCGCTCGGAGGCGGCCTTGCCGTTGATGGTGGGCAGCCGGCTGATTGGGGTGTTGGATGTGTACAGCGGCGAAGAAGTTATTTTTGATCAGGATGATGTGCATGCCCTTCAGGGCCTGGCCGGGCTGCTGTCGGTGGCGGTGGACAATGCGCGGCGTTTGGGGGACGAAGCCGCCGTCCTGGAGGCGGCCAGCCCCTTGTATCGGCTTGCGCATCAACTGGCGACCACGCGCACCGAACGCGAGATCTACGCCGCGATGTTGGGGGCGTTGCGCGACTTTAACCCGGCGCGAGTGTTTATCTTCCGCCAAAGCCGTTTACCCAATTCGCACACGCCCCCGGCAGAACAAGCATACCTGGTAGCCGAAATGCGCGGCGGCGACATGAGTTTTTATGAACAATATATCACGGCAGCGGCCATACACCACATCGGAGATCTCATTAATTTTGGGGCTATGTTAGAATCCTCTCTGGTAATCGGTGATTTGAGTATGCCCTATCATTCTGGCAGCGCGGATGTGGACCGGTTATTATCCAATCTTGCCGCCGAATTGGGCGTTTTGGCGTTGACGCTGGCGCCTATGCGGATGGAATCACAGTGTCTTGGGGTGGTTTTGATTACCTACAACACCCCGCATCAGTTTACCCCACTCCAGGGGCAGCTTCAGCGCGTGCTCACGAATCTGGCGACGGTGGCCTTGGAGCGGATCCGGCTGTTGCATGAGGCGCAGACCCGCGTGGGGCGCGAACGCTGGCTGCGGGAGTTTGGCGAACAGGTGTTGCGCATTCCTGATCTGGAAACGATGGTGGCGCAATCCGCGCAGTTGCTCCAGGATGCTGTACAGGCAGAGAGTGTGCTGGTGTCCCTGGCGCCGCCGGGGGAGGGTTAGGGCCGAGTTTTTAGGGAGGCAGAGTTGAGAGACGAACAGAAGCAGAACGCGCCGGAAGTAGCCGCGGCGGATTCCGAAATCCGGGAGTTGCGGCATACGCTGTTGACCCATGTCATGCGCGTACTCTTTCTGGCAGGATTCCCGGCGTTGATTGTGGGTGGGTATTATGTTGCGACCGATGGCAACTGGATGTATGGATTGGCGTATGTCGTTTTGTTCTGCGCCTTGGGAATCCTCTATGTGGCTAGGCGCATCCCCTACCATGTGCGAATCGGCGCTTTATTGGCACTGGCCTATGGCCTTGCGCTGTTATCGGTCTTTCGCGGGGGACTATCGAGCAATGTGCGCTTGTTTTTGCTGATGTTACCTTTGATGGCCGTGGTATTTCTGGGGCGGCGGGCCGGATTTGTCGCGTTGGCGCTCTCTATGTTGACAATGAGCGAGTTTGCCGGGTTATTCTCGCTGGAGATCTTGAAGATACCGGTCAGTGTTCAGGTCTTGTCCCATAAACCTATGGCCTGGTTTAGCTACACCTTGACGTTATTGTTTGTCAGCGCCTTCGTGATCACCTCTTTGAATCAACTGGTATCCCGTTTCCGGGAAGTGCTGATCAAGAGCCACGACCTGGCGAATAAGTTAGATACACAACGGATGCAAGCCGAGCAAAATGCTGAGTACGCCTACTTGCACGCGGTGCGGATGCAGTGGGTGGCCGAATTTGGCAATGCGCTGGCCTCCCTGCGGCGGCGAGAAATGGTGGCGTGGCGCACGGTGCGAGATATGGAACGCAGCCTCGACTTGTATCAAGTCAATGTCTTCTTGACCGACCGCACCGGTTCAACCTTGATTCTGGCCGCCGCCGCTGGGGCGCAGGGGGAGGCGCTGGTCGCGGAGGGATTTTCTGTGTGGGTTGGCGAGCGCTCACTGCTAGGACAAGTGGCGCAAACCGGGCGCGAACAGGTGCGGGTGCTCTCTCCAGATGAGGCTGAGGAGTTTCCATTGAGCCGGGTGGAGATGGCCTTGCCCCTGGTGGTGCGCGGTGAGTTGCTCGGTGTTTTGGATATTCACAGCACCGAAGCCACCTTCTCCGACAGTGATATGCAACTTTTCCGGGTCGTTGCCGGCTATGTAACCGCCTCTCTGGATATGCTAGCCGCGCTGGAAGAGATCAACGGCCAGCTTCAGGAGATGCGAACGTTGTACAGCCAATACACAACGGCCGGGTGGCGCTCGTTATTGGAGGCAAAGTTAAAGCTGTCTTATACCGCCGGCGCGTTGCCGGAAGCTGCGGTCCAGACTTTAGCGGCTGAGGCGTTACGAGATCGCGCAATACGCTCATGCCCCCCCGTTGAGGGAACGGATGATTACCTGCTGGTGGTCCCTTTGATTGCGCGGGATGTCCCGTTGGGCTATCTGGCTTTTACCCGCTCGGTGGAACAGGGCGACTGGGATGCCGAGACGCGCGTTTTTATCGAGGCGGCTGCTGAACGGTTGGCGCTCGCGTTGGACAATACACGCCTGCTGGTGCAGACCCGGCGTCAAGCGTTCTACCAGGAGCAGTTGGGGCGTCTGGATGATGTTGTGTGGCGCAACCCGAGCACGGCAGCCATTATGGAAAGCAGTGTCCAAGAACTGGGGCGGGTGTTGGATGCCCATGAAGTGCAGATTTATCTGACACCGGTGCAGTGGGAGGCGCAATGACCCTGACACCATCCTTTAGCCAGATATTGCAATGGTTCGCCTGGACGTCGTTTTTCCTGGAAGCAGTGCTGCTGGCCTATCTCGTGCTATTGAATCTGCGACATCCCGCCAGCACCGGGCGGCAACGCTGGCTGTTGCGCACGCGCCTGACCTTCTTGCTATTGGCGATCACTGCGCCGATTCTAACGGGTGGGGTGGTCTGGGTGACAGTCTCGGCGGTGCGTGTGGTGGAGAAGCAGGAATCCCAGCGCCTGGAAGTTTTGAACGCTGCATTGCTTTCCAATGCCGAGGTGTGGGTTGACCTTCACGCAGGCGTCTTGAGCCGATTGGTGTCCGATCCGGCCATTGTTAGTATGGATCCGGCGCAGCAGCGCGCCCTTCTGGAAATGATGGCGGAGACTCACCCCACCATGTACTTGGTGAGTACGTTAGACCTGACCGGAATGAATGTGACCCGCAGCGACGCGCTCCCACCGGAACACTACGCCGCTCAGGATTGGTTTCAGGCGGTGCTGGATGGCGCCCCCCAGGTTTTTCAGGTTGCCCTGGATCCTGCAATCAATGCTCCGGCGTTGATCGGCGCCATGCCTATCCGTGATAGGGAGGGAAACTTGGTGGGCGTCGGGATGTTTGCCTGCGCTTTGTCCGATGTGGCCGCTCAGGTGCGGACTCGTCAAGTCGGCAATACTGGCTACACTTATATTGTGGACAGCGAAAATCGCCTGCTGGCGCACTCGGACCTGCACGCTACAACACCGTTGACCGATATGAGTACTACGGCCCCCGTAGAGGCCTTGCGCGCCGGGCGCGGCCCATGGGTAAAATTTGCGACGGATGATGCCCGTTGGTGGGCGGTGGTTCGCGAGGGCGGCCCCGGCTGGGGGATTGTGGTGCAGCAGCAGGAAGCAGAACTGCTATCTGGAATGCGTTCCTTTATGCAGTCTGCGTGGTTGGTGGGGTGGGTTGGCGTGGCCATGTTGGCCCTGGCGTTTTTCTTGACGCTGCGTCAGGCTTTTCGTCCTATTGCGAGCATGACAGAAACAGTCAATGCCATCGCCGCAGGCGATCTCAGCCGCGCCGTGATCGCAGAAGGCCCGGACGAGTTGAGTATGCTCGGACGGGCCTTTAACAGTATGACGACGCAACTTCGGGAATTGATTCACTCCTTGGAGTCGCGGGTGGCGGAACGCACCCGCGAGTTGGAACAGCGCGCCACATATCTGGCAGTCACCGGACAGGTCAGCCGAGTTGCCAATGCCATCCTGGATGTGGAAGAGTTGCTGCCGCGCGTCGCGCATTTGATCACCGACCGGTTTGGTTTTTATCACATTGCCATTTTTATGTTGGACGAAAGCCGGGAATGGGCCGTTTTGCGCGCCGCATCTTCCGAAGGGGGGCGGAATATGTTAGCGCGTGGACATCGCTTGCGGGTGGGGGAACAGGGCATTGTGGGGTATGTTTCGGGCACCGGGCGTCCGCGCATCGCGTTGGATGTAGATGTGGATGCGGTGTGGATGAAAAGCCTTGATTTGCCGACCACCCGATCGGAAATGGCCCTGCCGCTGAGCGTGGGCAACCGTCTGCTGGGTGTTCTGGATATTCAAAGCGAAGCGCCGAACGCTTTTTCCACGGAAGATGTGGAAACGTTGCGGGTGCTGGCCGATCAAATCGCCATCGCGATTCAGAATGCGCAACTATTCCAGGATAGTCAGCGGGCGTTGCAAGAATTGCAGCGGGCGTATGGGGAAACGGGAGAACAGGGATGGCGCGCGCGCGCTTCGGCGTTGCTGGGCTACCGTTATACGCCCGAAGAAACCCGCCCGATCCCCTATCTCACCGAGATGCCGTCCGACACTGTGGAGTCCACGCATATCACTGCCGCCAACACATTAGTGTCGCCGTTGCGGATGCTGGGCGGGCGAACTTTTGGCGCTCTGCGTTTGAATCGTCCAGCGACGCACCCCTGGACTTCGCAGGAAATGCAATTTGTGCAGCAGGCTGCGCAAGGGATCGCCCAGGCTTTGGAGGTGGCGCGTTTGTTGGAAGAGACCCGCGACCGCGCCGCGCGTGACCGTCTGGTGGGGGAGATCGGTGGGCAATTGCGTGCGACTTTGGACCCGGACGTGATTATGAAGACAACGGTGCAGGCCCTGGGCCGCCTGTTGCAAGCCGAATTGACGACCATTGAGGTCAGTGGCGCCGGCGAGGTTTCACGCGCATGATCTGCGGGCGGCGCCGGAGGTGGAGATGTTAGGAGAGTTGAATCTCTTACTGATCGTCGGTGTGTTGGCGCTGGGCGTCGTCGGGGTGGCCTTCGGCGTCACTCTGGTCCAGGTGCGCAATGAGCGGCGTGCGCTGCGCGCTTTGACCGCTGCTGCTGCGCGCCTTGCGGCGGGCGAGTGGCGGGCGCTTCCCGCCGAAAAACGTTCGGATGAAGTGGGCGCGTTGGCGCGGGCATTGGCGGCATTGTCCACCCATTGGCAAACCCGGTTGGCGACCCTGGAGGAACAGGTCGCGGCGCAAGCCGCAGGGGTGGAACGGCAAACTGCGCGGGTGGAGGCTGCGGCGCGGGTTTCGCAGCAAATCGCAACGGCGCTCACCGCAGAAGAGTGGCTGAACGCAACGGTTCGCCATCTATCCGAACAATTGGGGTTCTATCACGTGGGATTGTTTCTGTTGGATGAGTCGCGGCAGACGGCTTTGTTGCGCGCGGCCTCCTCGACGGTGGGGCGGCATCTATTGGAGGAAGGCTACAAGGTGACGTTGGCAGAATCTGCGGATTTTAGCGCAGTGCTGGCGCAGGGGCAGTGCCTCATGGCTTCTCTTCCGCTATTTGCGCCTGAAGATTTCCCGTTCCCGCAAACCCGCGCTGAAGCGCTCTTCCCTTTGCGCGCGCAGGGCGATGTGATTGGGGTCTTGGATGTCCACTCGGAAGGGGCCGGCGCTTTTGTTCCAGAGCAATGTGCCCTGTTGCAAATGCTGGCCGATGAATTGAGCCTGATTTGGCGCACCGCGCATATCCAGGCCACGACCGAGGCCCAAATCAACGAGATCAACCGTTTGCTCCGCACCCAGGGGGAGGAGGAGTGGGGCCGTTTGACGCAGGAGCGGCAGCAATGGGGATACGGATATGATGGCATCGAAGTGAAAGCCGCCGCCGAACTGGACCTTGGCGACCGCCCTCCCTCATGGGTGTTGGCGCTCCGGGGGGGGCGTGAGGCGATGGGCGAGTTGAAAATTTTCGCGGATGCCGACGCGCTGAACTCTGACGATCTGGACCTGGCGCGGGCCGTGGTGGATGAAGCCGGACGCGCGATGGAAAGCGCCCGCCTGTTCAGCAAGATGCAGACGGCGCTGGAGGAAGTCGGCGTCTTGTATCGGTGCAGCCAGGCGCTGGGGGTGGCGCGCTCAGAAGAACAAGTGCTGCGGGCATTTGTGGATTATTTGATCGCGCCGGAGATTGACCGGTGCGCGTTGGCTTTGATCGAGCCGGGCACGGCAGGGCCAGGCGCTTTGGTGCGCCTGGGAGCCGCCTGGGATGCGGGCAAGGCCCGGTCTCCTTTGCTGGGGGACCGCTGGGAGGTGGCGAAAATCCCGGCGATGGCGCAGACGACGACTACGGTTTTGGCGGTGGACGATATTGCTGTCGCCCCGCATCTGGACGAAACCTCGCGGCAGGTGTACCAAGAAATCCTGCGCCTTCGCGCGTTCATCCTGGTGCCGCTGGTGGCCGGGGGGCAGTTGTGGGGGTGGCTGCTGGCTGCCGCGCAACGCACTCCCTACCATTTCACCGAGCGGGAACGGCGGGTGTACCGTAGTCTGGCCGATCAGGCCGCACTGGTGTTGCAGAGCATTCACCTGATAGAAGAGATGACGCAGCGAGCGGCGCGCGAGCGGCGCGTGACCGACATCACGGCGCAGATTCGCCGGCACACGGATGTGGACACGATTTTGCAGACGGCTATCCGCGAGTTGGGGCGGTCACTGCGCGCCTCCGATGGTCTGATCCGTCTGGGATTGGGGGAGAGTCGCCAGATTCGACGCACGCAACCTTTACACCCGCCTGCCGATGTGGAGGATAACGTATGAGGTTCTGGTCCTTCGTCACGAAAAGCCTGGTCAACCGGGTCCTCGTTTATGTCATGCTGTTGCTATTGTTGACCATCAGCTTGATGGGATATTTGGCCTACACTTTGGCGCAACGTAACCTCACTACCTCGGTCTTCAATCGCCTGGAATCGGTGGTGACACTGAAGGAAGATGAATTGCAACGTTGGGTGACGGATCAACGGCAGAATATCACATGGATGGCCGGGCAGGTTCCGGTGCGCCAGTGGGCCACGCAACTGCTTCAGGGGGAAACGGCGCGGGAGGCTATTTATCCCGCATTTAGGGCTTATTTGCGAACGGCAGTCACGCAGCGCGCCGGATTTCGGGAAATTTTCGTGCTTGCCGAGCCGGACGGCCAGGTGCTGATCTCCACCAACCCGGCGCGTGAAGGACAGTCCTATGCCGAGGCCGAATATTTCATTCAAGGTCGCTTGCGCATCTATGTGCAGAATATTTACCTCCTAGAGGATGGCGATCCGACGATCACTGTCGCCACTCCCCTGTTCGACCCTGCGGGGGAACGTATCGGGGTGTTGGCGGCGCACTTGAATTTGGAGCGGATGCAGCAAATCATCCTGGAAAGCCCTGGCCTGGGCGCTCGCAGCGAGGCCTTCCTGGTGGATGGCGATGGCGACTTCATTATGGCGCCGCGAGCGCTGCTGGCGGCCGGGGCGGACCTGGAGACCCCGACTGTCGGAGTGCGCGCGGTCACGGCGCAGCAGGACGGTCAGGCGGTCTACCCGAATTATGAGGGGCGTTCCGTGGTGGGCGTTTATCACTGGATTGATGAACATGATCTGGGTTTGCTGGCCGAGGTGGACGAAGAGTATGCGATTTTAACGCCGGCGCGGAGTTTGGCGATGAACGTGTTGGTGGCCGGGACGGCGGTGTCCGTGCTGTTCTTGGTGGGCGCCTTTTTCCTGATGCGGCAGGGGGTGCGCCCCTTGCGCGTTTTGACCGAGGTGGCCCACGAGGTTACGCAGGGGCGGTTGGATCGGCAGGTTCCGGTGGTCACGCAGGATGAGTTGGGCATATTTGCGCAGACCTTCAATCAAATGACCACGCAATTGCGGACCTCGTATGCTGAACTGGAGCGGCAAGTGCAAGTGCGCACCCAGGCCCTTGAAAAACGCTCGCGCCAGCTCGAAGCGGCGGCGCGTGTCGCCAGCGCCGTCTCGGCCATCTACGATGTCGATCAATTGCTGGATGAAACGGCGCGATTGATTCCGAGGCACCTGGAAGTCGCTCACGTCGGTATCTTTTTGTTGGACGAGGCCGAAGAATATGCTGTTTTGCGGGCCGTTTCTTCAGAGGGCGGCCGGCGGATGTTGGCGCGGGGGCACCGGCTTAAACTCGGCCAGGGTATTGTCGGCGCGGTGGCGCGCACCGGCCAGCCCCGCATCGCTCTGGATGTAGATGCTGACGGCGCGTTTGTGGCTAACCCAGACATTCCGGCGACGCGCTCCGAAATGGCGCTGCCGCTGACGGCGCGCAGCCGGGTCATTGGGGTGTTGGACGTGCAATCGGAACAGGCTGCGGCCTTTACGAATGAGGATGTGGTCGTCTTACAGACAATGGCCGAACAGGTGGCGCTGGCGATTCAGAATGCGCGATTGCTGCGGGAGAGTGAGTTCGCCGTGCGGGAATTGGAGCGACGGTATGGCGAGCAGATTCACACTGCCTGGCAGGCGCGGCTTTCTCGGGAGCTGGCCGCTTATCATTATACCGGTGTGCGCGTGGAAACCGCGTCGGGGCGCACGCTGCAAAAATTCACGGTCACGCCGCAGGAGCGCGTCACCGTGCTAACCGAGGGGGATCAGCGCCGCCTGGTGGCGCCTATTCGGATGCGAGATCACATTTTGGGTTCGTTGGTGTTGCAGCAATCTGCCGATGCGCCCCCCTGGTCTGAGGCAGACCTGGCCCTGGTAGAAGCGACATGCGATCAGGTGGGACTGGCATTGGACAATGTGCGGCTGTTGGATGAGTCACGGGAGCGCGTAGCCCGCGAGCGGTTGACCGGCGACCTGGCCGCGCGGATTCGGGGCGCGGCCACAGATATAGATGTGGTTTTGCAAACCACCATCCGTGAGCTGGGGCGGCTGCTGCACGCGACCGGTAAGATTCACCTGAGTGGCCCTTCCTCCTGGGCCTCCACTGCGGTGGAGCTGCCGGCCACCAAAAGCGAAAGGCAGGCCCAGCCATGACGTGGATGTGGTTAGCGGCGATCGGTGTATTCGTAGTGTTGATCGTGGTGACTGTGGGGATAATCCTGCGGCAGCGGCATCGCATCCAGAATTTGTTAATCAACCATCGCATGTTGGAACGGCGCATAGATGGGTTGACGAACACGCAGATGGCGGGGCAGCGGCAATTAGCGCGGCAGGCCGAGATGTTCGCCCAGCGTATGGCGCGTTTCCGGGCCGCGGCGTTGGTGGCGCGGGATGCCGCGGCCATTCGTGACTTGGACGAATTGATGCAGACGTTGGTGGCGTTGATTTCGCAGCAATTTGACTTTTATCACGCCGGAATTTTTTTGTTGGACGACGCCGGTGATTTCGCTGTGATGCAGGCGGCTTCCTCCGAGGGGGGGCGGCGCATGTTGGCGCGGGGCCACAAACTGCGGGTGGCCGAGCAAGGGATGGTGGGCTACGTGGCTGCGCGTGGTGAGGCGCGGATTGCATTGAATGTCGGCGAAGACCCCACCTGGACCAGTACATTGGAATTGCCTGAAACGCGCTCGGAGATGGCCCTGCCTTTGAAGATCCGCGAGCAGGTTATTGGCGTGCTGGATGTGCAGTCCACCGAACCTCACGCCTTTAGCCAGGAAGATGTTGAAATTTTGCAGACGATGGCCGACCAGTTAGCCCTGGCAATTCAGGGCGCGCGCTTGTTCGAGGAGAACCGGCGCACGGTTGAACGCCTGGAAATGCTCTACCGGGAGCAGATGGGGGAGATGTGGCGCAGTCGTGTGGGGACGCGCACGTATACGTATGATGGTCTGAACGTCGCGCGCGTGTGGGAGGAGGGCGTGCCGGAGGGGATGGATGGGCGGCACGTCGTTACATCGCATCAGTTGGTCATCCCTATTTTCTTGCGAGACCATGTGATCGGTTCGATTACGCTGGAACGAGACCCGGTGCAGCTTCCCTGGTCCGATGAGGAGGTGGCGCTGGTGGAGGAAATCGGCGTGCAGGCCGGTCTGGCGCTGGATAATGCGCAGTTGTTGACGGACAGCCGGCAGCGCGCGACTTACCAGCAGCAACTCAGTGATGTGTCGCGGGTCTTTTCGGGGGCCGTGAATATGGAAACGATGTTGCAAGCGGCCGTGCGCGAGTTGGGGCGACTGCCGGGCGTGGCGGAGGTAGCGGTTCACATTGATGCGCCCCAGACCATTGCCGAGGATATTGGGCCTAGGCCCAACCGCGAATAGCAAAAAAATGGAGTACAGGATGAGGCAAACCTATGGCCGCTAAAAAGAGAGAAATGCCGGTAACGGCATCGTCCGCAGGGGGGGGGCGTCCCCGCCCGGTGGTGGGCTTGCTGCTTTCCTGGCTCCAGGATGATTACCAAAGCGCTCTGGTGGCCGACATGCACGGGGTGGCCCAAAAGCTGGGGGTGGACCTGCTGTGTTTTGTCGGCGGCGACCTGCGTGAGAGCTACCCGCAAAACGTGATTTACGATTTGATCTCAGCCGATTGCGTGGATGGGTTGATCATCAGCCCTTCCCTGGCCCACGCTTGCGATCCCGCGCTCTTGCGCGCTTTCTGCGCCCGGTTTACGGGCACGCCGTTGGTTAGCGGCGCTTTTGGTGCAGAGGGAATCCCACAGATTTTGTGCGATAACCGGGTGGGGATGCGCCAGATGATCGAGCATTTGATTGTCGAGCACGGACACCGCCGGATAGCCTTCATCCGCGGCCCGGTGGGTCAACCGGAAGCCGAAGCGCGCTATCAGGCGTATGAGGAGGCGTTAGCCGCGCACGCCATTCCCCTGGATGAGAACCTGATTGTGTTTGGCGATTTTGCCGGACCGGGTTCTCAGGCGGCGGTTGCGGAATGGCTCCAGAAAGGTGAGATTGTGGATGCTATCGTCGCCTCCAACGACGTTAGCGCGATTGCCACCCTGGAATTGCTGGCAGCGCACGGCTTGCGAACCCCGGAAGACGTGGCGGTGGTCGGGTTCGATGACGCGCAGGTTGCGCGCAACTTGAGTGTGCCCTTGACGACAGTGCGTCAACCGTTCTGTCAGATGGCGCAATTGATGATGGAGACGGTACTACGGCAGATCCATGGTGAGACGGCGCCTCCTGTCCAGATGATCCCCTCACAGTTGATCGTGCGCCGCTCATGCGGCTGTCTGCCGCTGGCGGTGCGCCAGGCTCAGCTTGAAATCGGCGCGTATGCCGGCAAAGAAGTCTTGATGATATCCCGGGAAACCGTTCCGAAGGACGTGCCGGAAGTGTTATGGTACGCTATGGTGGACGAGTTGGAAGGCACCCTGGAGGGGAAATTCCTGATCGCCTTTGACCAACTGCTATCCAAGACCTACTATGAGCGTGGCGAGATGGAACGCTGGCAGGAGGTCCTGTCTTCGTTGCGTCACGCGGCGATGTTGTATGGGGTGCGGCAGCGCGCCGCTCGCCCGGATTTTTTCGGCGCCGCGTTGGTGATGCGGCTCGAAACGCTCATCCAACAAGCGCGGATCCTGGTCAGTGAAGCGGCCATCCGCCTAAGCAACCGGCTGCGTCAGGATGACCGCGGCTATGCGGCAAATTCTCAGGCGCTGGATAAGGCTATGAACGCGGTATTGGCGTTGCCTGATTTGCCCGCAGCGTTAACCCATTATTTACCAGGTCTGCACATAGAAGTTTGCCATGTGGCGCTCTATGCTGGGGATGACGCGGAACTTATGTCCCGCGCGCGGTTGCTGTTGAGCTATGAGAACGGCGCCGCCCAGTTTTATGCGGATTCAGCCTCCTATCCGGTTTCCCACTTGCTGCCGGAGAATCTCTGGCCGCGCGCGGAACGCACCACTGTTGTCATTATGCCTTTGTTGATGCGGGAGCGCCATTTGGGGTTTGTCTTGTTGAAACACGAGGCTCACCCGACCTGGCTTTATGATCAATTGGGCAGCCAACTGAGTGGGGCTATTTTCCGCTCTCTGTTGATCGAGCAGCAGCAGATGGTGCAACGTGACGTGGAACGACTGTTGATGGATGTGCAACGGCGCGCTCACTTGTTGAGCGGGGCTGCGGAACTTTCACAAACGGCTACATCGTTGACGCACTTGAGCGAGTTGCTGCCTCGGGCGGCAGAGTTGATTTATGACCATTTTAAATTGTACTATGTCGGGATCTTCCTGGTGGATGAGGCCCGCCAGTGGGCGGTGTTAAGTGCGGACGCCGGCGCCGGCGAGGGGCGTCTGTTGGCGCAGGGCTACCGGTTGCCTGTAAGCGCTTCGTCGTTGGTCGGTACTTGCGTCATAACGGGGCAGGCGCAGGTGGTGTCGGATGTTGCCCAACAAGAATCCCCTTATTTGGCCCATCCGCTTCTGCCGGACACCCGTTCTGAGGCGGTCCTCCCATTGCTAAGTCGGGAGCGCGTCACGGGCGCCATGAGCATCCAATCCGCCGAACCGGGTGTGTTCTCCGAGGACGATCTGTTAACACTCCAGACGATGGCCGATCAATTAGCCAATGCCATTGAAAACGTGCGGTTGTTGGAACAGATGACCCAGAGCCGCTATGAATTGGAGATCGCTTCCGGGCGTTATACAGCCGAGTCGTGGCGCGAGTATGTGCGGCACGCCGCCCAGCAATTGGGGTATCGGTACCGGCAAGTGACTGTGGAACCCCTTACCGAAAAGTATCCGGAGGCGCAACGCGCCTGGGAACATAATGAGGCGGTCTTACTGCCCTTGACGGGGACGCCCGGAATACGTAGTGCGCTGGCCGTGCCCATTCGACTGCGCAATCAGCTTCTCGGCGTGTTGGATTTGCGCTTTGAGGAGGGCGAGGTGCCCCCCGAAACGGTGGAATGGGTGAATCAGATTTCAGATCGCCTGGCAATTTCATTGGAGAGCGCGCGTTTGTTGCAAGCAACCCGTAGCACGGCTGAACGCGAGCAGTTGGTGGGACGGGTGATCGCTCAAATGCGGGAGAATCTGGATGTGGACGCCGTCCTCAAAACGGCCGCCGCCCAGATTCGTGAAGTGATGGACCTGTCGCGGGTCACGATTCGACTGGCGACCCGGTCACAAGAAGCAGATGAAGGCTGATAGAGATGAAACAACGTGAGAATCGCTGGTTTGGGTTTGCTCGCTGGCCCATCTTCTATAAAATCTTCTTTTTCATCGGCCTGATCATTCTGGTGGGCATGGGCGGCGGCAGTTATGTCCTGGTGAAGGTGGCCTACGACCGTATCCAGGAGAAAACCCACGCTGCCTTGCACCAGGATGTCGTTCGGCAGACGGAACGGGTGAACGCGCTGCTGGCGGAGCAAATCGCCGTTGTGCGTCATGTATCCCTGGATCGGGCCGTGACGACGGCAGCCGCCTTCTCTAGCGCCAATCACAATCCGACGGTATCCTCGGCGCTGGCGGCAGAATGGCATCGAGCGCCAGATGATAGCGAATCGGTGCAGCAAATCCTATCCCCTGAGGTGAATTCACTGGTGGCGTCGCTGCAAACCTATGTGCAGGACTATCCGGCGTTGACGATGTTGTTGGTCGTGGATCGTTATGGGGATACGCTGGCGGCTACGGCCCGTCCGGAGGCCTACCAGCAACGGGACACGGTGTGGTGGCCGGCGGCGTATGCGGAGGGGGCGGGGCAGTTGGCGATTATGTGGTACTCGCGCGGAGGGACAACGCTGCTTATGATGTCCATGCCAATGTATGCGGCAGATGGGGCCTTGATCGGCTTTGTTCATGCCACTTTTGACCCGGCGCCATTGCGGCAAATAGTTGAAACGGTGACTGCTGAGAATCGCTGGTACATGCTGTTTGATGCGGCTTACGCGCCCATTGCGGAAACGCCCGCGACCGTGACCGGGGGAGTGACTACGGCCTGGGTGGCCTCGGTCAGCCAGCGAGGCGGCGCGCAGCCGCTGGCGCTGGCGAACGGTGAAAAGGCGCTGGGCGCTGTGCTACGCCTGGAGTCTCTCACCACTGCTGACACTGAAACTGCTGCTGCAATCAGGTCGCTGCATTGGTCGTTGATGGCTTATCAGACTACGCGGGTCATTCAACGTGAACTGCGACAAATGGTGTGGGTTGGCGTGCTATTGCCATTGTTGCTGATGGGCGGGGCATCGGGCCTTGGCTGGTGGGCGGCGCGCAGCGTCGAAACACCCGTACAACAGCTTGTGCAGATTTTACAACAAGAAGCTGCCGGAGATCAGAATGTCCTCGCCTGGGTATACGCCCCGGATAATTTAGGGATGGTGGCAGAGGGCATCAATCGGCTGTTGGCCGAAAAGCGCGCTTTGCTGGCCACTGCCGCGCGGCGCACGGACGAACGAACGCGGGAGCAGGCGCGGCGGCTGCGCGATCTGGAGGCTGCCGCCGCGGTCGGGCAGTTGACCTCTGCCACGTTGAATATTGGCAATCTGGCGTCTCAAGTGACCGAACTTATCCGGGAACGATTTGGATTGTACTTTGTGGGATTGTTCCTGGTCAATGAGTCGCGGACATGGGCGATATTGCAGGCCGGTACAGGGGAAGCTGGCGCAACATTGTTGGCTCGTGGGTATCGTGTGTCGCCCGGTGATGGCGTGGTGGGGGCGTCCCTAGCGGATGGCGTGTCTCATTGGAACCTGGAGCTGGCGATGGAGCGCGCGGAGGCGGCACCTGAGTTGCCCTACGCACGCGCTGAAGTGGCCCTGCCATTGCGCTCGCGTGGTGAAATCCTGGGAGTATTTTGGGCCTTGAGCTATCATACCGAGACCTTCGATGATGAAATGCGCATCGTGTTGCAGACCATTGCCGATCAGATAGCGGTCGCAATAGACAGTATCCGTTTGTTCCTCGAACGACAGGAAGCTACGGTGCGTTTGCAGCGCGCTTATGGTGAAGCGACACGCGCGGCCTGGGAAGAATTGATGCGCACGCGGGAACTTACCGGCGCCGGGTATGAGGCGGGTGTAGCCGGCGTGGTCAAATTGGCGCCGGCCGAACCGGAGACCTGGCAGGTTGAGGCGCAGGAGGCCTGGATGGCGGGGACGCCGGCTATGGGGCGGCCGGATGAAGCCGAGCCGTTGCACGAACAATCATTGGCGCTCCCTATTATCTCGCGCGGTGAGATCATTGGGGTGATGGATGTGGCGAAACCGGCGAACTTTGGAGAGTGGACGCCGGAAGAAATGGCGCAATTGCAGGTATTGACGACGCAGTTGGGGGTGGCGATGGAGAATGCGCGGCTTTATGAAGACGCCCAGGAACGCGCCGTGCGCCAGCGGTTGATGAGCGACATTTCCAGTCGCATCCGGGCTTCCTTGAACGTAGAGACGGTACTCCAGACTACCGTGCAGGAAATGCGCGCCCTCCTTGGGTTGAGCGAGGCTGAAGTGCGGCTCGGAGTAGGGGTGGAGGCGCAAGGCTTGCCGGTATCCGCTCCCCCTATCTCTGAATCCTAATCCCTGATTTTTAGGAGCAGCAGTATGTTTACCAGCATCAAAGCTTTCTTGCGACCGCCGATATTTACCGATGACGCCGACAAAAGCCGTCAGGCCACTGCACTCAGCCAGGGTGTGGCAGTGCTGCTGCTGTTGTCATTGGGGTTGTTTGTGGGCGTGGGGCTGACCGGCGTGCAGTATTTCATACGTCAGGATGCGGTCTATTTGCGTGAGGCTGTGGGCTGGATCGCCTTTGGGGTGTTCGGGGCGGTAGTCGCTACCTTAAGCCAGGTGTTTTCCCGGCGGGGCAACGTGCGTGAAGCGGCGCTGACGCTTGTTTGGGCGCATGTATTGGGTTTGACCGTTCGCTTGATCCTCTCGGATCGCGGCATGCGCACCCCCTTTTTTGGTCTGTATGGTCTGTTCGCGCTGGTGGCCGGGATGACGCTGAGCCGGCGTTCGGGGATGGGGGTAGCTATCTGGGGCGTTGGGGTCGGGATTGGGCTGACCGTCGCCGAGGCCCTGGGGGTGAAAAACGCTCCTTTGACCGAGATCACGCCTTTCGTCTTTTTGGCTACCAGCGGCTTCGCGCTGGTTTTTACGACGTTTCTCTTTTATATGGCGCTAGGCAATTTCGACCGGTCGCTGGCGGAGGTGCGGCGGACAAGCCAGGAATCTCAGGCCCTTCAAGCTTCGTTGGAGCAGCGTGTGGAAGAGCGCACGCGCGATCTTTCGCGCCGCGCGCGCTACTTGGAGGCGACCGCGGACGTCGCCCGCTATGTGGCTTTGGAACTGGACATGGAAGAACTGCTTTCGCGCATGGTCACGCTGATCAGTGAACGGTTTGGCTTCTATCATGCCGGAATTTTCTTAATTGACGCGACCGGGCGCTGGGCGGAATTACATGCAGCATCCTCCGAGGGCGGACAACGGATGTTGGCGCGGGGGCACCGTCTTGAGGTGGGACAGCGCGGGACGGTGGGGTACGTGACCGCGCGGGGGGAAGCTCGCATTGCGTTGGATGTGGGGGCGGATGCGGTATTTTTTGACAATCCCGACCTGCCGGGAACTCGCTCGGCATTGACTTTGCCTTTGCGTGCACGCGGGCGTATTATTGGGGCATTAGACGTGCAAAGCACGGAGGCCGCTGCCTTTACACCGGAGGACGCGACCGTGCTGCAATCCCTGGCCGACCAGTTGGCCCTGGCAATCAGCAACGCCCGCCTGTTTGAGCGGTTGCAAGAGAGCGTGGCCGCAGAGCGGCGCGCTTATGGCGAATTGAGTTACCGCGCCTGGGTGGAAATGTTGCGTATGCAGGGAGAGATTGGCTACGTGGACGATCGGGACGGCACGTTCCCGGTCAGCGGCGCGGCGTTGCCGGTGGTTGCGCTCGCGGCACAATCCGGGCAAGTTGTACAGTCTGATGCGCAGACGGTGGCGATTCCGGTGCGACTGCGTGAAGGCGGCGATGTGTTGGGAGTGGTGCGGCTGCGTAAGCCAGAGCAGGGCGGCGCCTGGACGCCGGAGCAGATTGCGATGATGGAAAGCATCACGGAACAAATGGGGGTGGCGTTGGAACGCGCCCGTTTATATCAAGACTCGCAACGTTTGGCGATGCGGGAGCGGTTAGTGACGGAGTCCACCGGCCGGATGCGGCAAACGCTGGATGTAGAGGCTGTGTTAAAGACGGCGGCGGACGAAATCTATCGGGCGTTAGACTTGGAAGAAGTGGTCGTGCGTCTCACGCCGCGTAACCCGTAGGGGAATTGACATGGCAAAGAAGGCTGAAGCGGAAGATTTGCACATTGGGTTGATGCGCGATCGCCTCTCGACCGGGCAGGATTTGCAGGGGTGGCGTGAAGAGCTTATCACGCGGGTTTTGCGCGTGATGTGCTCCATTGGCGGTTTGCTCCTGCTGGCCGGTGCGATTTACCGGCTGACCCAGCAGCGTTTTCTGGACATAGTCCTGTTTTTAAGCATCTATGGCATCTTGCTTTTTATCACACTTCGCCGGAGATTGGGGTACGTCACGCGCGTCCGGGTGATGATGGCACTGGCCTATGGCCTGGCGCTGACAGACTTTCTGTCGGATGGACGCACCGGCGGGGCGCGAATTTTCTTGTTGATCTTTGTTTTCACGGCGGCGGTTTTCTTAGGAGAACGCTCGGCCATTAACGCCTTGATCGTAGCGGCCGGCACCAACGTGGTCTTTGCGATAGCCTTCTCTTCAGGTTTCCTCACAGTGAGTGAAGTGGCTACTTCAACGAATCTCGCGGCCTGGGGGAGCGGGGTTTTGGTGATGTTGGGGATGGGGATTTTTATCGTAGCTTCCATCAACTATCTGATACCCCGTTTGATTGCCGCTATGACCGAGTCCGGTCACCTTGCCCGTGAACTGACCGACTATCAGGATCGCCTGGAGGACCTGGTCGCGCAGCAAGAAATAGACTTATCTCGCCGGGGCGCCCGGCTCCAGACTGCTGCGCAAGTGGCCCGTGAAGTCGCCGGTCTTGGGGATTTGGCCCAGGCGCTGGCGCGCACCGTGCAACTGATCTCGGAGCAGTTTGACTTTTACCACGCGGCGATCTATTTATTGGAGGTCGGAGAAGCGCGTTTGGCATTGCGCGCGGCTTCCTCGCGGGGGGGCCAGCTTTTGTTGGCGGAGGGGTATACGCTGCGCCTGGAGGAAGGCGGACTGGTGGTCCATGCCGCGGTGCATGGAGAGCCACGGATCGCGGCGGACGTAACCGAGGATGCCGTGTTTGTCTATAATCCGCTTCTGCCGAACACGCGGGCCGAGATCGCGTTGCCTTTGCAGGGACGTGAAGGAATTATCGGGGTGTTGGACGTGCAGTCCGATCAACCGCGCGCCTTTACGGAGGATGATGTCGTTGTGTTGCGCACGTTGGCCGATCATATTTCGCTGGTCATCAGCAATGCGGAGTTGTTGCGTCGCCTGGAAGCGCGCCTGGAATCGGAGCGTCAGATTTATCAGCAGATGGAGCGCCGGGATTGGGTCGCGCTGGCTGCCGCTATGAAGGCGCCGGGACATGTGCGCAATCAGCAAGGTATTATGCCCTCTGCCGCCGAACTGCGTCCCCATATGCAGCAGGCCTTGCAGCAAGTTGCGCCGGTTGCCGATGAGTCATCCCAGGCGGTGGCGTTGCCGATCAAAGTGCGCGGGCAGATCGTGGGGGTCATTGATGCGCGTAAACGGCCCGGAGCGGGCGGGTGGACTCAAGATGAGCTGCTGTTGTTGGAAACGCTTGGCGAACAATTAGACCCGGCTCTGGATAGCGCTCGTTTGTATCAGAGCAGCCAATTGCTGGCGAACCGGGAGCGTTTCACGCGCGAGATTGCGGACAAAATGCGCCGCGCGGTGGATATGGACGATTTGATCAGAACGACGGTCGAGGAAATGGCCGCTGTGCTTGATGCGCCACTGACGTTTGTGCAGTTGGCGCAGCCGGCGGCGGATGAGGCGGCGAAGCAGCCGGCTGAGGGCTAAGGGATGCGCAGCAACATGACTTCAGAGCGGAAAAACATCATCGGACGACAACTCTCCTGGCGGATAAGTTTGTTGAGCTTGATTGCGTTGCTGATCTTGCCGGGGTTGGCTTTCCTGGCCTGGCAGGTGACGATGCGGAATTCGCAGGCACAACTTCAACAGACTCGTGCTACCGTGATCGGGGTGTTTGAAGAATTCCTGTGGCGCGCCGCGGATGACCTGTGGGCCACTGCCGATGCCCTGGGCGCGGGGGGAGAGGCGGCGCCGCTTCTGCGGCGTACGATGGCCCGACGGGAGTCCAGTTTCTTTGAAATGCTCTGGGTGGACGTGGATGGCAGGGTTTTGGCATCACACCGCCGCGACGCTGTGCCGGCGGTTGCCGCGCCGACTTCCCAACCCTGGTGGGAGACGGTGAAGCAGGGGGCGTTCTACATTGGGGTGTTGGATTATGATGGCGAGGGGGCCCTTCCCCTGGTAGATATGGCGGTGCCGGTGTGGGATGAGACACAGAATTTTGTGGGCGCTGTGGTGGCCCGGGTTGACTTAACCCCATTGTGGAACAGCCTAAAAACACAGAATAAGGGGCCGGATTTCCGTGTTTACGCGACGGATGCGACCGGGAGGGCGCTGTTGCACAGCGAGGCGCAACTGATGCAACAGAAGGCTGTATTGCTTTCCGCGTCGGACTTGCAGCAACTGACCGGATTTGTGCCGGTCTATACCCAGGTGGACGGAGATCCGGTCGTACTCGTGGGGAATAGGCTGCTGAGTGGGCCGTGGTATGTCGTCGTGCAGCAATCTCTGTGGGGCGGTATTGTGCCTTTCTTGCGACAACTTTTCCTTCTATTGCTCCTGGCGGTGGGGATTGTCGCGCTTGTTATCAGTACTGTGCAGTTTGCCCGACGGGAGATTGTGACCCCTTTGCGAGTTTTACACAGCGGCGTCTTTGCGCTAGAACACGACCTGACTCATCCTATTGAAGCGCTGGGGCATGGCGAGTTTGCCGCCTTGACCAATACCCTCAATAGCTTGGCCGCACAGCTCAATCAAACCATCAATACGTTGGAGCAGCGGGTGGATGAGCGGACGCGCGGGTTGTTGGCCGCGGCGGATGTCTCCCGTTCGACGACTGCGATGCTAGATCCGGACGCATTATTGCGGGAAACAGTGAGGCTCGTGCGCGATCGTTTTGACTTGTACTATGTGGGCCTGTTTCTCCTGGACGAAGAGGAGACCTATCTGGTCCTGCAGGCTGGCACCGGTGAGCCGGGAAAGCAGATGATGGCGACCGGGTATCGGCTGCTGCTCAACGCCGATGCCCCAATTGCCAGATGCGTGACGACGGCTCAGGCGTGCATTGCACTGGATGTGGGCGACGAGGCGCACCATTTTGACAACCCCCTGCTGCCGGACACGCGCTCGGAGATGGCGCTCCCGTTGCGGGCGCAGCGACGCGCGATTGGCGCACTGACCATTCAAAGTAGGCGCGAGGCCGCCTTTGACGAAACCAATATTCTGGTGATGCAGACAATGGCGGATCAGGTGGCGGTGGCTATTGACAATGCGCGGTCGTACGCGCGCACGCAACAGGCCCTCCACGAAATGGAATTGCTCCAACAGCGTTACCTGGGTCAGGCTTGGGCTGAATTCCTGCGACAGCGTCCCTTGTGGGGGTATCGCAAGACCCGTGAAGGGCTAATGCCGTTGGGACGGGAACTGCTGGCCGGCGTGGATCAGGCCATGCTCCAGCGGGAGACTTTGATCACCAACTCCGCGAAAGCCGCCGATGCGCCCCAGGTCGTGGTGCCGTTGCGTTTCCGGGATCAATTGTTAGGGGCGTTGGGGTTCGCCGTAGCTGAGGGGGAGGCGGTGAGTGACGAGCAGGTCGCCTTTGTCGAGGCCGTGGCCGAACAATTCGGGCTGGCGGCGGAGAACTTGCGCCTGATGGATACGACGCAGCGACTTGCGGCCCGCGAACATGTGGTCGGAGAAGTCGCGGCGCGCATTCGGGAATCGCTGGATCTGGATACCGTGCTGCGGGCCGCCGCCGAGCAGATCCGTGTCGCAATGCAAACGCCCGAGGTCACGATTCGTTTGCGGATGGCTGAGGTCGATCATGAGAAACATGCTTAATCGGTGGATCACTACCTACTTGCGAGTGCGCACGGATGATAAACGACTGGCGCAGCGGAGCCAGACGTTGTTGGTGCTGCTGGCATTTATGGAATTGCTGGTGTTTTTGAGTGTTTTCCAAGTGTTGTTTTTCTACCCCTATTATGACATGCTCTTCTCGATTGGGGGCAGTCTGCTTTGGTTTGGGGTGTTGATAGTCTTTACCCGGCGTGGGCACGCCTGGCCTTCTTACGTCTTTCTGCTGACATTTGCATTGTTAATTTTCGCGATGACCAAGGATGCCGTGACAACCCCAATGATCTTAGCCAACGCTTTCCCGGTGGTGATGGCGCCCCTGGTGGTGGCGCCCTGGGTGGCGCTCGTGATGGCTGGGTTGGAAGTGCTGATGTTATATATCGGCCTTGCGCGTCATGGAGATGACCTGATGGGGATGATCCCTGTGCTGCTCTTTGGCGGGTTGGGCGTCATTGCCTGGATTACCAGCGCCAATTTGCAGCGCGCCTTGGCGGTTTCCGAGGACAGCGCAGAAACGCTTAAGACTACCAACCAGGCGTTGGAGGCTGGTCAAGCATTGCTGGAAGCGCGCACCCAAGAATTAGAACGCCGCGCCCGCTACCTGGAGGCTACTTCCGAAGTGGCGCGGGATGTTGCCTCGGAACGGTCTTTGCAGGAGTTGCTGGAGCGCGTCGTGCGTCTGGTAAGTCTGCGCTTCGGCTTTTACCATGCCGCCATCTTTTTATTGGACGATAGCCGAGAATGGGCGAGCTTACAAGCGGCTTCCAGCCTGGGCGGGCAACGGATGTTGTTGCGGGGGTATCAGGTACGGGTAGGCAGCGCCAACAATGTGGGACAGGTGGTCCAACAGGGACAGGTGCTATTTTCCTCGGATGTGGCGGGAAATGGTGTTTTTGAGCGAAACCCTGATTTGCCGAACACGCGCTCCCGGATGACGCTGCCGTTACGGGTTCGAAACGAGATTACCGGCGTGTTGGATGTGCATAGCGAGGCTGCGGAGGCGTTTACTGCCGAGGATGCGGCTGTATTGCAGGGATTGGCCGATCAAGTGGCTATGGCGATTGGCAACGCCCGTTTGTTTGCGCAGTTGCAACAAAGCCTTGAGATGCAACGTCAGGCCTACGGCGAGATTGACCGGGAAGCCTGGCGGCAGTTGTTGAGTGAGCGCGGCGACTTCAATTACCGCAGCACTACCCGCGGCGTCTTCAAAATTGCCGGCGATGTGTGGCCGCTCGAATGTGAGCATGTGCTACGCCAGGGGGACGTGTTCGCCGGGGTAGACTCCACGTATCCTGACCAATACCGATTAGCAGTGCCGGTGCGCATCCCCAGCGGCGACATCGTCGGCGTGATTGACACCTACAAAGAGGCGGCGGAGGGGGCATGGACGCCGGATGAGCAAGCGTTATTGCAGGAAATTGCGGAACGGTTGGGGAGCGCCCTGGAAAGCGCCCAATTCTACTATGAAAGCCAACGTCGGGCGGCGCGCGAGCAGTTGACGCGCGAGATTACCGACGAAATGCGTCGCTCGATTGATATCGAGAATATTCTGCGCACAGTCGTCACCAGTCTGGGACAGGCAGTGGGGGCGCCCCGTACCTATATCCGCTTGATGTTGAATGAGGAAGCGCCGGCGGAAGCTCCCGCTCCGGCGCGGCATGATGATACGGCGGCTGTCGTAGGGCAAGAAGAGGCGTGAGATGAGCGATAAAAAACTGGCGCATACTGCATCGCAGCCGAAGCCGGACTCTGGGCGGCGCGCGCAATCACGGCGCCGGCCGGATGAGACTGCCGCGCGCTTCCGTGATGTGGCCGAACTAACGGCGGATTGGATTTGGGAAACTGACGTGACCGGGCGTTACACCTATTGTTCAGAACGAGTGCGCACGCTGCTAGGTTACGAAGTTGCGGAAGTGATCGGCAAAACCTTCCTGGATTTGGCGCTGCCGGAAGAAGCGGCGCGTCTCCAAGAGGAGTATGCGACCGTGTTTGCCGCGCGCCAGCCGTTGGTCAACCTGGAGAATGTGAAATGCCATAAAGAGGGACAACTCGTCTATGTGCAGACCAACGCCCTCCCGATATGGGATGCTGATGGCGCCTGGCTGGGCTATCGCGGCGTTGACCGCGATGTGACCGCTATCGTTCTGACCAAGCAGGCGCAGCAGGCCGCGGAAGCGGCGCTGGAAACTGACCGGCGTAAGCTGGCGGAACAACAACTGTTCTTACGGCAGGTCCTTGACATCAATCCCAACTTCGTCTTTGTGCGCGATCGGGAGGGGCGTTTTATCCTAGCAAACCAGGCCATCGCGGAATCTTACGGCACGACCGTCGAGGGCTTGGTGGGGAAGACCGACGCCGATTTTAATAAAAACAAGGACGAGGTTGCGGCGATTTGGCGCGCCGACCTGGAAGTGATGGATTCCTTGCAGGAAAAGTTTATCGTGGAGAGCCTGATTGCTTATGGCGGCAAGCAGGAACGCTGGGTGCAGACGATCAAACGTCCACTGATTGATCCCGATGGCGTGGCCCGGCATGTTCTGGGTGTGTCCAGCGACATCACCGAGCGCCGGCGCATGCAGCAGGTGGTCGAGGCCTCGTGGGAGCGGCGTGGCCGCCAGGTGCAAACCAGCACCGAAGTCGCGCAGGAGATCGCGGCTGCGACGGGACTGGAGGAACTCTTCCTCCGCGTGGTGACCTTGGTGAAGGAGCGCTTTGGTTATTATCACGCGCAAATCTTTCGCTATGACCCGGATTTTGTTTCGGAGAAACCTGGGATACAGGCGGGCGCGATGCGCCTGGTCTGTGGGTACGGGCGAACCGGCCAAGCGATGTTGGCCGCCGGTCATCATTTGGCTATGGGGCGGGGGGTGGTGGGAACGGCCGCGCTCACCGGTGTAGCGGTGCTGGCCAGCGATGTCGCCCAGGACCCGGACTGGGTGCCGAACCCCTTCTTGCCGAAAACGCGGGGCGAGTTGGCCGTGCCCATCAAATTGCGCAACGAAATCCTGGGAATTTTGGATGTGCAGAGCGACGTCGTCGGGGCGCTTACCGCCGAGGATCAACTGTTGCTCGAAGGACTGTGTGGACAGATCGCGTTGGCGATTGAAAGCACCCAGTTATTGTCTGCTGCCAGCACTTTCCGCCAGATGATTGAATCATCCGGCCAGGGCATTGGGATGGCGACTCTGGAGGGACGAATCACCTATGTTAACCCGATGCTCTGCCGTCTGGTGGGCGAGGCGACCGTGGCTGATATGGTGGGACAGTCCTTTTGGAATTATTACCCCGACTATGCGCAAAAACAGTTGCGCGAGCAAGTGCTGCCTACCGTCCACCAAGAGGGCCGCTGGCAGGGTGAATTGGAACTGATTACCCACGAAGGGGTGATTGTGCCCACCTGGGAGAACATGTTTCTGATCCACGATCAGGAGGGCGCGCCTCTCTATCTGGCGAGCCAGGTGACGGACATCACCGAAATTAAATTGGCCGAAGCGATGCTCCGTGAGAGTGAGGTGCGTTATCGCGCGCTGTTTGAGCAAGCCAACGATGCGATTTTCGTGGAAAATGAGGCCGAGGAGATCGTAGAGGTCAACAAGCGAGCCTGTCAAATGTTCGGTTACACCCGCGAGGAATTTGCAAAAATGAAAACCTCAGCGTTGCAACGCGGGAGTTCCGGCAAACCTTTGCCGGTTTACGCCGACCAGGAAACCGGCGCGATGTTTCTGGAATCGCGCGCCGAACATAAGGATGGCACCCCCCTCTTTATTGAGGTCACAATCACCCCGCTGGAAGTGGGGCAGCAGCGCCTAATTCTTTCGTCCGTGCGCGATATTACCGCGCGCAAGGCAACCGAAGCGGCCCTGGCGCGCGAGCGCTTCCTCTTACAGACTTTGATGGAAAATGTACCCGATCACATCTACTTCAAAGACACGGACAGCCGCTATATCCGCATCAATCGAGCCTTGGCGACATGGTTGGGGTTGGCAGCTCCTGAACAGGCGATTGGTAAAACGGACGCTGACTTCTTCTCTGCCGAACACGCCGAACGCGCGTATAAAGACGAGCAGCGGTTGATGCAGGATGGGCAGGCAATTATCAATCAAGAAGAGAAAGAGACGTGGCTGGATGGGCGTGTTACCTGGGTTTCAACGACCAAGTTGCAGATGTTGGATGAAAAAGGAGAAACCTCCGGGACGTTTGGCATTTCGCGGGACATCACCGAGCACAAATATGCTGAGGAAATCCTGCGCGAGACGCAGCAATTGCTGGAAGGCATTTTGGATAATACAACTGCCGTAATCTACGTCAAAGATTTGCAGGGGCGCTACTTGCTTATCAACCGGCGCTATGAAGCGTTGTTTAACGTGCAGCGCACCAACGTGGTGGGTAAAACTGCGTATGATTTGTTCCCGCCAGAGGTGGCCGACCAGTATTGGGCAAATGATCTGGCTGTCGTCCAGGCCGGTGTTCCCCAGGAGGAGATAGAGCATGCCGTCCATGCGGATGGTGAGCACACTTATTTGTCGCTCAAATTCCTGATTACGGATGCGAAGGATGCGCCCTATGCCGTGTGCAGCATCTCTACGGACATCACGGAGCGCGAGGCCACAGAAGTGGAGCGCCAGCGGTTGTTGGCCGATCTGGCGACTCAGACCCAGCAACTCCAAACGGCGCTGGCCGAGACGGCCGCGCTCTACCGCGCCAGCCAGGCGATCAATGTCGCCCTGACGATGGATGAATTGCTGAGCGCGTTGATGGTCGGCGTGGAATTGCCCGGCGTGGTGTGGGTAGGACTGTATTTGTTCAATCGTCCCTGGCGGGGGGAGGATGTGCCGGAGTTTGCTGAAACCGTTGCGGTGTGGGATGCCCGTGAAGAACACGGCGCCGCGCCGCGTCTCGGCGTCGGCGTGCGCGTGGATTTGCGCGGATCGCGGTTGGCGCGCCAGTTGCGGGCGGACGCGCCGGTGATTTTTGCCGAAGTCGCCAATGATGCGCGTGTGGATGCCGAGTTGCGGGCGCAGTTCCGCGACGTTTTCCAGGCGCGCAGCGCCGTCTACGTGCCGTTGATTGCCGGCGGGCAGTGGGTGGGCTACTTCAACCCGATACTGCAAACGCCGGTCACGTTGGACGCGGCCCGTCTGCGGCGGCTGCTCACGTTGGCGAGCCAGGCGGCCACCGTCTTGCAAAACCTCAATTTGTTGCAGGAAGCTCAAACCCGCGCCCAACGTCAGGAGGCTCTGCGGGAGATTGCCACGTTGGTGGGGGACTGTGAAGATCGCGCAGAATTAGCGCAGCGGCTGCCGGGAATCCTTGCGCCGCTGCGGCAGTTGGCCCTGGTGGATGAACTGGCAGTTGCTATTTACACCGAAGGCGAGACCGAGTTTACGTTGTTTTCCGAGGTGTCGCGCCTGACGTCAGATGTGTCGCGGGGTGTGCGGATGTCATTAGAGGGCGCGGCGTTGGGGTGGGTGTTGATGAACCATCGTTTTTGGTTGGAGCCCGACATGCGCGGCAAGCACACTTTTAGCGGCGACGACCGGTTGGTGTCTGGCGGGATTGCTTCACGCTTGTTGTTGCCCTTGGAGTCTGGCGGGCATTTGATTGGCGCCTTGGGTTTAAGCAGTACGCAGGCGGGAGCGTTCACCGAGCAAGACCTGCCTATTCTGCATCCGGTAGCGAATCAGATTGCGCAGGCCTTGGAGCGCACACGCCTGTTGGAGAATATGCGCGTGGCGCGCGATGAAGTAGAGGCCACACACCGCAGCTACTTGCGGCAGGGCTGGCAGGAACATTTGCAGGCGGAACGTCAATTGAGTCAGACTACGTTTGTGTATGACCAGGAGCAGGTGCTCGGCACAGCGGAATTCTGGCGACCGGAAATGGTCCGCGCGGTCGCCGAGGGTGCGGTTGTGACCCGTTTGGCCAGCGCCGAAGCGGATGAATCGCGCACTGGTCTGGTGGCTCCGATTATGGTGCGTGGGCAGGTGCTGGGGGTGTTGGGATTTGAGGATCCCGAAGGGAAGTGGTCGTGGTCGCCGGAGCAATTGACCCTGGTGCAGGCCGTCGCGCAGCAGTTGGGGCAGGTGTTGGAAAATGCGCGCTTGATTGAGGCTACTCAAAGCCGGGCGGCGCGGGAGCGGATGGTGGATGAAGTTTCTTCGACGATTCGCCGTTCTCTGGAATTGGACGCCGTGTTGCGCGCGGCGGTGGATGAATTGCGCGAGGCGTTGCAATTGGCCGAAGTGGAAGTGCGCCTTGGATGATTCGTATGGGATGAGCCTATGAAAAAACGCCAAAACAGCCTGATTGTGAAGATAGGGATTGCCATTGTCCTAACCGAATGTGTCATTCTGAGCGGGATCGGTGTGGCGTATGGCGCCTGGCTTGGGCGGCAGCCGGGACTGTTGCAAGGGCAGCGCCTGGCGGCATGGTTGGCGCAGCCCGAAGGGCGCAGCCTTGTGATGTATGGCGGGGCGGCAGGGTTGTTGGTCATCCTATTGACATCCCTGGTACTGCTCTACCTGTTCAATGCGTTGGTGCTGGCGCGTTTGCGCGCGCTGGATGAGGTGGTCCGGCAGTCGCCGGGGGGGGATTCCGTCGCGCGGCTTGCCCGGCCGTGCGCCAAGGACGAGATTGGCCGCTTACAAGAAGGGATCAACGCCCTGGTGTCTCATCTGACCGAGACGACCGCGACTCTGGAGCGCCAGGTTGCCGAGTGCGCGCAGGGCAAGGCGCGTGAAACGCTGTGGCTGCAAACCGTGTTGGAGGTAGGGCGTGCGATAGCTTCGATCCAGGATTTGGATGCGCGGTTGATGGCGATAACAAACCTGATCAGTGATCGTTTCAACTGCTACCATGTAGGTGTTTTCCTCTTGGAGGAGGGCGGGGAGACTATGGCGCTGCGCGCCGCGAGCAACGCAAGTGACTTGCCGATGTTGGCGCGCCCTCAACGGGAACCGGTAGGCTACGATAGCATTGTGGGAAGGGTGGCGGCGACCCGTGAACCATACATCAACTTGGCTGTGGCGAGGGATACCTCCTATCTATCCCCAGTTGATTTGCCAGACACGCGCACGGAAATCGCGTTACCTTTGAGCGTCGGGGGGCAGTTGGTAGGAGTGCTGGATGTTCAAGGCGGGCAAGGGGTGATATTCACACAGGCAGACATCGAAATTCTGCGAGGTGTGGCCGACCTGATGGCGGTGGGTTTGGGGGGCGCTTTTTGGCTTACGGAGATGCAGCCAGCCGATGATGCGTTGCAGCGCGTTTATGGGGAAGTGACACGCCAGGACTGGGAGGAGTTGCTGCAATCACAAGGTCATGGGTACGTGAGTATGGCGACGGGACTGGGGCCGGCCTCCGCTGCGTGGTCGCCGGGGATGTTGCAAGCCAAACAGGAAGGACAGATTGTTCAAGAGGATGCCGCCACGTTGTTGGTTCCGGTGAAGTCGCGGGATGAGCAGGTCTTGGGGGTGGTACGCTTCCGCCGTGCTGAAAGAACGGGGGGGTGGGATGCGCAGCAGATCGCGTTGGTGGAAACCTTGACCAATCGGTTGAGCCAGGCCTTAGAAAGCGCGCGCCTGTACGAGGAGAGCCGACGTTTGGCTTTGCAAGAGCGCCTGGTCGGGACCGTCTCGGCGCGCATCCGCGAATCGTTGGAGATCGAGTCGGTGTTGCAGGCGGCTGTGCGGGAATTGGCAGAGGCGTTCGGCCTGGAGGATGTGGTCATTCGGCTCGGCGCAGCCGATGAATTATTAGGCCAGGCGCAACCATTGGCGAATAGTGAGAGTGAAGCGTGAACCGGATGTATCATTTCTTTGCGCAAAGTCTTCGTAATCGGCTCTTGCTGGTGCTGTTGCTGGTCTCGGTGCCGGCCTTGGTGGGCGGCAGCGCCTACAGTGTCTATATGACGCGCAACATGATGCTGGCGAACACGGAACGTCTCCAGCAGGCCCGTGCTGCGTCACTGATGTTGAGCACCCACGAATTTCTTTCCGGCGTGCGTGGAGATGTGTTGTTCCTCGGTCAATTGCGCGCCATTCAAGACCTGCTGACCTTGAGTGCGACGGCGGATGAAGCCGCCCATGAAGTTGCGCGACAAGTACTGGCGCGAGACTTGCTGGCCTTCTCTCAGGCCAAAGGCATTTATCATCAGATAAGTTTTGTGGATGTTCAGGGTTTGGAGGTGGCGCGGGTAGATTCGGATGGGACGCAGGTTTCTATCGCGCCGCCTGAACAATTTCAAAATTGGGCCGCCCAGGATGATTTTGTGCAGACCATCGGATTGCCGGAGGCGGCTGTGTGGGTCTCCCCTCTGGAATTGCACCGGGTTCGTGGTGAGATTGCGCAACCATTCAAGCCGGTGATCCGCTATGCCACCCCGGTCTGGTTCAATGGCCGTGTATCTGGGATCGTGGTTGTCAGTGTCTATGCCGATCACTTTCTGGCGACGTTGGGGGCGCAAGCCGAGGCCGGGGAAACGTTGGTGTTGACGGATGCGGACGGTTATTATCTTTACCATTCGACGGATGCGACGAAGTGTTGGGGACGCGATTTGCGCACCGGTTTAACGCTGCTTCAGGATTATCCACTGATGCTGGATTCCATTTTCCAACCAGAAGCCACCACGCAAACTGACGTTCTGCGGGCTGGGGCAGATTTCCTGGCTTTTCAGCGGTTCACTCCCCCGGCGGCAACCACCTATCAGTGGCTGGTTTTTTCCATCCGACCCTACCGCGCCGTGATGTCCCCGATGTTGCGGTTCGAATGGGGGATGTTGGGCTGGCTATTGTTGGGAAGCTGTGGGGTGGTGGCCCTAGGCTATTGGAGTGGGGAGCGCCTTGTGCGGCCGCTCCGCATGTTGACGCCGCAAGTGACGCTGTGGGAGCATGGCGAATTCGCGAGGCCGATTGAGGTTGACAAGCATACCCGCTCGCGTTCCGATGAGTTGGGGCGGCTGATTCAGACCTTGGAGCAAACCCGTGGGGCGTGGCAGCGGGCGCATGAGGCGTTGGATGGACAGATTCAACATCTGGCCGGGCGCTTAGGGATGATGCAGAAAGCGGCGAATATTTCCAGTATTATTATGACTATCCTTGACCCGCAGAAACTTTTGTCCGATGGCGTCAATCTCCTTAGCGCGCAGTTGGGCTTTTATCATACCGGCATCTTCTTGTTGGATGAGACCCGCGAATGGATTGTTTTGCGCGCGGCTTCCAGTCTGGGCGGGCAACGTTTGCTCAGTCACGGCTACCGACTGCGGGTGGCTCGGGCCGGTGTTGTGGGGCAGGCCGTGCTCACGGCTGCGCCGCACATAGCGGTCCCTGGCGACGAAGATACCTGGCTGCCAGCGCGGGTGGATTTACCGGATACGCATGCGGAGGTAGCCTTACCGATGAGGTTTCAGGGGCGCGTGATTGGGGTGTTAGATATTCATGCGGTGCTCACCGATGCTTTCACGGAAGACAATGTGCCCATCTTGCAAATTCTCGCCGATCAGTTAGCCTTAATGTGGCACAACAATCAACTGTACAAAGAATCCCAGGAGCGTTACGACGCTGTGCTGCGGGCGCAAGGGGAATATAGTCGGCGGGCGTGGGCTGAGCTGTCGCGCGCGCTGGCGGGGGGGGGATACCGTTATCATAGCCGGATTTTGAGTCAGGCTGAGGACTTCTGGTCGCCAGAAATGACCGTAGCGTTGACGCGCGGCGAAACCACCCTGGCAGAGGTCACCCCAGAAGCCGTGGCGCTGCCGCTGCGCGTTCGTGATCAAATCATCGGGGTGGTGGATGCGCGGAAGCCGGATGGAACACTCTGGACGTCGGAAGAACTGGCGCTGCTAGAAACAGTGCGGGGTCGGTTGGAGGTTGCGTTGGAGAGCGCCCGTTTCTATCGGGACTCGCAGCGCTCGGCGGCGCGGGAGCAACTGTTGCGCGAGATTACGGAGCACATTCGCAGCGCGGTGGATGTCGAATCGGTGCTGCGCACGGCAGTGTTGGAGATTGGCCGTACCCTGGGCCGTGAAGTGTTTGTCTACTTGGTGGATGAGCAAGCAACGCCGTCGCCAGATGCGACTGTGGATGGAGGTGAGATGTGAGCATATCCGTGTTACGCCATAAACTGTGGCAGATCATGCAACTCTGGGAAACTGACAGGGACCAGGCGACGGCGGCCTTGTTCGTGTGGTTGAAAGTGCCACTCCCTTTGGGGCTGTTCTCTATTGTGATCGGCGCCATCTCAGACATAGTGCCGTTGATCGTATTGGGGAGCCTATGGGTGGGGGCGAGCATCGGTCTCCATTATCTGTTCCAGCGCGAGCGATTGACGTTGGCTGCCAACTTGTTGATTGTGGCGTTTTTGCTATTCATCGCTGTGCCCCTGCCGTCCGAAGTGTTTTTTGCTGGGCCGGTTTATTTGTTTTATGTGTTGCCCATTTTGGCGGCGGCTACCCTATGCGATCCTCTGGCCGGCTGGGTGTGGGGGGAAGTCACGGCTATCGCTTTCTTGGTGCGGATAGGGCTGACTCCGACTGGCGCGGCGCAGGCCGTTTGGACGGCGCTCTTCCTTCAAGTTCTGATTGTGTTGTGTTGGCTGTTGGTGCGCACTTTTCGCAATTTGGAACAGCAACTGCATCAGCAGATTGAGCGCGGCCATACCGGGATCAAGATTGGCCGGATGGCAACGGCGGCGGAGACGTCGGAAACTATCATCCAGGAAGCTGTTCAACGGATCCACGAAACATTCGGATATTCGCATGTAGGTTTATTCACGGTGAACTGGGCTACTGAGTCGGTGGAATTGGTGGACGCGGTGGGAGATGGCGCGGCCACGGTGAAGTCCGCGCAAGCCTCAGTGGGACTGTTGACCCCCAAAGTGGTCGCAGTAGCCATCCGGCAAAAACAGAAGTGCATCGCAACCTCCTGGGAGAAAAAGCCGGACGAGCGTGGCCGCCCGATTGAGTTCACCTACTCGCGCTTGGCCTTCACGCGCGTCGAATTGGCGATTCCGTTGATGGTGGGCGCCAAGGTCTTTGGCGCAATGGATATTCACCGGACCGACATCACCCCTTTTTCTGACCTGGAACTGGATTTGCTGGAAGGCTTGGCCGGCAATATTGCGAACGCCCTGAATGTTGCTTACCTCAATGAACAACTCAAGGCCGAGAATGTGCGCATGGTGGCCGAGTTGGATGTGTCTCGCCGGTTGCAACAAATGTTACTGCCGAAACCGGAAGAATTAAAGCGCATCGAGGAATTGGATATCGCTGGTTACATGGCTCCTGCGGAAGAGGTGGGCGGCGATTATTACGATGTATTGCAATATGACGGGCAGCTCAAAATTGGGATAGGCGATGTGACCGGTCATGGATTGGAAAGCGGCGTGGTGATGCTGATGTTGCAAACCGCCGTGCGCACTTTGTTGGTCGGCGGCGAGACCGATATCAAACGTTTCATGGCTGTGTTGAACCGCACGCTGCATGATAACATCCGTCGGATGAATGTGGAACGCAGTCTGTCCCTGGCGCTACTGGATTACCGCAAAGGGCGTGTTTGTCTGAGTGGGCAGCATGAGCAGCTCATTGTCGTGCGCAAGAATGGTTCTGTGGAGTTGATGGATACCCTTGACTTAGGATTTCCGGTCGGCGTGGTTGACAATATCGCCGACTTTGTGACCGAGACGCAAGTGGAATTGGCGGCCGGCGATGGTATTGTGTTGTATTCAGATGGGGTAGTAGAAGCCGAAAATCTGGCCGGGGAATTCTATGGGCTGGACCGGTTGTGCCGGACCCTCAGCCAGAATTGGGCACAGCCGGCAGAAGCGATCAAAGATGCCGTTGTCGCGGACGTACAAGCTTTCATCGGGCAGCATGTAGTCTATGATGATTTGACTTTGCTGGTGATGAGGCAAAAATGAAGTTTGAGTTGAGTCAATTCTGGCAATTGGGAGATGAGAAGATGGAGAAAACTTTTGGAGAATTTCTAGAACCTTGTGATGAATATGAGTACTTGGTGATTCACTTTTCACCGACCTCCATGCCGTTGCAACAACGGTGGCGGAACAATGGCCTTTCGGCGGATTTCCTGTCGGAATATTGGGCCACTTTTTTGCCGACAGGGGGGGGGCCGACGGAGGAACAGCGCCTGGAATTCAAAGGTGCCGTTAACTACATCGCCAATGAATTGTTAGAAAACGTCATGAAGTTCAGTTATGAACCGGCTGATTATCCGGTTAGCCTGGGGTTATATCTCTTCTCGGATGAATTCCGGTTCTACACCAGCAACGCGATGGATCCTCAGCAAGTAGACGAGTTTCAACAGCGGGTGCAGCGGTTGTTAGAGGAAGACCCGGCGGAATTGTATCTGGAACAGATTGAGAAGAATGCTCTGGGGGATGGCGGCGGTTCGCAATTAGGGTTATTGACAATGATTGGCGACTATGGCGCGACACTGTCCTGGCGATTTAAAACTTTTGAGTGCAAATCGGGCGAAGCTACTGTTGTCACCACCATGGTGCGGCTGCAATTCTAAGAAAGGGAGCTTGGAGGAACAATGGTTATGGAGATCAAGGATCAAGATTATAGTGTGGTGTATGACGAAGCCAGCGCCACAATTACATGTGATGGGCTGATGCGCTTGCGGGGGACGGAAGAGTATGCTCCCATTGTGGCCTTATTGGATCAGGTCAAGGATTTAGCGCCCGCTACCATTACATTGGATGTCCAGAATTTACGTTTCCTGAACAGTTCTGGAATTAATGTCCTCTTCAAGTTTGTGATTGATGTGCGCGAGCTAGGGAAAAGCGAACTGGTGGTACTGGGTTCGTCCCTGGTCCCCTGGCAGGGCAAATCCTTGAAGAACCTACAACGTTTGATGCCGCAGCTGCGGCTGAAATTTATTTAAGGCATAAACAATGGCTGATGTAAAACCTCCCGTCGGGGAAATGTCCTTGCAGGCCGAATTGGCTATGTTGCGCGAGCAGGTGGCCCGCCTGGAGCGCGAAAAGGCCGATCTGGAATTAATGGCCGAAATGACCACCGAGCACTCCGATGAAGTGGCCGAGGAGATGGAAGACCGCTTGCGGGTGATGGAGTTACTTCAGCAAGAACAAGCGCGGGAAGGTTGGGCCATGTTGCGTGCGCGCCGGCAGGGAAAGATGGGGTATATCTTCGAGGAACAGCGCGTGCAGGTGTTACACGCACATCCCCAGCCTGATGCTGCGACTTACCTTGTGCCGATGAAAGTGCAGCAGGGGCAGGTGGTGGGGATGTTGGGCGTGCGTAACGATCCGGCACACCCGTTGTTGGCCGAGGAGCGTGCTTTGCTGGATGCGTTGGCCGAACAGGTGGTCGCCGCGTTAGATCGTGTTCGTCTGTTTGAGGACACCCGGCGTAGCGCCGCGCGCGATCAGATCATTAGTGAAGTCAGCGCTCGGATGCGCGCTTCGATGGATATTGATACGGTATTGCAAACGACCATTCGTGAAATTGGTGATGCCCTCAATTTCTCGCGGGTGGAGGTGCGTTTGGGTGAGGTCTTGTCGGAGGGAACCTCGGAGCAGTAGAGGTTGCGTATGAGGGAATTAGAACCAAAGTCCATAGCAGTTGGAGACCCCCAACCCGCTGTCCCGCATGGAGGGCCGGTGTTTCTGACGGCGCACGTCCAACAGCGGCTCTGGACGTGGTTGGTGTGGGGCAATATGGGTGTCGCCTTGCTGGTAGCCGGCGGTAGCCTTGGCCATTATTTTCAACAACGGCTCTGGCAAAACCTGGCGCTGTTGCCGCTTGCATTGGCGGCGCTGCTCCTCTTGGGGTGGGTGCGGCGCTTTACTTTCGCGGCGCCTGTGCGTGTCGCTTATGGATTGCTGGCAGCCTACGTGTTGGTGTATGGCGGGGCCACGGCTTTTTTCCAGGGGACTACCGGTTATACCTGGTTTACTGTGGCTCTGTTGTTGCTCGGCGGCGCGCTCTGCCGCTCCGGGCGTTGGGAAGTCTGGCTGGGTAGCGGCCTGGGAGCGGCGGGCATCATCGGCCTGCTGGAAGTATGGGCGCCTCTTCCTCGCCTTGCTATGTCTACCCAGCCGCCGGTACTCAGCGCCGCGCTGTTCGGCGGCGGAGTCGTCTATCTGGTCGCCCTGCTCTGGGCGGGCGGGCATTGGGTTGGCGGCCTCTCAATCCGGGCCCGGTTGTTGCTGGTGTCTCTCGTGAGTGTGCTGTTGACTGTGTTGTCCGTTAGCGCGGTCTCTGTGTGGTTGGGATGGCGCAGTGTTCAGCGGCATGTGTTGGACCGGCTGGAATTGACGGCCAACCTGCGGGAATCGCAAATTGATGTTTGGGTAGACAGGCTGGAGACTGAGCTAAACCTTGTCCTGACTAATAATAATGTCAACGAGTTTTCGCAGTATATTTTGCCGCGTTACGTTGATGTGGCCGCGACTGAACCGGTTACCATTCCCGTTGTGTTGACAAGTAGCCTGGAAACGTACCTGGCAACCGCACGTCGGCAATCCTCGGTGTTCCAGGAATTGTTAATTTTGAATGTGCAGGGGGAAGTGGTGGCCTCCGACAACACACAACAACGAAGGCGCAATTATGCGAGCGAACGTTTCTTTACGGATGGTCGTCAGGGATTTAGCGTCAATTGGGCGTTAGGGTCGCAGCCCTTTATTTGGGTTTCTATGCCTATTTTTTCTACCGACGTTTTGCACACTCCTTCTGGGGCGCCGGTTCCCTCTGTTGGCGTCTTGGCGGGCAGAGTCGGGTTTGATGTTTTGAATGAGATTATGACTGATCGCGCCGGCCTTGGTGAAACGGGCGTAATTTACCTGGTTGGGTCTGATTATTTAATTCTCAGTGACTCACGCGGAGGCACGTTTGGCCTGGTGGCCCGGACGCCAGGGATAGCGGAGGCCATTGACTGGGAAAGAAGCGGTTCAGGGTTCTATGTGAATGAGATGGGGGTGCCTCTCGTAGAAGTTTATCATTGGTTGCCACGCATCGCGGCGGTGTTAAGCGTGCAGCAAGCGCAAAGCGAGGCTTTTCGTGAATTGTATATCACCATCCTGTTGAACGGTGGGATTGCTTTCTTTGCTTTGCTCTTGAGTGTGGGGTTGACCCTGCTTATTACCCGCAGCATTGTGCAGCCCCTATTGGAATTGACCAACACCGCCTCGGAGGTGGCCGCGGGCAATTTGACGCGGGTGGTGCGTGTGGCGCGCCAGGATGAAATTGGGCGCTTGGGACTGGCTTTCAATAGCATGACCGAACAACTGCGTGGAGCCTTCCGCGGACTGGAACAGCGGGTGGCCGAGCGCACGCACGATTTGCAGCGGCGCTCGCGTTACCTGGAAGCTTCCTCTGAAGTGGGTCGTGCGGTTTCCTCAATCTTGAATATTGAGCAACTCATCCGGGATGTGGTCGGTTTGATTCTGGAACGTTTTGATCTGTATTACGTGGGTCTATTTTTGATCAGTGGAGATTCTGCCGTGTTGCGCGCCGGTACCGGCGAGGCCGGCCAGGCGATGTTAGCACGCGGGCACCGTATTCGGATTGGCGAGGGGATGGTCGGTTGGAGTATTGCGCACAACCAGGCGCGCATCGCCTCTAAAGCGGAAGCGGATGCGGTGCGCTTGACCAATCCTGAGTTGCCCAACACCCGTTCTGAGGCGGCGTTGCCGCTACGTTCGCGTGGTCAGGTCTTGGGCGCGTTGAGTGTGCAGAGCACTGTCTCGAATGCTTTTGACGAAGACACCATCAGCGTGTTGCAAACAATGACCGACTTGGTCGCGGCCTCCATAGACAATGCCCGCCTGTTCGCCGAGGCTCAGGAAGCCCTGGAGGCCGAGCGGCGCGCTTATGGTCAGCACACACGGGAAATGTGGATGACGTTGATGCGGACGAACAAGCTATGGAACTATGCCTATGTGCGGGATGCGGGCGGCGAAGCGCCGTCCCTCATAGCCGCTCAGGGAGGTTGGGACGCACAAATGCGGCAGGTTTATCAGACAAACATCCCCCTGGCGACACTGTCTGATGCCTCGGCATCCCTGACCATGCCCTTGCGTACGAGTGGGCAGGTAGTGGGCGTGTTGCGTTTTGAACGCACCGGGGCAGAGGTAGCCTGGACCGATGAAGAGATGACTCTGTTGGGGACACTCACCGATCAGTTAGGGCAAACACTGGAGCGCGCGCAATTGTATTTGGAAACACAGCAGCGGGCCATGCGCGACCGGCTAGTGGCAAACCTGGCCGCCCGGATGCGGGAGTCCCTGGATATTGATACCGTCCTGCGCACCACTGTGCGGGAAATCTTTGACACGATGAATTTTGCCAGTGTCGAGGTGCGCTTGGGCGGCGCGTCGGAAGCTGGAGAGACCGAGGCGGAGGTGACCTGGTGAGTCTGGGGCTGGCGAATGATATATTGCAAGGCATTGGGTGGTTTTTAGCCTTGCTGGAACTGATCATGGCGCTTTACGTGCTGTTGTTCAACCCGTGGCACACGGACAATCGGCATCTGAGCGGTTTGTTGCTCCTGTTTGCGTTGAACAGTCTAGGATATGGGCTGCTGGTGCAAGCCACCGGAGTGAGTCAGGCTGGCGTAGCGACCCTGTTACTGTCACTGACCACGGAAAGTATCAAAGTCGGCATGGCATTGTTGACCGTGGTGTTATTGCGGCCGGATTGGTTACGGGGCCGATGGCGTTGGCTCTGGCGACTGCTCTACGCCTTGGTCGGTCTACCGATGGTTCTGACATTGCTGGATTGGGTTGGGAATCTGGGTTTGTGGTATACCGGACTGGACCCACAAATCTATCAAGGCGGGTACGTGGATAGCGCAGCTTACTTGCGTGGCGTATTGTACCCCTACTTCCGCCCCGTATATGGTTATGGGATTGTCTTTTTGACCCTGGTGATACAGGTGTACTTGGTGTTTGTTGAGAAAACCCTTGCTCCGCCGCGCCGCCGTTTGGCGCAATTTCTGTTGGGAGGGCAGTTGACGATCTCTGCGTTATGGTTCTTATTGCTGGCCCCTATTGCCCCGATGCTTTCTATCGCCTTGAGCAACGCTTTGTTTGCTTTCTTGTATGCCTATGTGGCCCTTCAACAAATGATCTCGGAGCGCCGCTTACAGCGCGGTCCGCTGCAAATCCGCCTGACAACGCTGATCCTGGCATCGGCGGTGCCGATGTTGTGTGCGGGATTGGTTTTTGTCAACTTGCAGGCTCGCGCCGCGATACTTCAAAGCGCGGCAGCCGAATTGGCTGCCAATAATCGCACTCTGTCGGCCAACATAACCCTGTGGCTGGACGATCATGTGAAGTTCCTGCAACAGTTGGCGACACAGCCTCAAATCGTGGCGATGGACGCGCAAAAACAGCGTCCTCTGCTGGAATCTTTACAAGAGATTTATCCGGCCATGGATCTGATTTGTACACTGGACATCCAGGGATATACCATCGCGCGCAGTGATGGGCAAGCGGCTCAAATGTTTGGCGATCGGCAGTGGTTCATTGCGGCGCGCGAGGGGGCGCCGGCCACCTCGCAGGTATTTTACCGCGTGAGCGGGCAGCCGGCTCTGGCGGTGGCCGTACCCATCCGGGAACCCGCCGGACAGGTCATTGGCGTGGCTATGTTCGCAATGGATCTTTCCGTTCTGGCGGAATCGTTGCGCCTGCCTGATCTGTCGCGGGTGGCGCAGGCCTACGTGGTAGACGATCAGAATCTGGTGGTTGTTCACTCTGACCCGACGTATACCGCTGCATTGCGCGATCTTAGCGGCACCGCCCCCATTGTCGCATTGCGCAACCATGTTGCCGGCGTCTTTGAATTCACTGACGAACAATCCGTGGCATGGGTGAGTCATTTGACGCTGCTGCCTAACGGTTGGGGGGTTGTGACCCGACAGACTACGACTACCCTGCACTCGCCGTTACGGCGGTTAGGGGGCCTGACGTTGCTCATTGTCGTCTCGGCCAGCGTGATAGTATCCGTATTGACTTTCTTTACCATCCGCCAGAGCTTGAAACCGGTAGTGACCTTGACCGATGCCGCGCGCGCCATCGTGCATGGCGACTTGTATGGCGTGGCGTCAGTGGAGGCAGAGGATGAGCTGGGAGAACTCGCGCACACCTTCAACCAGATGACGGCGCAAATGCGCGAAACCATGGCTGCGTTGGAACAGCGCGTGGCCGCCCGCACCCACGATCTGGAGCGCCATTCCGGCTACTTGGCGGCGTCGGCGGAGGTGGGCCGGGCGGTGGCCTCGATACTGGACTCTGAACAACTCCTGCGCCAGGTGACAGATTTGATTCGGGAGCGCTTTGACCTGTATTATGTCGGCCTTTTCTTGGTGGATGCGGTTGGAGAGTGGGCGGTCCTCCAGGCAGGCACTGGCGCTGGCGGGCGGGCAATGTTGGCGCGCAACTACCGTATCCGATTGGGGGAGGGCATGATCGGCTGGTGTATCGTCAACGCGGCGGCGCGGGTTGCTTCCCATACCGAATCCGACTTTGTTTGGCTGGCAGCCTCCGAATTACCGGACACCCAATCGGAGGCGGCTCTGCCGTTGATTTCTCGCGGCCAGGTGTTGGGGGCGTTGAGTGTGCAAAGCGCCCAGGTGGATGTCTTTGATGCGGATACCGTCACTGTGTTGCAGACCGTGGCCGACTTGGTTGCGATGGCAATTGACAATGCGCGCTTGTTCGCGGAAGCGCAGGAGGCGTTGGCGGCAGAACGGCGCGCCTACGGTGCGCGGGCGCGCGAGGCCTGGGCCGAGTTGACGCGCGCGCGTGTGGGACTGGGGTATCGCTGCGCACCGCAGGAAACCGGGGGCGACGCCGCGTTGACCCCAGTATCCGACGCCTGGGATAGCGAGATGCGTCAGGCCCAGCGCACGGGTCAGTATGCCCTACGCGCCACCGAGACCGGCAGCGTGCTGGCGATTCCCATTCGTTCTGGCAACGAAGTGATCGGCGTGCTGCGTTTTGAAAAAGCAGAGGCTGGCGCCTTTTGGTCCAATGAAGAGACCGCTCTCTTGGAAACCCTGTCCGATCAGTTGGGACAAACATTGGAGCGCGCGCGGCTTTACCAGGAGACTCAGCGCCGCGCGGTGCGTGAGCAATTGACGCGGGAAATCACGGACGAAATGCGCCGCACGTTGAACTGGGAAGAGTTGATGCAGGTGGCGGTGCAAGAAATGCGGTCCGTGCTCAGCGCCTCACGCGCCTTTGTTCAGTGGACTGCCGTGGATACGGTCGGCTCCGGCGCAGGGACGCTGCGCGAAGAGGCGCGCGATGTTTAGGAATACAGTGTTGCTGTTGTTGGTGGTGAGCTTGCTGTCATGCACCACGCCCCCGCCGCCGCGTCAAAAAGTTGTGGTGCAGTTGGATGCGGCTCATTCGGTGCTATGGAGTGGGTTTTATGCGGCGCAGACGCAGGGATACTATGCAGCGGAGGGACTGGATGTTTCGTTGCTGGTGCGGGAGGACGCCCCTTTGGCCGGCGTTGCTGAAGGAACGACGGATTTTGCCGTAAGTTCGGGTATCCGGCTGGTGCAGGCGCGCAGTCAGCGCCAACCCTTGATGGCGGTCGCTGCCATTATGCGGCGCAATCCCCAGGCGATCATGTCCCTGGCTGCGGCCCGGTTGACTCGCCCTATCTATTTGCCGCGCACGCAGATTGGGGTGCAGTCGGCGGACTTGCATACCGAGGCGGACATCCTGCTGAGTGTGGTGTTGACGCGCACTGCGTTGAGTGGGCAACAAGTGACTTTGACGCCAACCGCTGGGGGGATTGACGCCTTGCTGTCCGGCGAGGTGGACGCGCTGGCCTACGCCTGGGCTACCCGCGAAGCGGTCGCGGTCCGGCAAACCGGTCAGGACGTCAATCTGATCTACATGAGCGACTACGGCGCCCTGGCGTATCCGAACGTACTGGTGACGCGCGCGGCTTTGATTGCCGAACAACCGGCATTGGTAGAAGCGATGGTGCGGGCAACGTTACGAGGCTATCGCTATGCCGTTGAGCATCCTGAAGAAGCGGTTCAACTGACCCTGGCGCATGATGCCACATTGGATACCGCCTTGCAGCAGGCTTCCTGGGCGGCCACCATCCCGTACATAGATGTCGGGGATACCTTGCCCGGGATGATGGCAGACAATGTCTGGCATAGCACACAGGAAGCCCTGCGTTCTCAAGGTTGGTTGACTTCTTCAGTGACGTTGGAATCGCTGTATACGAATCACTTTATTTATACGCAATGAGTTTGAGCCATTCGAGGACTGTCCCCAGCGGCGTCTATCGCGTCGGGGGGCTGCACCATCCAGGCTATTTGGGAAAACGACGATGAGCATGTCTAAAAAACGCAAAGTTACCCTTCGCACACAATTATTGATGGCATTTACGTTTATCACGCTCTTTGCCGTGTCGGTGACTTCGAGTGTCTCCGTGTGGGTTAATTTTCGTTACGCGCGCCAGCAAGCGTTTGATCGGCTAACCTCAGTGGCCGATCTGCAAACCCTCGCCATTGAGTCATGGTTGTATGGCTTGCAGATGGACCTGGATACGCTGTTGACTTCGACGTATGAATTGGACAGCGTGGCGGCGGCGACCTCCCAGAGCGCCTTGTTGAATCCCCAATATGCCCAGGACTACCTGCGGGGGAATTTCCAGAAAATGGTGGCGCGCACACAACGTTTCGATGAGGTATTTGTCCTTAATTTGGATGGAGAGGTAGTCGTTTCCACTGACCGCGTGCAAGAACGTAAGTTCCTTGGCCATGAGCGTTATTTCGCGTATGGGCAAGAGGGTTTTTATGTGCAGCCTCCCTACTATGACGTAACCCAGGGCCGCCTGGCTGTATTTGTCGCCCGGCCGGCTTTTGATCAACTGGATAATCTGGTGGGCGTGTTGGTGGGTCGGGCAAACTTGACCCAGTTAAATGATATCCTGGCGCGCCGGGATATTCTGGGCGAATTTGGCGAAACCTACTTGGTGACGCCCCGTTATCTACTCTTAACCCAGGCGCTACATGCTACCCCCAACACCTATGTTCATAGCGAGGGGATCGATCATGTCGTGTCTATACAACAAAGCGGTATGGCCGTCTACCAGAACTATAGTGGGGCTATGGCGTTTGGCGTCTACCGGTGGCTGCCGGCGTTGCAGGTGGCGCTCATCGCTGAAATGGATCAAGCAGAGGTGCTGCGCGGTGCGCAGGCTACCGGACTCATCAATATTGCCGTGGCTGTTGTGGCGATTGCGTTGGCCGGCGGCGGGGCATTGATCTTTGCGCGCACCCTTTCACAGCCTTTAGAGGAATTGGTTATGACCACCACGCGAGTTGCCGCCGGCGACTATCACTTGAACGTCCAGAGCAGCCGCACCGATGAATTGGGGCAATTGGCGCTGGCCTTTAATCAAATGACCCGGCAACTGCGCGAACTCATTAGTAGTTTGGAACAGCGCGTGGAGGAACGCACGCGAGGGTTGGAGACGGTGGCTGAAGTGTCGCGCGCGACCACCTCACTGCTCAACCTCACGCAGTTGCTGCCGCAAGTGGTGAATTTGGTGCGGGATCGCTTTGACCTGTATTATGTGGGTTTGTTCTTGGTGGATGAGGCGCGGGAATATGCTCTTTTGAGCGCCGGAACCGGAGACGCCGGACGGCAGATGATGGCGGAGGGCTGGCGTTTGGCGGTTGGTGGAGACTCGATGATTGGGCAATGTGTCGCTAATGGCGAAGTCGGTGTGCGTCAGACAGAAGGCGACGGTGTGGGACGTTTGGAGAATCCTTACCTGCCAGATACTCGTTCGGAACTGGCGTTGCCGCTGCGTTATGGAACGGTGGTCATTGGCGCCATGACGGTGCAGAGCGTGGTAGAGTCTGCCTTTGACAGCACCTACATTGCGCTCTTGCAGAATATGGCCGATCAGGTGGCGGTGGCCGTGCAGAATGCGCGCCTCTTTGCCGAGGTCCAATCAACGTTGGATCGCCTGTACGCAGCGCAACGCCGCTATCAGGGCGAGGCTTGGGGACAATACATTCAGACGCGGCCGGTGCGCGGTTATGAATATGGCCCGACCGGTTTGACACCCCTCACGGAGTCGCTGGTGCCGGAGGCGCAGCCTGTGTTGCAATACCAGCAGGCCGTGGTGCAAAAAGACCGGTTGGTTATCCCCGTGGCACAGGGGGACCAGATTGTTGGAGTCTTGGGGTTTGAACAGCCCTTCGACAAGCCGGGATGGGGCAATGAGGATGTCGCTTTGATCGAATCGCTCTCGGAACAATTGCTGTTGGCGGCGGAGAACCAACGCTTGATTGATGAAACGCAGCGGGCGGCCGCCCGCGAGCGCCTGCTCGGTCAAATCGCCGGGCGCGTGCGCGAGGAATTGGATATGGAAAATGTTCTCAAAACGGCAGTAACGGAAATCCAGCAGGCGCTAGGATTGCAGCGGGTCCTGATCCGTATGGTGGCGGCGGATGCCGCGCTTAGTGATGAAGAGGCTGCCGGGGCGCAGCGTGGTCGCGGCTAACGTGCGGCGCGGGCAATCACCGGGCCGAGGCCGGAGGAAGCGATGATGACCATTACGCGAAAATTGCTGAGAAGCATCCTGACGTGGTTGGGCGTGCTGCTGTTGCTGTTGACGCCGATTGATATCTTCACCAGCTTGCGTACCCTGTCTGACCAGGAGCGCCAGGCGCTGGAGCGCTTTGAACGCGGGATGCAGGATAGTTTGGAATCGCGCCGGACGGTGGTTTTGGCTTTGGCGACCGAAGTGGCCTACAACCCACGGGTTCAGGAATTGTTTGCCGCGCGCGACCGTCAACAACTGCTGGAATTGTTACAGGTCTCCTATGTGAACCTCCATACCGCTTTCGACGTGTCCCAATTCCAATTTCACCTGGCGCCGGCGACTTCCTTTCTGCGAGTGAATCAACCTACACAATATGGCGACGACCTCTCAAGTTTTCGTCATACGGTGGTGGCGGCCAATACCAATCGGCGTCCGGTGAGCGGCTTGGAAATTGGGCGCACCGGTTTGGGACTCCGCGGGGTAGTGCCGATGTTTTATCGGGGCTATCCTATTGGCTCCGTCGAATTTGGTCTGGATATGGGCGCGAAATGGTTGGCCGATATCCAGTCCCGAACTGGTGGTGATTGGCAGATTATCTTGCGACGGGAGATTGCAGAAATTGCGCGCTTTGAAGATCAGTCAGTTAGTGTGATGCGCCCAACTCAGGATTTGATTTTGCAGGATAGTACGCTGGAAAACCCTTTCTTTGCAGACGAAGAGCGTTATCAGCGCGTGCTGGGCGGTATGCCGGTCCTGTGGCATCAGCGTGTTGCTGGTCGCAGCTATACCGTGTTGAGCACGCCGTTGACGGATTATTCTGGTCAGATCATCGGCATTGCAGATATTGTCTTCGACCGCACGGCATTGATTCGCGAACCCTTGCTGCGTTTGGCGTTCAATCTGCTGCTAACGGTCGCCACTCTGGTCATAGGGGGCTGGGGCTTCGCCTGGCAGATGTCACGCATTATGCATCCGGTAGAGATAATGACGAAAGCTGCTATCGCTGTGGCTTCCGGTGATTTTGAGCGCGTCGTGCCAGAGTCCAGCCAGAACGAGTTGGGGGAGTTGGCGCACGCTTTCAACCAGATGACGGCGAACCTGCGCGAGGCGTTTGTGCGCGCGGGTGAACGCGCGCAAGAGTTGGATCGTCGGGCGCGCTATTTGGAGGCGACCGCAGCGGTTGCCCGCGACGCGGCCTCGGAGTTGGACGTGGAACAACTGTTGTCGCGGGTTGTGCGCCTGATCAGCGAGAAATTCGACTTCTACCACGCTGGCATCTTTTTGTTGGATTCTCCAGGAGAATGGGCTGTGTTACGCGCGGCCTCGAGTGAGGGCGGGCAGCGTATGTTGGCGCGCGGCCACCGCTTGCGCGTTGGCGAGCAGGGTCTCGTGGGCTATGTTGCCGAACTGGGCCAGTCGCAGATTGCGCTGGATGTCGGCGCGGATCGCCATTTTTTCAATAATCCTGATTTACCGCAAACCCGTTCGGAAATGGCCCTACCGCTGCGCGTGCATGATGCGGTCATCGGTGTGTTGGATGTGCAGAGTGTGCTCGCGGAGGCATTCAGTGACGAGGATGTGGAAGTCTTGCAAACCCTGGCCGATCAAGTCGCTATGGCGATTCACACCGCGCACCTTTTCGGACAGACCCAGCAGGCGTTAGAGGCCGAGCGCCGGGCGTATGGCGATGCGAGCCGGGAAGCCTGGTTGGCATTTTTGCGTAGCCAATCGGTTCTCGGTTTTGTCAAAGAAGGCGCACTTCTGCGACCGATAGAGGATGTGTGGGCGCCGGAGATGCGGCGCGCCGTTCAGCTCGAACAGACGGTTATTGAAAAAACTGAGGAAGGCATAACGCCATCCTTGACCGTGCCGATTCGGGTGCGCGATCAGACGATTGCCGTGCTGAGCGCCGACCTCCCGGAAGGCACGTCGCAGTGGGCGCCGGATCAGATCGCCTTGTTGGAGGCTATTTCTGGTCAACTGGCGCAGGCTTTGGAAAGGGCGCGCCTGTATGAAGAAACGCAACTGAATGCAGCGCGCGAGCGCACCATTGCGGAAACCACCGGGCGCCTGCGCGAGCCGGTCGAATTGACCGGCGTGTTACAGGTGGCCGCCGCAGAAATGCGGCGCGTCCTCAACCTTGAGGAATTGGTCGTGCGTCTGGCTACCCCAGA
>Ga0116144_10000536_pt1 | contig 50607 bp, 40 predicted proteins | sample AD_UKC035_MetaG_FD_89746 | JGI IMG/M metagenome (GOLD analysis project Ga0116144, IMG submission 89746) | Active sludge microbial communities of municipal wastewater-treating anaerobic digesters from USA - AD_UKC035_MetaG | ecosystem: Engineered > Bioreactor > Anaerobic > Digestate | place: USA...
AAACTATTTAGGTCAAAAGGTAAAAGAGATCAATAATGTTTCCGGAAAGAGCTTTTCAATATCAAGGGACAAGCTTAAGAGCGGAATGTATTTTGTACAAATTGTTGAGCAAGGAAATTCTATTATGACCAGGAAATTATTTATTTGTGACTGAAGAGTGGTCAAAGTGATATGGGACCTACAGTATTTGGCTTGAGCTTACATCGATTTTTTTATACTCTTCAAGTTTAGTAGTGGAGCTGAGAATAAGAGTGAATGAAGACCATGATAAATTGTCTACTGAAAATCGGTCACAAAAAGACCGTATATTTGTAAACAGTATCTCATCAGCATAGATTGAAAACACAATTGAGTAAAATTTGAATACCTGTGAGCAACATGAACAGAAAACAATTTATTTCTGCACTCGCATGTTTACCTCTAACCGCTGCTTCTATGAAACTGCAGGCACTTAACCGGCTCACAGACACATTTGATAATACTGATAAGATGCCTGTGCTATTTCTCGGTCATGGGAGTCCGATGAATGCCATTGAAGAGAATGAATTTGTTGCCGGCTGGAGAAATATTGGTAAAGGTCTTCCTAGGCCTAACGCCATCTTATGCATCTCGGCACACTGGGAAACGCGCGGAACCTATGTCACGGCAATGGAGATGCCAAGAACAATTCATGATTTCGGCGGTTTCCCGAATGCACTCTACGATGTACAATATCCTGCTCCCGGTAGTCCGCAACTGGCTGCAGAAACCAAAAGCCTTGTTAAAAAAACGGAGATCGGAATGGATCATCAGTGGGGATTGGACCATGGCGCCTGGAGCGTGATAAAACACCTCTACCCTTCAGCAAATATACCTGTCATTCAGATGAGCCTGGATCAAACACAAAACGGTCAGTACCATTATGAACTTGCAAAAGAATTGGCCATTCTCAGAAGCAAAGGTGTGTTGATAGTCGGAAGCGGGAACATGGTTCACAATCTTGGCAAAGTTGACTGGAGCAGATTGGGTGAACTCTATGCTTATGACTGGGCATCTGAAGCAAGCGACAAAATGAAAAAAAATATTCTGAACGGAGATCATTCGCCATTGATCAATTTCAGATCTCAGGGAAAAGCTTTTGACCTTGCTATCCCAACTGCAGAACACTACCTTCCCCTTCTCTATGGCCTTGGATTAAAAGAAAAGAATGATGAGATTTCTCTTTTCAATGATAAAGCCGTCGCAGGTTCACTGACCATGACATCAGTCAGGATAGGTTGAGCATTCAATATCCCTGATCAAAATAATTTCTTAACTTATCTTTTTACGCCAATGAAGAGTAAAGTGCTGAATTTTTTATTGATCCTATCATCTTGTTTAGCCTATCTGGAATGGGGCAAAGGAAACAGTTCCTTTTTGTTTGAAGCCGAAATGCTCATTCTGATCAAATTATTTTCTGATCCTGTTTCTGTCTTTCATCCTCTTGTATTATTGCCTTTGGCTGGTCAGCTCCTTTTACTGTATACATTGTTTCAAAAAGAACCGGGTAAGAGAATGAGCTTAACAGGCTTCTGGTTACTCTTTGTCTTGATGTTCTTTATTACGGTCACAGGGATCTTAGCTTTGAACTTAAAGATCATTATTTCTACCATCCCATTTTTAACAATTGGCGTATTCACAATTAATCATTATCGCAAGTTAAAAAGGCATAGAAATTAAATCTTTTTTAAAGCAATTTAAAATAGCTTTGTTAATATCAGGATTACAAACAAACTAATTCATGAAATTAATGCATATTGTCCTTTTTGAATCAATTGATGCAAAGAATACTTGTAGAATAAGACTATGAGAATTAAATTAGCGTTGGCAAGCTAATTCAAAATTGTCATTCATTCTTAAACCGATCGAGTATTTACTTTACATGATTTCTTATAAATGTTATTTATATTATTTAACCATTGACAACACAAAATAAAAAAATTGTTTTTTCTACAATTGCCGGCACGATCGCTTCCACTGTATCCGGAGCTATCATTTTCGGTCTTATTCTGAACCCATTTCAGGCTACCCATACGATCCAATATGAGAACCTGATGAAGGTCCCCGAAAATTATGGCCTTGCCATTCTTGCTCAGATTCCATTTGCGATCATGTTCATTTACATCTTCAGAAATTGGAAAACTAAAATTTCGGCTGCTACAGGCTTTACGGCAGGTGCTGTGATCGGAGCTTCGATAGGACTATGCTTTGCCATAATGACATTGGCACAGATGAATTTGATTGATTGGGTTGTCGTTTTCACGGATGTGATCGGACATGCACTCTGGGGTGGACTGACGGCACTTGTTGTTGCATGGATACATGGTCGTGAAGATTGACCATACAATCATATCTTTAATCATGATAAAAAACTTTCAAAACTATCTTTCTTCTATATTCTAATAAATCTTAAATGTCATACATGTCATCTGCTAAAAGAAAAACGAAACCTGATAATAATGATCCTAAAATCATTGTTTACCTATTCATCTTATCAATATTTGCTTTCGCTTTTTTGGGATTGAAAGCACAACAAACTAGAAACGTATTATTTCTGGGAAATAGTTATACAGGAGTCAACAACTTACCACAACTTGTGCATGATGTTGCATTGTCTGCGGGTGACACTTTGATCTTTGACAGTTATACTCCGGGTGGTTATAGATTGTCTGACCATTATTCGGATAGTATTAGTCTGAATAAAATTATCAGCGGAGGTCGTGATTATATCGTTCTGCAGGGACAAAGCCAGGAACCAATTTTAGATCAAGGTGGATTTAATGGTGGAGGAACTGCTTTGAACAATTTCATCAACCAATATGATCAGTGTGCTACTACTATGTTCTATATGACCTGGGGTAGAAAGAATGGCAATGCTACCTACTGTCCTTCCTATCCGGTAATGTGCACATATGAAGGAATGGATACCAGTATTCGAAATAATTATATCAGTCTGACAGCTGCATTAAAAACAGAACTATCACCGGTTTCTATAGTTTGGAATTACCTGAGGCAAAATCATCCCGGTATAGAATTATATCAGAGTGATGAAAGCCATCCTTCCGCTTACGGGTCCTATGCTGCCGCATGCTCTTTCTATGCGACGATCTTTAAAAAGGATCCTACATTGATCAGCTATGATTTCGGACTAGATGCTGCAGATGCTGCGATCATCAGAGCTGTTGCTAAAACACAGGTTTTCGATCACCTGAATTCATGGGATTACAAGGTGCTTCCTGAATCTGATTTCAGATACCGGACCGGAAATGGCTTGAACGAAGTCTTTTTCACGCCTGTGAAACCGGGCACTGCCGAAATGTATTTCTGGGATTTTGGAGATGGCAATACTTCGAATATTTCGAATCCTGTTCACTCATATTCTTCCGATGGAACTTATACAGTATCATTTACAAGCAGTACTTGCGATCTAAATGGATTACATAGCAGTACTACTGATACAATAATCCAATTTTGTAGTCACACTCCCTTAGTCAGCTCCCCACATTCCTCCTTATGTCAGGCTGACACTCTATGGACGCAGGCAGCTGACAGTTATCAATGGCTCTACCAGGGAGAATTGATCCCTGAGACCAATCAATTTCTTGCAAACTATATTCAATATGGTATTTCAAATTTCAGTGTGCTAAGTACAATTGCCGGTTGTACTGAATTATCTGTTTTATTCACCGATGTTTCACAATGGTCCGGTTACTATTTTGACCTGAGTCCGGGTGCTGACCCTTGTACCGGTGACACAGTTGTTTTTTCTGTACTGCACATCAATGGCTTTCTTTCCGGAAGTGAAGTTATTCGGTGGTTTAAAAATGACTCCTTACTGAGTTTCGCAAACAATGATGATACCCTTTTAATTCTGAATGGTGGCATCTATGAATGTAAAGTGATCGCACCAAATTCAAATTGCCCGCTGGATACTACATCTTATTCCATTGAGTATTCCTGCAGTACAATTGGGATAGATGAGTTAGAAAAAAGTATTAGCTGGAAGCTGTTCCCAAATCCTGTAAATGAAATTGTAAATGTTCTGCTGCCATCCGGAGTGCTTCAGGATGAGTTAATGATATATGACCTTAGCGGGCGCTTGCAAAAACAAATTGCTCTTAGTCCGGAACCCAGCTTCAGCGTAGATGATCTTGCAGAAGGGGTATATTTTATTCGCTTAAAGAACCGGGCAGCACCTGCCCTTAAGTTCATAAAATACTAACCTGAAAGTTCAAAAACGTTTTGCTGTCAAATATAATTTGAATTTAGTTTTTTAAAATGGTCTATAATAGCAATGAACAATGGCTAAAAAGAACGCTAAAACCCTTTCCACAACAGAAGCTGATGATCTACTCAAGATACTGCATTTGCGTTTTGAAAAAAACATGCAAAGACATAAGGATATAAGCTGGGATAAAGTGGTCTCGAAACTTAAATCGAATAGCAAAAAGCTTGTTGTCTTAAATGACATGGAAAAAACCGGAGGCGAACCCGATATTGTCGGCTTTGATAAAAAAACAGGTGAGTATATTTTTTATGATTGCTCCCCGGAAAGCCCGAAAGAGCGAAGGAGTTTGTGTTATGACCGCAAAGCACTCGATGCACGCAAAGAGCATAAGCCAAAGAATAGTGCTATGGACATGGCAGCAGAGATCGGAATAGAAATTTTAACTGAAGAAGAATATAGAAATTTGCAAAAGCTGGGCAATTTCGATTCGAAAACGTCCAGTTGGGTAAAGACACCTGATGCAATAAGAAAACTTGGTGGAGCAATTTTTTGTGACTTCCGTTTCAATACGGTTTTTGTTTATCATAATGGCGCCGAATCTTATTATGCAGCCAGAGGTTTTCGTGGCTCACTAAGAGTTTGATATAAATATGTGCATGCATTCAATTTATTATCTGACGTCTCTATAAAAATTAGAACTGAATAAATAATGTCTTTGTTCAATCCGATGAAAAAAACACAAGAACTGGCAAGCCGGCTCAGAGAGATAATACTGAATGGTACCTGGGTCGCGAATACAAATTACAAAGCTCAACTCAAGGACCTTGACTGGAAAATTGCAACTTCTGAACTCAATTCATTGAACACAATTGCAGCCCTGGCACAGCATGTTCATTATTATATTGCAGGACTAACAAATGTATTCAGAGGCGGTAATCTTGAAGTAAAAGATAAATTCAGTTTCGATTTCAAAGCTATTCAATCACAAACTGAATGGGAAACATTCTTGAATAAGTTCTGGAATGACGCTGAAGAATTTTCCTCACAGGTTGAACAGTTTCCTGATGAAAAACTACAAGAGGCATTCGTTGATAAAAAATATGGAACCTATCAGCGAAACATTGATGGAATCATTGAGCATAGCTATTATCATCTCGGACAAATTGTGTTGATCAAAAAGCTATTATCATCAGAATAATTATTGTTTCAGATTTTATGTCTACTTAGGGTTTGACTAATTTTCTACTCCTCAGCCGGTCAATATGGTTTACATTTCAAACCTCACTTTGTTTCTGACGAGATTTCAATTTTCGATAAATGTAAAATATTGTATATAGGATCATTTTTTATTTTTTTAATTCATCACAAGCCTTTTCTTCATCGATTTAAATTCATTCTCCAGAAAAACCACATAGACACCTGATTCAAGATCCGGGAGATCAAGTGCAAGCTTATTAGATCCTTTGTTTGACTCTACCGTTGATGAATAAACCAGCTGTCCTTTTAAATCAATAACTCTTATGCTTGTTTGTACTGCCTTCTGGCAATGATAAACCAGCACTACATCTTCTGTTGCAGGATTTGGATAAATTAAAAAGCCATCCTTTTGTTTTCTGAAATCTACACTAATTGTTTGTGAATATGTTGATCGTCCATCATAATCGGTTTGCTTTAGCCGATAATAAGATATTCCTTCATAAGGATGTTTATCGATGGTAGCATAGTCAATATTTACAGAAGAGTTACCTGCGCCATCAACGATTTGCACCGGAACAAATTCATTAGCGTCCTTACTTTTCTCTACAGTGAAATAATCATTGTTGATCTCTCCTACGGTCATCCATTTTAAATTCACCACATCAAGTTCCGGCTCTGCCGTGAACATTGTAAGTTCTATCGGAAGGACTTGACAATTCAATGTACTTCCTCCTGTTAATATCCAATCCAATGTAAATCCACTTCCTCCCGGCGACCATTTGTTTACCATCAAGTAGTATGTTTCACCTGTCAGAACTGTCTTGGTCTCAGTCCATCCATTTCCGCAAACATCTTCGTTCTGATCTGATCCGTTATTTGCAGGACCACATACAGCAGTGTTTGTTGAAAGGTTCAATGCATTATCCATTCCGGTATTGCCGGTATTGGCAGCGTAAGAACATCGTGTCGGAGAGCCCAGGGTTCCACATGATGTTGCCTGATACAAAGCAAAATCATAATCATCGCTTGCTACATTAGGAATTATTCTCAAACCCAAAGTTCCATTGTTCTGAATGAGAATTTTATACCAATTACTAAAATTTTCCGCAAGAACACACCCTCCTCCTCCATCTGAAACTATTCCCGGGCCGGTACTAGCATCTGTGAAACTTTGATCCGTACATATTGGCGTAAACTGTGCACAGTCACTGTTATCAGTTCCGTTAGGACCATTTGCGCATGGAACACAATCGAATGTGGTTACCCATCCCGGAAGGTTCACTGAGCCATCCGAATTAAATCTAAAGGTTATACAACCACTTTGATCTGTTGAAACATAGGGGCCCATCCCGGCTGCCATGGTAGCCTGATAAGATGTTGCAGTTCCCGACCAGGTCGAACCTGTTCCAAACTGAGGACTATTTTGTGTCGGGCCATTAAGTACACTCAGATAATCATAACCCGACTCAGTTGAGAATGACCAGAAATTTGCCCTTAAACATTTTCCTGCCTCATCAGGACAAAATGTTCTATACACATAATTGATATTATTTGAATAGTTTGATCCGGCTCCGCTATTATCAGTATAAGTACCTCCGCAAGTTGCAACCATGTTCGTTCCTACATTTGCGTTTTGCAAACCTGAAGTCGGGTGAGTATAGGTAGTTGAACCGGGTGGCGTAGGACAAACACTGCAGGATATTGTTGCAGCCCATCCGGCATTTACCTGAGTGTTTCCGTCTGTTACAAAGCGGATGGTAATACATCCTGTACTTGATAAAATTGTTCGCGGTGAATTTGATCCTGAATAAGTTCCCACCTGCGGAGATGCCGTACTTGGCCCATCATATATCGTCATTACATCACCATTCCTCAATGAAAAGGATGTAAATATCATCTTCATGCAATCACCTGCATTTGAACAGAAGGTTTTTGTGTAATTGTCATATCGTCCATAATTTGATGATGGACCTCCGCTATCATAAAACAAACCACCGCAAGTGTTCACTGCTGTGTTATTATTTAACAGATACGTCGAACCACATGGACTACAAGAAATATTTGCAACCCATCCTGATCGGTTATTATTTCCATTTGAAACAAATCGGAAAGTAAGGCAACCTGAAGATGACACGACATTTCCGGGTGAAGTTGTTCCGGAGAAAGTTCCAATTACAGGAGAGCTCGTATTCGGCCCATCGTAAATTGTAAGAATGTCGTTTCCTCCCTGTGTCCTGAAGGCGGTAAAATTTACCGACAAGCAGTTTCCACCTGTAGCACAAATAGTTTGTGTAATATTTAAATTATTACCATAATTATTTGTTCCTCCCGGATCATAAAATGTACCGCTGCATGTGTTGATGGTTCCGTTACTCATGGTATATGTTTGAGAATGCGCAGAACTCATCAACATAAAGAAGAAGATGATGATCACATATGGAATAGGCTTAGAAAACATTTTTCGATCCGGTTGGGCATGAGGATTCGTGAGAGACTCCACAGAATACTCAATCATAAAATAACCAATTCAAAGTCCGGTGGCGATTTTATTCGTTTAATCCCTTTAAAAACTTGGTAAAATGCCTGTTAACAATGGCGAAAACAGCAAAAAACTCCTCAGAAAAATTTTATAAAACTACACTAATACCGATTCACCCACCAGTTGCCGTACTGCATTTTTAATCGCATCTGCATTGAAGTGACATTCTTCGTATAATTCCTTTTGTTCTCCATGCTCTATAAACTGATCCGGAATTCCAAGACGAATAACGCTCGCACTGTAGCCATGGTCTGCCATGAATTCTATCACCGCACTTCCAAAACCGCCCATGATACAGCCATCTTCAACGGTAACTATCTTTTTAAACTTCTTAAACACCTGATGTAATAACTCGGCATCAAGAGGCTTTGCAAAACGGAGGTCATAATGTGCAGGATGCATTCCTTCAACATTTAAATCATTACAGGCCTGAACAGCAAAATTTCCCGGATGACCAAAACTAAGGATAGCTACTTCTTCGCCATCGCAAACTTTTCTTCCTTTACCGATTTGCAATTCCTGAAAAGGCTGACGCCAATCGAGAGTAACGCCATTTCCTCTTGGGTAACGAATAGAAAAAGGTGCATTTGTACTTTCCAGTTGTGCAGTGAACATGAGGTTTCGCAATTCAATTTCATTCATCGGCGCAGAAACTATCATGTTTGGAATACACCTGAAATATGCAATATCAAAAGATCCGTGATGTGTTGGACCATCAGCTCCGGCAAGACCTCCGCGATCGAGGCAAAAAATCACGTGAAGATTTTGCAAGGCAACATCATGCACAACCTGATCATAGCCACGTTGCATGAATGATGAATAGATATTACAAAATGGTATCATACCCTGTGTCGCCAGTCCTGCAGAAAAAGTAACTGCATGTTGTTCAGCAATGCCTACATCAAAAGCACGTTCAGGAATTTCTTTCATCATGATATTCAAAGAACAACCTGAAGGCATAGCAGGTGTTATACCTACTATCTTCGGATTTAATTTGGCCAACTCAACAATAGTGTGACCAAAAACATCCTGATACTTCGGTGGCTGAGGTGCTGTCTGAGCCGGCTTTACAATCTCACCGGAAATTTTATCGAACAATCCCGGAGCATGCCATTTTGTTTGATCTTTCTCTGCAAGATCATACCCTTTTCCTTTTACCGTAAGGCAGTGTAATATTTTCGGTCCCGGAATATCTTTCAGGTCATTCATCACCTTCACCAATCTATTTACATCATGACCATCAACCGGACCGAAATAACGGAAGCGTAATGATTCAAATAAATTACTTTGCTTTAGTAATGAAGTCTTGATCGCATTCTCAACATTGGAAGCAATCTCTTGCGCATTCGGACCGAAGCGACTGATGACGCCTAACAGCTTCCATACTTCATCTTTTACTTTATTGTAAGTATGCGAGGTAGTAATATCAGTCAAATATTCTTTTAATGCACCAACATTAGGATCGATGCTCATACAATTGTCGTTCAGAACGACAAGCAAATTCGAATTCTCGACACCGGCATGATTAAGTCCTTCGAATGCCAGACCGGCGGTCATCGCACCATCACCTATGACGGCAATATGTTGTCTTGCAGTTTCACCCTTGATCCTTGAGGCAACAGCCATACCTAAAGCTGCAGAAATAGAAGTCGAAGAGTGACCAACACCAAAGGTGTCATATTCACTTTCGCTACGTTTCGGAAAACCACTTATTCCCTTATAAATTCGGTTAGTATGAAAAACGTCTTTCCGACCTGTGAGTATCTTATGTCCATAAGCCTGATGGCCTACGTCCCAGACAAGTTGATCAAAAGGGGTATTAAATACATAGTGTAAGGCTACTGTAAGCTCTACAACTCCCAATGAAGCGCCAAAATGCCCTCCGTTAACAGACACAATATCAATGATATAGTCCCTCAGATCATGACAAACCCTCAAAAGCTCAGTTTCGGGAAGTTTTCTCAGATCTTCAGGAACATTGATTTTCTTCAACAAATCTCCCGGCTTATGATCCATCATTTTTTTGCTTATACAAATATAGAAAGATTCATTGGAACGTGCTTCGGGAACTCTTTATTCTAGGCAAATTGACTGAATTTTCCCCTGTCCCTGCATGCTTAAAGTTTATCTTCTTCAAGATTCATCTTAATTTGCCTAAGCCCCTATTAATTGTCATTTTTGCCGAATAATATAAAATTATGAAATCAATACGGGTCATTGACCTTTTGCAATCGAAGGAGACGGGGATAGATGTTTTTTTACAAGGATGGGTTCGTACCCGCCGGGGTAATAAACAAATTGCATTTATCGCGATCAATGATGGCTCGATAATTCATTCCATTCAGGTTGTTGCTGAAATTGAAAAGTTCGGCGAGGATTTCATGAAGACGATTACTACAGGCGCATGTATTTCGGTGAAAGGAAAACTTGTTCCTTCTCAAGGGCAAGGCCAAAGTGTAGAGATACAAGCTGAAAAAATTGAATTACTTGGAGGCGCTGATGAAACTTATCCATTACAAAAGAAAGGTCACTCTCTTGAATTCCTGAGAGAGATCGCACACCTGCGTCCTCGTACAAACACCTTTGGTGCTGTGTTACGCATGCGTCATCATATGACCTTTGCGATCCATAAATATTTTAACGACAAGGGATTTTTTAATCTGCATTCACCGATCATTACCGGTTCCGATGCAGAAGGAGCCGGAGAAATGTTCCAGGTTACAACTCTTGACTTTGATAAAGTTCCCCGCAATCCGGACGGTACCGTAAACTATAAAGAAGATTTTTTCGGTAAGGCGACCAACCTCACTGTATCCGGACAATTAGAAGGAGAGTTAGGCGCCATGGCATTGGGACTAGTCTATACCTTCGGTCCAACATTTCGTGCAGAGAATTCAAATACACCACGCCACCTTGCAGAGTTTTGGATGATAGAACCTGAAATGGCATTCTATGATCTTGCAGACAACATGGATCTTGCAGAAGATTTTTTGAAGTATCTCATCTCCTATGCTCTCAAACACTGTAAGGATGATCTTGACTTTCTGACCAACCTTTACGACAAAGAATTATTAAATCGTTTGAAATCTGTCGTCAGCAAACCATTTAAACGGTTAACATATACAGAAGCGATTGAAGTCCTCGGATCATCTTCAAAAAAATTCGAATTCCCTGTGAGCTGGGGTACAGATCTTCAAAAAGAACACGAGAATTATCTTGTTGAACATTTTCAAAGTCCGGTGATCTTATCCAATTACCCGAAGGAAATCAAGTCATTTTACATGAAGCAAAATGAAGATGGCAAGACGGTTCGGGCTATGGATATTTTGTTTCCATGGATAGGCGAGATCATTGGAGGATCGCAGCGTGAAGAGAATCATGAAAAACTTCTGGCTCGCATCAAAGAGATGAAAATTCACCAAGAAGAACTGTGGTGGTATCTCGAAACACGTAAGTTTGGAACCTGCGAACATTCAGGCTTCGGACTTGGCTTTGAAAGGTTGATGCTGTTCGTTACGGGTATGACTAACATCCGTGATGTGATACCATTTCCGCGTACGCCGAAGAATGCGGAGTTTTAATGGGGCTCGATTCTTTTCTTTGACATAACTTTTCTTAGTGTTTACTGTATTTATATTAACACTAAACAGCTAAGAAAAACGCAATTGTCAATTACTCAAAAAAGTCCATAAAGAACTCCCTTTAAAATTTTATCCTCGCATTAATTCCAAAGTCAATCCATTCCGGACCGGGCTTTAACAGGCTATAAAAGGGGTTGGCATCTATACCAATGGTAAATGGAATTTTTCGTGTATCATATTCCAAACCAACCATAACATCCATACCTGCAGCAATGGTTTGATCTTTATAAAAAACAGGCTGCCCCTCTTTGATACTGTAATAGTCGTATTTGAAATAACTGGCATGCCCACCTATTCCAAAAACGATATCGACAGGTATCTGCAACATCGAATTAAAGATCGGCAATTGTTTCACGAAATAACCCTTGGCAATGTATCCACCCTTGGCTTCTCTTGTAATTCCGGCCTGTATCTCGAATCCTGTATTTGAACTGGCATCAAAGAAATGTTTGACGTTTATACCTGTTGCGAATTTCCCGACGCGAAGCCCTGCTGCGGTTGTGTACTGTGCGTGGACTACCGAATACTGAAATAGCATCAAGGCAAATAAGATTGAAATGAATGTAAAAGTTTTTTTCATTGGTGTATGCGTTGAACTTATGGTATTCAAACATACAATCAGCAACAGAGCCGGAAGGATAATAAATTGATAAAAGCTTACAAAAAGGATTAATCGTCTTATTATTTTGAATGCCCATTTTTAAACGGGAATGGCATTGGATTTCAAGAAAAACTGTAGCAATTCAAAAACAGACCAATAAAATTAAAAAGAACAGCGTAGGTATGCACATTCGCAATAAATCTTACAAAATGTTTTTAAGTATGGTTGAAAAAATAACAAATAAATATATACTGTCTGATGGAATTTCACACCTTTACATTGGATATGAAATTCCCGGGCAGAAAGGCTAAGTTTTATTTTCTTTCTTTTCTAAAACATGATCTCAAGGCGAGCATCACGGTATTTTTTGTTGCACTACCTTTGTGTCTGGGTGTCGCACTGGCTTCAAATGCACCTGTAATTTCCGGTTTGCTTGCCGGGATAATAGGAGGGGTTGTGGTCTCCCTCTTCAGCAATTCTCAATTAAGCGTGAGTGGACCGGCTGCCGGCCTCACAGCTATTTGCGCTGCTGCGATCACAAAATTCGATTCATTGGAAATTTTTTATTTATCTGTTACAGTGGCAGGAGTACTTCAATTCATCCTTGGATTATTAAAGTTAGGTGGATTTACTCATTTCATTCCGGCATCAGTGATCAAGGGAATGTTATCTGCTATTGGCATCATTCTTATTTCAAAACAAATTCCTCCTTTGATAGGATATGACAGACCTGAGTTTTGGTCCAATGAATTTTTTAATATTATCACATTAAACCATGCATTTCAAAATGTTCATGACCTTTTAGAACATAGTTCTGCCGGTGCTATTCTGATAGCCGGAATTGCGACACTATTTTTAATAGCCTGGAAAAAATATCTTGCTCATTCACTATCCTATCTACCTGCCTCATTTCTGGTAGTAATACTTGGCATTTTATCAAGCCTGTTTTTAAAAACATATATGCCTTCGATCCAATTAGCCCCCTCTCAATTTGTGAGCATTCCGGACCAGGTGTTTTCTTCGATGAAATTTCCAGATCTGAGTATGCTGTTGAGTAATTCCGGTATTTGGCAAACTGGGGTGATTATATGCTTTGTTGCATCTCTTGAAACCTTATTAAGCCTTGCCGCAATTGACAAACTTGATCCATACAACAGGATCTCCTCTTCGAATAAGGAACTTATGGCGCAAGGAACCGGTAATTTTGTGAGTGGTTTATTGGGCGGACTACCGATCACAGCCGTAATAGTAAGGAGTTCCGCAAATGCAGAAGCCAAGGCGAAAACTAAACTATCAGCAATTTTTCATGCTATCTGGATTCTTATTGCGATCAGCGTTGCTGTTCCGCTCATCAACATGATTCCTTATTGTGTACTTGCTGTGATCCTGCTTCGGACAGGATACAATCTTGTGAAACCTAAAATGGTGAAATCAATTTACAGGCAGGGTAAGGAGCAATTTCTTCCATTCATTGTTACCGTCATTGCAATTTTACTTACCGATCTACTCATCGGTGTCTTGATCGGTATCATTCATGCCATATACTATAGTATTAAACACACCTATTTAGCAGGCTTTACGCTTACTCAAACAAACGATGGTCACAATAAACAGTTTACGATCAGCCTTGCCTTAAATGTGAGCTTCCTCAGTAAAAAAAGATTTATTGAAATGCTGGATAAAATTCCTGAATACTCTGTCGTACTAATTGACGGTTCAAAAAGCAACTATATAGATAGAGACGTACTTGAAATTTTTCAGGAATTTAAAGCCAAGGCCAGGCAAAAACATATTCAACTTGAATTAAAAGAAATTCCTGATGTAGAAATAATTGAGTTACACTAAGAGTCCTAAAAGGCTCCTCCTGTATTCTCGCTATAGACTACATGCATAACCGTTTGCCCAACTGCTTTCAGAGTTCTTTTGTCAATAACATCCATATTGTCGGCATGGGTATGCCAGTGATTTGGAAAACCTGTACTTGAAGAGGCGTCACTTGCAATGATGTCTATACTCGGAATATTTATTCGATTCACATATACGTGATCGTCTGTTATCCAACCCCCATCCTGAAAAATAAAATAATCTGAAAAGCCGAGGTTAACACCTGTTTTCCAAACCTTTTCAAGGACAAAGGATGCAAACTGTTTCGAATTTCCTTCCATTCTGAATTTAGAATTTCGTCCACCAACCATGTCTAAAAGAATTCCATACTCAGCCGTATAACCCGGCACATGTAGGTTTTTTGTCCAATACTGTGCTCCCAGACAATACGAGTCTTCAGATTCAGGTCCTCCTCCACTCTTTCCCCAATCCTCGGCGTCAAAAAGAATTATATCTACACCAATCGTTGGCGCCTGGATGGAAAATTGTCTGGCTATTTCCAGAAGCACGCCCACTCCACTGGCACCGTCATCTGCACCTAAATTAGGTTCATTCCTTCGCTCTGTACCATGATCAGCCCAGGGGCGAGTATCCCAATGAGCGAACAGAAGCACGCGTTGCTTATTCTCAGGATTAAACGAAGCAATAATATTTTTCATATCAAGATTAACTCCATCATAAGTACGAACAGTTCCTTTCTGCATCATCACCGAACTGGTGAACTTCTTAAATTCTGCGACGAGATAATCTGCACATGCAGCATGAGCTTTTGAATTAGGGACACGTGGCCCAAAATCAACTTGCTTCTGTACATAAGAATATGCGGAATCTTCATTAAAGACCGGTACTGTGACTACAGGTTGCCTAACCTCAGTTCCACTGTTGCTTGCCGGGGTCTCTATTGGCTTATCAGGAGAAGAACATGAAAACAAGACAAGCAACAAACACAAGAAGAATACTCCCGGGGTCTTAATGAATGCTTGCGAATTTTTTAAAAAGAAATTCATAATGACAAGTGAACAATAATGACAATAATAGAAAGATCAGTCCCTCGACCATGATACCGTACCATCTTTCTCATCTTTTATCTTAAAACCAAGAGAAGCCAGCTCGTCCCTGATCTTATCAGAGGTAGTAAAATCTTTTCTCCCTTTAGCATCTGTGCGAAGGCTCAAAATAAATTTCATGAGCTTATCTGTATCAGTTGAGCTATTATTTTCTTCCAACTTCAATCCAAGGATATCAAAAACAAATTCCTGATACGTTTGCTTAAGAATCTCAAGATCGACGGCACTTATGGTCTCAGTCCCTGCATGCACGGAATTAATTATCCTTACTGCTTCAAACAAATGTGCAATAGTAATAGCCGTGTTGATATCATCGGCCATCGCATCAAAACAAGCTTGACGTAATGCCGGAATATCTGAAGTGCTGGTTGCAGATGATTTTAATTTCTGTAATACTTCGGAAGCATTCAACAATTTGCTTAATCCTTTTTCTGCTGCTTTTAAACCTTCGTTTGAAAAATCCAGAGTACTCCTATAATGCGCTTGTAAAATGAAAAAACGAATGGTCATGGGAGAATAAGACTTCTCCAGCAACTTGTGATTACCTGTAAAAAAATCATCAAGGTTAATAAAATTGCCTAATGACTTCCCCATCTTCTGTCCATTGATGGTGATCATATTGTTATGCATCCAGTAACGCACGGGTGCATTGCCGCAAGCGCCTTTCGATTGTGCAATTTCGCTTTCATGGTGAGGGAATAAAAGGTCCATTCCTCCTCCATGAATATCAAAAGTTTCTCCGAGGTATTTAGTACTCATGGCAGAACATTCAATATGCCAGCCGGGAAAACCTTCGCTCCAGGGTGATGGCCAATGCATAATGTGTTCAGGCGCTGCTTTTTTCCATAAGGCAAAATCAGCAGGATTCTGTTTCTCATCCTGACCTTCCAGCTCACGACGTTCATTGCCTGCTCCTGCTATCAGCTCTTCTATAACTCTGCCGCTTAACTTACCATAGTCATGTGTCTTGCTGTATTTTACAACATCAAAATAGACAGAACCATTAGAAACATAAGCCCATCCATTATCAATAATTTTTTGGATCATATCAATTTGTTCAATGATATGTCCTGACGCACGAGGCTCAATGCTCACAGGTAAATTATTCAAGGCACGCATTGCTTCATGAAATTTTCCTGTGTATAATTCCACCACTTCCATTGGCTCAAGCTTTTCTATGAGAGCACGTTTTGCAATTTTATCTTCGCCCTCATCCGCATCGTCAACCAAATGACCTACGTCAGTAATATTTCTTACATAGCGAACGCGATAACCAAGTTTGGTCATAAAACGAAAAAACACATCGAATGTAGTATAAGGTCGTGCATGTCCGAGGTGTGGTGCCCCATACACTGTCGGTCCGCATACGTACAAGCCCACAAAACCAGGGACTAAAGGTTCGAACTTTTCTTTCTTACGAGAAAGAGAATTAGTTATATAAATTTCATTCACCATAAAGGTTTGATTGCTAAAATAAATGTATGATTAGGAAGAACCCCGATAAGGTCAGAAAATACTAGTGAGAGACCAAAGCATGCTGAATATGATTGTACATGTCTTCGGTCATTCGACACAGATCATATTCGGCTTCCCATCCCCAGTCCTTTCTTGCTACGCTATCATCAATACTTTGTGGCCAGCTATCAGCGTAGTTCTGACGGATATCAGGATTATATGTGATACTGAAATCCGGAATATGTTTGCGAATCTCTGCTGCCAGCTCTTCCGGATTAAAACTCATACCTGCTACATTATAACTTGAACGAACTTTTACTCTTTCTGCATCTGCCTGCATCAGACTTATTGTTGCGCGTAATGCATCCGGCATATACATCATTGGCAAAGTAGATTTCGCAGAGAGAAATGATTCATACTTCTTGTTGCGGATAGCCTCGTGAAAAATGGTGACAGCGTAATCGGTTGTCCCGCCTCCGGGATCAGTTTTATATCCGATCAGTCCGGGATATCGAATGCTGCGCACATCAACACCAAAATGATTGTGATAATATTCACACCAGCGCTCACCGGCAAGCTTGCTTATTCCATATACCGTTGATGGCTCAGCGATTGTAAATTGAGGTGTATTAATTTTGGGTGTATTCGGTCCAAAGATGGCAATAGAACTAGGCCAGAATAATTTGAACTTTTCCTCCCGAGCCATGTCCAACAAACCAAGAAGCCCTTCCATGTTCAGCTTCCATGCCGATTTAATTTTTTTCTCTGCTGTTGCCGATAAAAGAGCGGCAAGCAAATAAACCTGCTTCACATTATTCTTGCGGATGATCTCATTCACTCGTGGAAAATCTAAAACATCGAGCTGATAATAGGGTCCTCCATTTTTAACTTCAGTACTAGGCTCTTTAATATCTGTTGCAATAACCTGAGAAGATCCATAGATACGACGTAGTTCTTCAACCAACTCCGTTCCGATCTGGCCATTAGCACCAATGACGAGGAGAGATTCTTGTTTTTTAGTAGAGATCATGGCTGCAAATGTAAGGAAAAGAGAATGGATGCCGGAAAAGTAATTGTAAAATACCCACGAAATATCCTCAAATTCGCGCATTTACGAAGTTTTATTATTAAGGAATTGAAAGCAGGTATTGTATATTCGTGTGCAATGCGAAAATGGCTTCCTTTTATTCTCTTTGCCTTATTGCTCCCTCTCCTTTGGCTGAATGTCAAAAATAGCCACGATTGGGGTGATGATTTTGCTCAATATATAATACAAGCGAGAAACATTGTTGAAGGTAAAGCACAAACAAATAATGCTTTGATCTTCGATGAAGAAGCAGGGCAGTTTGCAGTCACTGCTTATCCTGCCGGCTTTCCTCTCTTGCTAAGTCCCGTAGTGGCAGTATACGGTATAGCCATTAAACCTCTGTTGTTGCTTGAATCTGTTTTCCTTCTAATCCTTGGATTACTTTCCTTTCACTTTTTCCGGAAATATTTTTCGGACTTGCCTGCCTTTATATTTACTCTCTTCTTATGCTATCATTCTCTCACCCTGGAACTAAAAGGGCAGATACTATCTGAGATCCCCTTTACTGCTTTGCTGACCGCGATCTTTCTCATCATACGTTCAGGGATGTTCAACTCAAAAAAATATCTGTTGATTGGCTTCATGATTGCTTTCCTGGCATCAGTACGCATTGTTGGGCTCCTGATAATTCCGGCACTTGCTATCTTTCTATTACAAGGATTCTTAAAGAAGGATGCAAATCCTCTGTCACAGAATTTTAATCGGTTGAATTTTTTTATCCGGACCACCATCAGTTCCTCTTTGCTTTTCATAATATTCAATTCACTTCTGTTTGACATCCACTTAGACGACTTTTTTAATTTTTACCTCAATGCAGGCCAGGCGCATGAAACAAAATTTATCGAAAATCTTTTTTCTTACTATGAGCAACTAGCTTATGTGTTTAAAATTCCATTCCTAAACCATTCACTGGTATCCTTCTTGTGCTGCGGACTTGTTCTTGCAGGAATGGTACAAAGCTTTAGAAAGAATGCCGGCCCTGAACATTGGTTTCTTCTGCTTTACCTATTGATGTTAGGATTATACCCTTACAATTCGGGAGGCTTCCGCTTTTTATTTCCGATATTTCCGCCACTAATACTATTCTTTTTTGAAGGAATAAGATTCTTTATTCAAAAGACAACACCCTATGTGCAATCATCTGTTTTAATTTTTGCCTGTCTGCTTTTATTCTATTCTCAATATTATCCTCTGAAACAAATATTAAAACAAAGCTCCGGGATCACAATGGGTCCTCAGGATAAGGCTTCGCAGGAATTGTTTTCATTCATTCGCAATAATACTCCTACAGATGCCGTTGTAGCTTTTCCCAGAGCCAGGGCCATGTCACTCTATGTAAATCGGGCGGCAACTTATTTGATCAAGTCAAATTCTACGGAAGAAAACGCTCAGTTAGTTGAAAGACTAAATGTTAGCCATCTTATTGTCAGTAAAGGAAATGAAACAAACCCACTCTATGATGATGCGCTGCTGAATTATATCAGCTATGATCGGGACAAACTGCAACCGGCCTGGGAGAACGAGGATTATATCATCTACCGGCGATCGGATTAAGCTAAATCCTTTATCCACATTTGAGGCTAATAATTCAATTTCCGGTCTATATTTCCAAGAAAGGATTTTCATAATTTAACCGATTCATTCCTATTCCGGAATTGGCGAAAAGCATGGCAGAAAAGAGTAAACTCTTCATATTTAATGATGGAACCTCCTTGCGAGATGTAATTTTCATTCCATTGTTTCTTTCACTTTTTCTGGTGTACCACTTTTTTCAGGATGTTGAATTTCAACTGGAAATGTTTGAAGGCCGGTCCATTTCAATTGCTACAGCCGAAGGACTCGATATTTCGAAAAGGGTAAGAAGCTTCTACAACGGAATAATAACATTCATTCTACTGGCTGCATCGTTCAGCTATGCTGTTCAGCGTTTTCGAAAAGCTATTTCCGGCCAGGATCTAAGAATGTTGAATGCCGTTTCTGCTGCCGGAACTGCCTTACTTTTCTTTCAGCTTTTCGGCGCAACAATGCTTCCTTCAATTCACCTGATAATTGCTTTGATGCTTGTCATCACCGGAGGAATCATACTAAAACTGAAATTGAAATTTCATAATGAGGAAAAAGTATACTCTTCTTTATTGATTTGGATCTGTACTCTTTCTTTCTCTTTATACTTTTTACAAATTCAACTATTTCAATTGGCAGGACTGAGTGCTACGCAGTCATTACCGATTTTCATTCTTGTCTTTTCTTCTGTATTGCTTCTGTTTTATTTTATTGCTCAACGAACAGAGCCTATGACATATGCTACTGTTCAGGGAAATATATTCATTAGCTTTCCCCTGGCATTTCTACCAATATTGAGTGTTTTGGCCAATGAATTTTATATGGTTCTGAACCAACATTCAATTCATAGCATTGGAATAAAAAGCATTTTCGGAACATTCCTTCTGTTAATATTATTCTGGATGTTCATGCGCAGAATAAATTGGAGAAGACAAAACATTAGCGAGTATACTGAATCTTTATCCCTACTAAGTAAATCCTGGTTCCCTGCAATAGTCATTGGTATATCTTCTCTGGCAGGTTACAAAGCTACAGTCAGCCCCTCGGTCGACTGGTTCGAAGACGCCAACAGAATATTACCGCTTCAACAATGGTTTGATTTCGGGAAAGTTCCTTTTTTAGACACCTTTAGCTCACATGCTTTCTCAGATTTCGGCCCGGGAGTATTATTTTCATTCCTTAACGGCTACAATCCATTGGGAGGTTTTGTTTATCAGTTCATGATCCCTGTCATAGTATCACTGGTAGTATATTACCTTTTACTCCGTGTTACAGAAAATGGATTTATAGCCTTGTTCATTGCACTACTTTATCCTTATGTCGATTTTATCCTCCCTTCTTATTACAACCTCATTCCTGTCACAGCGCTTGCACTCCTGAATCTATACAGAAAACAAAGTGTTCTTAACTATTTCACTTTCTTCCTGGTACTTGTCCTGATGATTTTCTGGAGAATAGACCTTGGATCTGCAAATCTTGTAGCAGGGCTGGGAGGAATCTTGTTCCTTTGTTTTGCCGTTCCGGGGTTCAAACCTGATTATCTTCAGCTAGGCAAAGGATTTTTTATGCTGAGTTTTATTTTGCTCGGCAGCTTATTTGTTACATTCCTGTTTTATGATGGAAGTTTATTTCATCGCTTTAGTGAAATCCTAGGATACATATCATCTTTCCAATCTTATGGAATAAAAGAATTGAGCATAAACAAGGATTTCAAATATTATTCCTTGTACTTCATCATGCCTGTGGCCGTGCTTCTTTCTGCCGCATACGCTTTCATAAGGCTTGTCCGCAACCATGAAGAGAAGAAATATGTCACACAAATTTCTTTGCTTATCTTGTTTCTAAGCGTTTTCTACTTTGCAAACTTTCAAAGGGGGCTTGTACGGCACACATTAGCAGAATATTGGGATACTGCTTTAAGCTCTTATGGTTTCTTTATTCTTTCCATCAGCATATTCCTCAATGAAAGGTTTCATAAAAATTCAACGATCAAGTTTTTTGCATTCATCACACTGGCATCCTTGCTAATCATCAATTATAAATTCAGCTCACCGGATCTGCGACAAAACAACACTTATTTCAAAGCAAAACAACAGGCATCTCAGGCTCTATTTCTTTCCCCTCTCAATGGAAAAATCAACAGAAGCCCTGAAGCCCCTGATGTTGCAGAACGCTACAATGAACTTGATGCATTCCTCAGAGAAAATTTTTCCGACACAAGTACTTTTCTTGACTTCAGCAATACGCCGATGTTATACCATTACTTACATCGCATAACACCAAATTATTTCTGTCAGATCCCACATACAGCACATAATGAACAAATGCAGGAAGATCTGTTGGAAGGTCTCAGCAACTACGATATTCCTGTAGTTGTATTCTCCAATGTACCGATGAATTTCTGGGATTTTCTTGACGGCATTCCGAATACTTTGCGACACTATCGCATCAGCGAATATATTTATAAAAATTATAAGCCATACGGAATACTGGATATGCACTCGGTGTGGATCAAAAAAGACATCGACTTAAAAATTTCAGAACCTTCTGAGATCGTGAACATAAAAAATTTAGATGTAGTCAAAGTGGAAGGTGCTGGTATTACTGATAGCATCATACTTGCTTCAACATCAGAAACTCCGGTCAAAATAAAAAATATCCTGGCTGCCCCTCTGGCATTAAAGGAATCTATGCATTATTACCTCCACTTAAAGATGCAATCCGGATCAGCCGGGGTTCTTTCTGCCCTTGTTACTTTCGGCAATCAACAAGGCAATGAAACCAGAAAGGTCGACTTGCGCCTGAATTCCGGGGACTCTGAACCCTTCATCATCCTTGACAGAAAACCAGGAGAAGAGTATATTCAAAATATCGATATCCTATTACCTTCGAATTCCACCTATTCCGTTTCTTCGATTACATTAAACGAATGTGAAACCATTCCTGACCTTTATTCTAAGCAGTTTCAGGAGCATACTCTAAAACTCATTCCGTATGTTTGGGGAAATTATGATGTTCTTGGCAAACAAAGCAATACAGAATCCTCTATCAAAGTACTGGATCAAAAATATTCCTTACAAGCAAACAGGGAAACAAGATTACTGATTCCTCCGGTAGCTGATGTATCATCAGGAAACTATATTCACATTAAAGCCAAAGCTGAAGGAGAAGCACCTGCTGAAGTAGTGCTAAATTATGGATTGGGAAATCTCAGGGCAGGAGCTTATACATTCACTATATTGCCTGAAGAATATAAAAATTACAAAATTAGAATCAGCACACAGTACAACTGGTATAATTCACAGCAGGAATGGCTGACATTATATTCCGGAGGTGCTACAATTGAGTTGGAGTCGATATCAATTGAAAAGGGAGATTAATTTTGAAAACCAGATCAAAAGTAATTTTAGATGAGTGGCTCGGTCGCCTGATCGTTTACATCCTGAATTTGATCGCAAGAATTCTTGGCAAAATTCTTGGCATCAATCATAGCTTCGACAAAATACCGGAGCGCATTGTCGTTTGTAAATTTTTGGGAATGGGAAGTATCATCCAGGCAACACCCCTTCTTCAAACTTTAAGACAAAGTTTTCCAAATGCTAAAATCTTTTTTGTCACCTCAAAGGCCAATCAAAGTCTATTGAAGAAAACACTGTCAGTCAATGACGTATGGTGTGTTGACGATAAAAACATTTTCAGCGTAGTGTCGACAACCTTAAAAGTCCTCAATAAACTATGGAAGAAAAAAATTGATCTCTATATAGACCTTGAAACATATTCCTATTACAGTACAGCAGTTGCTACACTTAGCCTGAGCAGGAACCGGCTCGGTTTTTACAGGGCTGAAAGAAACATTCGTATGGGTGTTTATACACATATGATGTTCTTCAATTCAAGAGCCCCCATTTCAGAATCATATCTTCAAATGGGCAGACTTGTTGGTTGCAGGGAGATCGAGACCGGTTTGTTTCCGTACCGTGTAAGCGAGAAAGACAAAAATAATTGCAGGGAAATAATTAAGAGTCTAAATCCTGAGAGCGAATCAAAGTACATCGTTATCAATCCAAATGCATCTGATTTGAGAATAGAGAGAAGATGGCCATTAGAAAATTTTGCACAATTGATCACAAGATTGTCGAAAGAATTTCCAGGTCATAGCTTTTATCTTATAGGAACAAAAAATGAATTTGATTGGGTAGAGAAATTATTAAATCTTATAGACATTCCGGAAAAGAAGAAAGTATTTAATACTGCAGGTAAATTTTCCTTAGGTGAACTATTTGCTTTGATAGCCGATGCAGGACTTACAATTACGAATGACACCGGTCCAATGCATATTTCCTTTGCTCTGAAGAAAGCTACCGTTTGTTTATTCGGACCTGCATCTCCATCACAGTATGGACAAAACCCTTATGCTTTTGGATTGTACAAAAACATTTATTGTTCTCCTTGCGTCCATGAATTTCTTACTCCGCCTTGCAGAGGAAACAATCAATGCATGAAGCTGATTACCGTTGATGAGGTGGAAGCCCTTAGCAAGCGGCTTTTAAGAGATGAGTTCATTTCTCCACCTGACTTCCCGGCTTTCCCGCAACAATTCGCTGTATCAAATAACCTGGCAGCTCTCGGCCTGGTAGAACGAACATAATGGCAATCGTTAACATATCCTGTTCTTGCTGTAAAGGTGTCGAAGGTGAAATAATTCACTCCGGATTGAAATCGGTATATACTGACACACCATATTCGGTGGTTAAATGTACAGTTTGCACTAATGGAATTACATATCCTTCTGTGGAGAAGGAAGAACTGAATAAAATATATTCACAGATCTACCTTTATCCTGTCCACCTCCTTGCCCTTGGAGAAAAAAAATTCCGTGCCAGGTCAATGGCCTCATATATCAGGACAAATGCTCCGGCAAAAACTCACCACTCCGTGCTTGAAGTTGGATGCATGTTTGGCTATCTTCTTCAGGAATTGAAATCAGAATACAAAGTAAAAGGTATCGACATTGGTCGTAACGCTGTCAGCTATTGCAGAAATAAAGGACTCGATGTGGACGATATCAGCATTGAAAATTTCATATCCAACAGCAATCAAAAATTCGACATCATTGTTATCTCACACGTTTTAGAACATTTATTGAAACCTCATGAAGTCCTGAACGACCTTCATCTTCATTTGAATCCCGGAGGAAAGATCTTCATCCTTGTTCCAAACTACAAGTCATTCTCAGCAAAGGTCTTTGGCAGATACTGGGGCTGGTGGCAGATACCGGTACACATAAACCATTTTAACGAGAGCTCAATTACCGCCTTATCTGACTCTACACATTTTAAAAAAGAACTTGTAAGATATCGTGGTGGCGACAGCCTCATGCTGCTACTGAACTTCATAAACCTCTTTTCCTTTCGAAACAAAAATGAAGCTCCCGGCATTTTTCAAAAAATGATCATTGGATTCTTTACAAGTGTATTTCGCTATTGGTACTATTTGGGAAATGAAGAACTGACGGTTGTGCTTGTAAGCAAAAAATCTCCAAAGCTGTAATTTTCACTTATCAGGCTCCAAACAAAACTACTCTAAGTCCCGGCCACCAAAAAGGCGGATAAGGTATTGGCTCCAATGCGCCAATACATAATGATGGAATAAAGAGATTGATAAAAACAAGTGTCCAGGTTAGATTGTTAAAGATCTTTGTCCCGTAAGCATCTCTTATTGTCCATGCTGATAAAATAATCAAAGGAAAAGCAAGTCCCATCAAGCGGGAAATATCATATGCAATGAAGAACTGACTTGCAATAAAAACAAAACCGACGATCAATATTAAAACATCTTTGAAATTCCTTTTTGAAATATATAACAGCATTGCCAGAATAGGAAGCACCCAACCAAGCCTGAATGCCTGAAAAATTCCTTCTGCCAGATGTTCTGAGACGCGATCTCTTGTCCACCGAAGATTTTCAGGGTCGAAGTAATATGAAGTGTTAAAATCAACTTCAGAAACTGAATTGATAATACTTCTATAACTTGCATATAAAAGCACAGCAGGTACGAAAAGCAGGAAAGTCTTAAACGCGGTTGTCAACTTGTATTCATTCCCCAGCAGGAATATAAAAAAGAACGGAAACAAAAAAACTGTGTTATCGTGATTGAACAATAGTAATGTGAGACATGTCATCACAACATTTCTGCGATCTTTATAAAATAGTACAATCAGGATCAAGACATAAGAAACCGGATCACTGTAGCCGGGAAAATGAAGCTGATAAAAACTTAATGTCGAAAAGGACAACAACATGGTTATTCCAATGCAGTTAGCCGGACTAAATCCTTTCTTGCGATGAAAGTAGTATAGTAAGACCAAAAAGGCTGCAAGAAAACCGAGCATGAGGTACTTGAACAACTCCCCTTTCAAAAACAATACATAACCTAATACAGGAGCAAGTATTCTGTAACGCAAACTACTCTCAACTGACAGATCAAAAGGAGCCATCGATAAACGGGCAAAACCCTTTCCATGATAGAAAAGCTCCCATCTTGGAGTGGTAAATAAGGCTGCCAGGCCAAGCACTATCAAACCGATTAAGAGTCCGGGCAAAAAAAGCCCCCATTTCTTCTCCAGACGGTGGACTAAAGTATCAATAGTTTCAAAAAAACGCTTCATAAATGAAATTCAAGAGATATTAGTATTCTCCGGCTGATGCAAAATTCGTAATTTTATAGCCTGTTGCGGCAGAGGTTTACAATATAATCATCACTGCTTCGTTGGCAACAAATCCCCTTTTTAATTTACCATGAAAAAAATCTATACAGGAATTTGGCTTCTTCTAAGCATAAGTTTTTTGAGCATTTCCGGTCTTGAGGCACAAAACCCTTCTATAGCCATAGGTCAGTGGAGAGAGCACATTCCATTCAATAAAACTATTGATGTAACTGAGGTAGGCAATACAATTTATGCTGCCAGTCAGTATGGTATGTTCACTTATTCAAAAACCGATGGTGAGCTAAATCTTCTCACTCGGCTGAATGGACTTTCGGATTATGAAATTTCAGAGATCCGCGCGGATGTACAAAGTGGAGTTGTACTTGTTGCCTATCAAACATCAAATATTGATCTGATCTATCCGGATCATACAATTGTGAATCTCTCCGATATAAAAAGAAAGAATATTATTGGAGGAAAAAAAATCAATCACATCTTATTTGCAGCAGGCAATGCATACTTGTCATGCGAGTTTGGGATCGTCGTCATTGACCTTTCCCGAAAAGAAATCTCTGACACATATTATATAGGGCAAAACGGACAAAACACAAATGTAAATGGTCTTGCTTTCAACGGAACCTACATGCTTGCAGCCACAGATAGCGGCATGTACAAAGCAAATTTCAATGACCCGAATATTTTCAACTATACAGCCTGGTCTCTAGAAACCGGTCTTCCTGTACCTTATGCGAATTACACTTCAGTTACTGCATTAAACGGCAACTTCTATGCTATAAAAACAAACAGCAGTTTCGCCAAAGACACTTTGCTTGTATATGATGGCAGCACCTGGGCCCCATTTTTTAATGATGACTATGAAGGTGGCTACATAGATTCCTATAACAACATGCTTTTGTATCGTAATGACTATAAAGTTTCAGCTTTTGATGCAGCGGCAAACGAAATTCATCGTGTAGATCTAGGCATGTATTCCAATGGCAATATCAGCAGAGGCTTTGTTGATAATGCCGGAATTTTTTGGGTCGCAGATGCAAACAACGGACTGATTAGATATTCTTCCAATCCTTATGATCTTCAAAAAATTTCTCCCAACGGACCCAGATCCTCAGCAGTATGGGCGATGGACGCAAGAAAGGGAAACATCTGGGTTGCATCAGGCTCTTTGAGTGGTGACGCCCCGAATTTTGCGGAAAGAAATGGGACTTATCTTTTTTCTGAAAATAGCTGGAAAACCTTTGACCAGAGCAATGATGCCATATATACAGCACTGGTAAATTCAGGTTCACCTGCATTGATATCGGTAGCCGTCGACCCTTCAGATCCGGATCATGCATTCTTTGCCTGTTGGGGTGTAGGTGTTATGGAAACAAGGAAAACTGGAGGGGTAGAAATCTATAAATCTTCGAATAGCTCGTTAAAGGGAATCAGTGGCCTGGGAAATTATATCATTGCAGGTGGATTAACTTTCGACGATTCAAATAACCTTTGGGTTGTTGCCGGAGGAAACACTTCACCTCTCTCTGTCAGAAGACCTGACGGAAGCTGGCAATCATTCGTAATCCCCAATGCCGATATGGCCAGATTTGGACTTTATCAGATTATCGTCGATGACTACAATCAGAAATGGTTCATTGCCAAAGAAGGAGCAAGTCACGGCCAAGGAATTGGAGTCTTCAACGAAAATGATCCTAACATTTCAACTGACGATCAGTTCAGAAGGATTACTGCTGATGCCCAACAAGGATCTCTGGCAGATATTTATGTTCGATCCTTGGCAAAAGATAAAGATGGTGCAATTTGGATAGGTACTGATAAAGGAATATCAGTAATCTATAATCCTGCTAATGTTTTTTCCTCTCAATCATTCGATTCACAAAGAATCATTATCGAACAAGATGGTAATGCACAGTACCTATTGGAGACTGAAGCGGTATCTGTGATTACTGTTGATGGTGCAAATAGAAAATGGTTTGGAACTACAAATGGCGGAGCCTTTTTAATGTCTGCCGATGGCACCAAACAGCTTTTAAATTTTAATATTGATAACTCACCTCTACCATCAAACGGTATTACCTCTATTGCTATCGATGAAGTAAGCGGAGAAGTATTCTTCGGAACCGACAAGGGTATTGTATCTTACCGAGGTGATGCAACTGCAGGAACTGAAACATGTGGCGACTATCTTGTTTTTCCAAATCCAGTCAGACACGATTATCAGGGCCCTATCGCCATCCGTGGTTTGGTAGAAAATGCTGATGTAAAGATCACTGATATTGCCGGGAATTTAGTCTTTCACACTATTGCAAATGGAGGTCAGGCTATTTGGTATGGAACAAATTTTGGAGGTGAAAGAGTACAAACAGGTATTTACACCATTATGGTTAGCAATACCGACGGTACAGAAACCTGTGCCACTAAATTATTATTGGCAAACTGATGCTGCACAAAACCCGAGGCATTGTTTTCAGGACTACGGATTTTTCCGAGTCAAGTCTGGTGGTTAAAGTTTACACTGAGCTTTATGGCTTGCAGACCTACATGGTTAACAGCGTACGTAAAAAAAATGCACGTGTAAGATCCTCGGTCTTTCAGTCACTCAGTTTGGTAGAGATGGTTGTGTATCACAAAGAACGTGGAGGTATTCAGCGAATCGCTGAGATCAGACCGATGCCTGTTTTGAGAACCGTTCCTTTCGACGTACTAAAAAGTTCAATGGCCCTCTTCCTGAACGAAGTCCTCTACAAGTCAATTCATGAAGAAGAAGCTAATGCACAGCTTTTCGATTTTTTATTTCATTCCATCCAATGGCTGGATGTGCATGAACCGGCCAACTCCGATTTCCATTTGTTATTCTTGCTCCAACTGAGCAAATATCTCGGCTTTTTCCCTGATGATAATTTTTCTGAAGAAAATAAATACTTCGATCTGCAAGAAGGAAACTTTCAGCCTGTCAGTCCACCACATCCTTTGTTCCTGAACCCTGCTTTGAGTATGCACTTGCATCAGATTCTTCGCAAGCTGCCCGACTTCTCTGCCGGTTTTAACATTCCTCTTGGCGAAAAAAGAGAATTAATCGAAAGGATATTGGAATACTATCAGCTGCATATATCAGGTTTTGGAAACATCAAATCACACAAAGTCCTTGAACAGATCTGGGCTTAGACAGATCAAGCCTCAGGCTTCATCACTTCTTCAACCTCCGCTTTCGTAAATCTTTTGCGTATCCAGCGTGGCAATAAGATTGCTCCTATAAACAGATAAGGATAATAAGAGACCAATCGCCAGAGTAATCCTAATGAAGCTGACAAACCCTTTGGAATAAACTCTCCCAGAAAATCGGTAAACATAAATTCTGCCAGTCCGCTACCACCGGGAGTAGGGCTGAACAAAATTATTATACCCATAACTACTTGTCGTGCAAAAACTATGAACTGATCAACAGGAACATCATGGAATGCGAAGATTAGACAATTAACTATGGTATAGCGTGCAGTCCAGGAAATGAATGTCCCTCCAAATGAATGGGTCCAGAATTTACGGCTTTTATTCTTTAAACCCTTTGATGCGATCACCAACTGGTTTCCTGTTTCCAGGGCAGATGGCTTCCATCTCCTGAGGATAGGAAATGAAAAAATTTTGATCAACAACCATTTTACAAAACGCGGGTTGATGAACAAAGCATAAGCTACGAATAATTTGTATGCAAGAATGATAAAATAGACTGCCCAGAAGGAATAGAAGAATCCTGTACCAAAAGTTACCGGGCTGATATTGTCCACGTCGAGCGTTGAAAATAGCCGCTCTCTTCCAACAGTATAATATACCAGGGGAGCCATTATTGCAAGAAAGACCCCATCCTGGAATGAGGATAACATGATTGCAGTAATACTCCTGCCCATATTGATCCTCTCTTTGTTCAGAATAAATATCGCAAAAATAAATCCCCCGCCCAGCATGCCGGGAGCTAGTGCCGAGGCAAACTCCCAGAGCATAATAACGTTGAATGAATTTCTCCAGTTTAACTGTCCATCTGTAAGTGCACGAATACGAACCATGTAAGCCCAATCACGGACTACCATCATCATTAGCGCCATAAAAATCCAAAAGGAACTATTCCATGACCAGTTGATTCCCTCAAAGGCTTCTTTATCAAAATTCCGGACCAGTAAAAAAGTAGCAGCACCCAACCCAATTAAGATCGGCAAGAAAATCCGGGAAGGCCGGAACGTATTTAAGAGTTGCCTGCTATCGGGTTGCATAAAAAAGATGAAGGACTCGAAGATCAGCTTTCGCTGAGCCAGAAATTATTAAATCCTATGCCAAGAGATATCTGAACAACTTGCTCCTGGAGAAGTTCGAGAATTCCCAGGAAAGTGAAAATGGCTTGTACTTTATTCTTACAGGACAGGATGATATCAGTGAAAGGAACCTTATCACGACCACGTAACATACTCCTCACACTTTCTTTTTGTTCGGCAATAGTATATGGAAACTGTACGACCTTATGGTGCACCTTGTTTTTTTCCAGTTCAAAACGCTTGACGACTTTATTGAATGTATTCAACAATTGGTACAGAGAAAGATTCACCATCTCTTCAGCCTGTGAGTTTTGCAAGGCGATCTCGGCAAGCTCACGCTGGATATTTCCTCGCTGCGATTTCATTGCACGGTCTTCTTCCAGACCGCGCATTTCCTCGCATGCCTCTTTATACTGTTTGTATAATAAAAGTCTTTCGATCAGATCTTTCCTAGGATCCACTTCATTGCCTTCCTCATCAATCTCAGGTCGTGGCAATAAAAGTTTTGCCTTGATGCGCATCAAGGTGGCAGCAACCAGAATAAATTCACTGGCGAGCTCAATATTGAGCTCAGTCATCTGATGAATGTAGTCCAGAAAATCGTTGGTGATCTTTGAGATCTCGATGTTATGTATATCTACTTCATCACGTTCAATGAAAAAGAGCAACAAGTCGAAGGGGCCTTCAAACTGAGGCAACCTGATTTCAAATATTTTTTCCACGGGTATCGAATAGGCTTCAAACTTAGGCATTTTTTTGCAAAAAACCATGAAAAGAAGCATTGGAAAGTGGTGATAAACAGGGAGATATTATTAAATATTACCCGTCGGTTCAGTCACCTGCTTTAAAACGATTTGTTGACCTCTTAATTTTTCAAAAACGAATGAGTAAGAGGTTTATGCTACTCCCAAACCACACTCTTACTCCATTGCTCGAGACCATCGAGACGAACATGATAGATGCCGCTTCTCATGCCGCTTAAATTTAGATCCATAAACTGGAGGCCACTAAAAGAAAGTTGTTGCACTAAGCGTCCTGCAGAATCAAAAACTCTTGCACTTGTAAAGGTGGCTGGATTATCCCAGGAAAATTTATAAACCCCGTCATGAGAAGAGCGAGAAACAATAACAGTACCTGGAATTTTCAGCTCAGGTGTAGCAAGTAAAACACAACCGGCATGACTACTATCCAATACAGTGAAACAATAAGTAAAATTTGCAATACCGAGATAAGGACAATTATCATCGACTACACGCACGATCAGGCAACGGGGGATTCCGGAAACATCAGATATGTCGGGAGTCCAGATCATTAAAAGACTGTCGCGATTGCCTCCGCTTCTTATATACTGAGCGGAATTAATATCAGTATCCCATGAAATGAATGTTTGGTTTGAATAGTTCGGGTCTGTACTTGCGATGAAAATTTCAAGAGGTACATTCGGACAAACATTCATTGAAAAGGATGATCCACCATTGAGTCCGGTTAGACGGGGTAAAAAATTATTACATGCCGACGCTTCAATCTGAAAATCTCTTTCTACCTGTCCTATGAGTACACCGTTTCTAAATTCACTCACTAAAACTGCAAAGGGAGATACCTCTATCTGGTTCGGCACGACACAAAGACTACCGGTCACAGAATTGAAAGTGGCAGAGGGACTTGAATTAATCGGCTGAGTATATGAATAAGGAGCGCGATAGCTAATTGGTGTACCTGAGGCAGTTAAAGGTGTGATGAGTTGATAGCTTAGAGAGTCTCCATCCGGATCAATCGCCGTATTATTAATGCAATATTGTTGCCCTACACAAACTTGTTGCACCGGAGGCATAACGAATACAGGCGAATTATTACAATCTCCATCGCTATTGTTTAGCAAGGAAAAGACATATAAGTTAAATGTGGTCACATTGTCTACCGTAGTGATAGCACTATTTCTACAGCACTCGGCATAGCTAAACATCCAGTCTGCACAGAGTCCGGGCAAGGTGACAACCTCACTATAGATCCATTCTTCAATTCCGGTGTAGGTACCACCATTGCAAGTAGTGATGGCAGAAGGGCAAACATTAGAAACTTGTGTGGGACTTCCAGGAATTGGATACAAACTAATCTGTCCTCCCGGAAAACAACCTGAAGTATATACAACATCTATTGAGGGAGGTGCAGGAATTCCATCACAATCTCTATAAAACGAATAGTATAACCGGTACTGGTTCGAACTCAAACATTCGTAGGTCAGTTCAGCGCCCATTGCATGTGATGCCTTCAAACCTTCGGTATTGCAGAATGCCAACAGCAGGAAACAATAAAAAATTGTAAAGTGTCCTTGTTTGCGGCTCATAGGATTTCCAAAAATTTATTTAACGATGCTTTTTGCATACGGTTACGCACAAGTGTCTGATTTTGATATAATAACTGCACAATATTGTGCTTTTTGAGCATTTTAAATCGGCTTTTCAAAAAATGTAGTTCATGACACCAATTTCGAGCGTCCTGATACTTCAATTTTTAGAGGAAAACATTAACATTGCCCTCTTCTATGAAAAAGATCTATCACCTTAGTACCTGCAGCACCAACCAGCGAATTCTTAAAGAACTCAAGCCCGGAAAGGATGTTGTTTTACAGGACATTAAAACTGAAAAGATCACTGCAAAGCAACTTGATGAGATGCGTGAAAAAGCAGGAACTTACGAGGCATTGTTCAGTCGAATTGCGATGAAGTACAGAAGCATGGGACTGAATACCAAGAAGCTCACAGAAAAAGATTACAGGAAGTATATTCTTGAAGAATACACCTTTCTAAAAAGGCCGGTTGTGATCGTAGATAAGGAGATTTTCATAGGAAACTCCTCCAAAGTAGTTGCCTCTGCAAAATCTGCATTACACAAAAAATGACCGGGCACAGACAGGCTCATGTAGCCATATTCTTTGCTAACCTGATCTATGGGGCCAACTTTAGTATAGCTCGCCTTGCTATGCCTCAGTACCTGAGCCCTTCGGGATTCATAATGTTGAGAGTCCTTTTCGCAACGGTATTGTTTATTGTTCTTGATCGCTATGCTCCTTCGCCTCAGAGACTTGAAAAAAAGGATATCTTCCGCTTCATTCAGCTTGGTTTATTTGGTGTTGCAATCAATCAGCTTCTGTTCTTTGAAGGCTTGAGTCGAACATCCAACATAAATGCTGCATTAATCATGACTTCCACCCCAATCCTTGTAACGGGGATGGCTTTTCTACTGCTAAAAGATCGCTTGAATTTTCTTCAAAGTGTAGGAATACTACTAGGCTTATCCGGTGCTATAACATTAATCTTGCAATACAATACTGTAAGTGGATCACCCACTGCCTATGGCGACCTGATGGTTTTGTTAAATGCGGCATCTTATGCATTATTTATGGTGAGGGCGAAACCAATGATGAAAAAATATGGAACGATACAAGTCATTAAATGGACTTTCATCTTCGGTACTCTATTTGTCATCCCATTTGGCGCTCCTCAGCTACAAAATGTACAATGGTCAGAATTCCCGGCCTCAGCATGGTTCTCTGTTGCCTTCGTACTACTTTTTACAACTTTTGCTGCTTATCTCCTAAACACATTCGGGTTAAAACACCTCAGTCCGTCCATTGTTAGTTATTATATTTATCTCCAACCGATATTTGCAACACTCATTTCAAGACTCATTACCGGCGAACAAGTCACTCCGGTTCAGATTCTTGCCTGTATCCTGATTTTTGGGGGCGTTTACCTTGTTAACCGGCGCACCCTTGTGAAGACGGAATCTTAAACTAATTTTGTCCATCCTTTTCAAATTAAAAATATGATTCGTTCCATGACCGGTTTTGGCACTGCAACGGCCAATTACCTCAACAAAACCATCACTGTAGAAATTAAATCGGTGAACAGTAAATTCTTTGACCTGATGTTGCGCTTGCCTTCCATTTATAAAGAGAAGGAATACGAGCTTCGTACCGATCTTTCGCGTACAATAGAAAGAGGGAAAGTTGACTTTTCAATCACGATCGATTCAGTGGATGCTATAAAAAAGACGAGCATCAATCCTGTCCTCTTTAAAGCCTATTATGACGACCTGAGATCCATACAAGACAAATACAATACCGGTGAATCTGACCTGATGCGTATTGTGCTTGGTTTACCTGATGTAATGAGCAATGATAAACAGGCTTTATCTGAAGAGGAATGGAATGTTGTTACAAATACAATTGAACTTGGCCTTTCTGCATTTCACTCCTTTCGACTAGCAGAAGGTGCTTCAATGCAGAAAGATCTGGAAGAAAGAATAAATTCAATAGTCAGCCGACTCACAGAGATTGAAAAGTTTGAAGGAGGGCGTATTGAACAAGTTAGAAAAAGATTGACCGGAAGTTTGGAGGAATTCATTCAAACGCAGAACATAGACCGAAACAGAATCGAACAAGAATTAATTTTTTATGTTGAGAAGTTCGATATTTCTGAAGAAAAGGTTCGCCTACGCACGCATTGCAATTACTTTCTGGAGACCATAAAATCAGATGCCTCCAATGGCAAAAAGCTCGCATTTATTTCTCAGGAAATAGGTCGGGAAATAAACACAATTGGTTCAAAAGCAAATGATGCAGAAATGCAGAAAATTGTAGTTAACCTGAAAGACGAACTGGAAAAGATAAAAGAATTATTACTCAACGTATTGTAATGGACGTCACCGGAAAGCTTCTTTTGTTCTGTGGTCCTTCAGGAAGTGGTAAGACAACCTTGGTTCACTACCTGCTGAAAAAATATCCCCGCCTGAAATTTTCCGTCTCTGCTACGACCCGGCCTATGCGATCTTCAGAAAAAGATGGTGTCGATTACCATTTCTTATCTGTCGAGGAATTCAAGAAAAAAATTGCAGCAGATGAATTTGTTGAGTGGGAACAAGTGTATGAAGATCGCTATTACGGCACTTTAAAGTCAGAGATAGAACGGATATGGACTGACAATGGAATAGTTGTCTTTGACGTAGATGTCGAGGGTGGTTTGAAAATAAAAAAAATCTTTGGTGACCGTTTGTTGGCAGTCTTTGTCATGCCTCCATCTGTCGACGAATTGCATAATAGATTGAAGGCTAGAAATTCCGAAACAAGCGCATCCTACAAGGCGAGAATTATGAAATCTGAACACGAGTTGACCTATGCTTTCAGGTTCGATTATGTGCTCATCAACGATAACCTTGAAGTTGCACTGGAAGAAGCCGAACGTGTCACACAAAAATTTATCAATAAGTAATTTGGAATGAAAGTCGGTTTGTTTTTTGGATCCTTCAATCCCATTCATAATGGTCACCTGATCATTGCCGGATATCTTGCGGAATTTACAGATCTCGATCAGGTGTGGCTTGTAGTGTCTCCACACAACCCACACAAACTAAAGAGAACACTATTACAGGATCATCACCGCTTGGCTATCGTAAAAATTGCAATAGGAGACAATCGAAAAATCAAAGCAAGTGATATAGAATTTAAACTGGAGAAGCCTAGTTATACAGTTGTTACTCTTACCTATTTGCATGAAAAATTCCCGGAACATCAGTTTGCCCTTATCTTAGGTAGCGACAACCTGGAAAATTTTCACAAATGGAAAAACTACGAGCAAATTCTTGAACACAATGAATTGTATGTATATCCCAGAAAAGGATCATCAGGTGGCGATCTGCTGAGTCACCCTAAGGTAAAATTGATCGAAGCACCAATGATGGAACTCTCTTCAACTTTTATTCGGGATGCCATCAAAGCGAAGAAGGACGTAAGATATATGCTACCGGAGTCAGCATGGAATTATATAGATGAGATGAATTTTTACCGTTAGTTTATTTTGAATAGGATCTCAATGCCATTTCACAAAGCGCATTGCATTATACATAAACATGCAGAATTGCCTCCCCATGCAAACGATAAAATAAATTACCTTTGCCCACATGAACAACAACAGCGAATTCGGAACAAGAGCCATACATGCAGGACAAGAGCCTGATCCAAGTACAGGTGCAATCATGACCCCTATTTACCAGACTTCAACCTATGTTCAGGAAAGTCCGGGTAAACACAAGGGCTATGCTTATGCCAGAGGTAAAAACCCGACAAGGATTGCATTGGAAAAATGTATTGCTTCACTTGAAAATGCAAAACACGGACTTTGTTTTTCAAGTGGCCAGGGTGCAGAAGATGCTATATTAAAATTGTTAAGACCTGGCGATGAAGTTATTGCAACTGACGATTTATATGGTGGCTCATACCGTATGTTCACAAAAGTTTTTGAGCCTTTTGGTATTACATTCCGCTTCGTGAACATGCACGAAATGACTGAATTGAAAAATGCCATCAGTACAAAAACAAAAATGATATGGGTCGAGACCCCGACGAACCCATTGATGAAGATCATTGACATCAGGGCCTGCGCTGCCATTGCAAAAGAGAACAAACTAATACTTGTGGTAGACAATACTTTTGCCTCTCCTTATTTGCAAAATCCTTTAGATCTGGGGGCTGATATTGTTACTCATTCTGCTACAAAATATTTAGGAGGGCACTCTGATGTTATCCTTGGGGCTCTTTGTACCAATGATGATAAGCTTCATGAAGACCTTGCTTTCATCGCCAACTCATGTGGTGCCGTACCCGGACCTATGGATAGTTTCCTTGTTCTCCGCGGATTGAAATCATTGCATGTAAGAATGGATCGACATTGTTCAAACGGAAAGGCTATTGCTCAATACCTGAGATCTCATCCGAAGGTAGACAAGGTGTATTGGCCCGGATTCAGCGATCATCCAAATCATGACATTGCAAAAACACAAATGCGGGATTTTGGTGGAATGATCTCCTTCACTTTAAAAGGAAACTCCAAAGATGATGCATTTGCCATGGCAAGCAGAGCGAAAGTCTTTTCACTTGCCGAATCATTGGGTGGTGTTGAATCCCTCATTGGTCATCCGGCCAGTATGACACATGCTTCGATTCCAAAAGAACTTCGGGAGAAAGCAGGTGTCCTTGACTCATTGCTTCGCCTGAGTGTCGGGATAGAAGATGTTAAAGATTTGTTAGAGGACCTCAAACAAGCCATTGGCTAATTGAAACTACGACATTTTCTTTCTTTTTAACCTAAAATCGTTTGTTTTTGCCGGCTATACTGCTACGTCAGTCTAGTGTCAAAACAGGTCATAACTGTCAGAATTTTAAAAGGTTTGAGTATCTTTGCTATGTACATTATTATATTAATTAGAAAAACCCACTCTTAATTTCATGAAGAAAATTCTACTCTTATCGTTACTGACTGTCTTTTTCGGTAACCTGACATTTGCACAACAAGGGCTCCGGTGTCATACCGATGAAGTATATCAGGAAGCTGTACGCAATAACCCTGATATTCTTCGCATTCAAAATCAACTGGAAGACTTTACTGCAAATTATGTTCGCAGCAATCAGCCAATGCAGAGAAACGCTTCCGGTGCTCCGGTGTATATCATTCCATTGGTTTTTCACATTCTTCACAATTACGGACCTGAAAACATATCCGATGCACAGGTTGTAGATGCTGTGAGAGTGATCAATGAAGACTATAGCAAAATGAATGCTGACACGAGCCAGATTTTAAGTCAATTTTTAGGTATCGCTGCAAATGCACAGATCGAATTCAGGCTTGCCAACATCGACCCGAGTGGAAATTGTACAAACGGTATTGACAGGATAGTCACAAACCTTACCTACAATGCCAACGACAATTCTAAATTAAACCCCTGGCCGAATCAGAAGTATATAAATATTTGGGTAGCCCATACACTTGAAAGAACCGGTGCGGCTGCATATGCATTTCTACCAGGAACAACATCAAATTCAAATGATGGAATTCTAACCCGTCATAATTATACAGGAAGTATTGGTACCAGCAGCAATAACAACAAAAGAACACTTACCCATGAGCTGGGTCACGTACTTAACTTGTTGCACCCATGGGGAAGCGGGAATGAAGTCGGAACTGCATGCGGTGATGATTTTGTAAGTGACACTCCTATTACGATGGGGTTTTCTTCATGCCAGACCGCTGCATCAGCTCAGGTTTGCAACCCTCCTATCGTTGAGAACTTTCAGAACTTTATGGATTATTCCTACTGTGATGTTATGTTCACTGAAGGACAAAAAACCAGAATGTTTGCTGCACTAAATTCAGGTGCCAGCGGTAGAAATAATCTTTGGACCAATGCTAACCTGATTGCAACCGGAACTGACGGTTCCCCTGTTAACATATGTACTCCAATTGCTGATTTTTCTACAAACCGCAGTGAGGTTTGCGAGGGCGGTTCTATTACTTTCAATGACTTATCCTGGAATGGTACACCTACAAGCTGGTATTGGGAATTTCCGGGTGGAACTCCGAGTACATCAACGGATTCTATGCCGGTGGTGACATATTCAACAGCCGGTGTATACGACGTCTTATTCGCTTCTGCAAATGGAACAGGATCTGACACACTATCACGCGTAGGCTATGTACACGTTTCAGGAACGCCATCAATAACAATGACAGGACCATCTTATGTTGAGGACTTCGAATTGCCAACCTCATTCCCTGGTGCAGACGGCTACGTACTAAACCCTGACAATGGACAGACATGGTCGCTTGTTTCCGGTGTAGCATATACAGGAAATGGATCTATACGTATCAATAACTATGTAAACGTAGCACGTGAAATCGATGAGTGGGTGATGCCGGCCATGGACTTATCTAATGTAAACTTCCCTGTTAATATGACATTCTGGTATGCTAATGCGCAAAGAAGCAGCACATCAAATGATGAGTTGTCTGTTTGGGGGTCGATTAACTGCGGACAACTATGGTTAAACAGATGGACCAGAAATGGCTCAAGCCTTGCTACAGCCGGAATCATTTCAATAAGCTTCACACCAAGTAATACCGGACAGTGGGCGCAGGCAACCGTTTCAATGAACCCTTATGCTTTGAAGTCGAATGTTCGTTTCAAATTCCGTAATACAAGTGATAAAGGAAACAACATTTATATTGACGATATTAACATCACAGGTACTTATGTAAATGTGGACGAGATGGATGAGATCAACCTTGGATTTGCTTTGTATCCTAATCCGGGAACAGGCAATTCTAAAATTCAATTCCAGTTATCGAAAACACTTCCGGTCAGCATTCAGGTAACTGATATCGCGGGCAGACTTATCACAACTGTTGCTGATGAAACTGTTGCTGCGGGACTTCATGAGTACCCGATCAATGTTACTACACCGGGTATTTATCTTATCAACCTAATCACAAATGGTAAGTACCACGTAAGAAAACTCATTGTCAGCAACGACTGATAGACAACATCAAAGCCCCGGTTTTCGAGCCGGGGCTCTTTTTTATCCTCACTTCAGGAGCCACACCTCTTTTCATTTTTAAAACCTTACATTGCTTATTCCACGGGGCAAAATCTGCAACTATTTTTTTTTACTATCGTATTTTTGAAATAATCAGATAAATAATTGGGCATATCCATTTTTTTTTGAAGATTTGCAGGGCTTCACTTCCAGAAAATGTCATTTTACAAGTCACTCTTATCCTTCCTCAGCCTCTTTTTGGTTCATCTGACTGTTTTTTCGCAGGAAGTACCTGATTTTAAAAGAAGCGCTTTGGCTATTGACATTACTCAAATGGCTACTAATGAAGTTAATTTATCTTATGAATTGTCGTTCTCTTCAAGAAGAAGTCTGGAAATAGCGCTCGGAATAATCTATGTCAACGATGCACTCGAAGATCTTTCAAGGGATATGAGTAATTCACATTACTTTTCTGAGCATGGTTTTAGTGCCAGAGTTGCCTATAAACTTTACAGAAGGCAAGTGGAGGATTCTAAGTGGCGAGACTACCTTGCCCCGGCAATTACATACAAATACCTTTACTTCAATAACCAATGGTTTTCCAACGAAGTCACTGACGAAAATAAAGGGATTAAATACGATGAGTGCTTGTACCAGCACAGGTACAGGAGCAAATTTGGGTTTGAGTTTTTATGGGGTAAAGTTTATAACTTCAACAAAAGTCTGGCATTAGAAATGTTTTATGGTGTTGGTTTAAGGGCTACAAGTTCTGTTAGATCTGATCTCCTAAAGCAAGACATTTGCGGGGTCGACAGTTCCGCAATTTACGTACCTGACTACGGTGATGACAAAAGATTTTTCGTTCGCCCGGCCTTACGTGCCGGTTTGAAATTCAGGATTTCATTTTAGTTTTATTAAATATAATACTCATTGATTTAGACCTTATCAATGAGCCTCCAGCCAATTTTCTCCTACACCCATTCCGACCTCTATCGGAACCTTTAATGGAATTGCATTTTTCATCCGGGCTTCTACGAGCTTTTTTAATACCTCGACCTCTTCACGGTGTGCATCAAAAATTAGTTCATCATGTACCTGTAATAACATTTTAGATCTCATCTTCTCTTTCTCAAGGTCAGATGCAATTCTGATCATGGCGATTTTTATCATATCGGCTGCACTACCCTGAATCGGCGCATTAATTGCATTTCGTTCTGCAAAACCTCTGACAGTTGCGTTAGCAGAATTAATATCCCTAAGATATCTTCTTCGGCCCATGATTGTCTCGACGAATCCCTTCTTTTTTGCCTTCTCAATACTTAGATCCATGTAATCCTTCACGCCCGGATACTGGATAAAATAATTATCAATAATTTCCTTTGCTTCCGTTCGGGAAATATTCAGACGGTCTGCAAGGCCAAAGGCAGAGATTCCATAAATGATCCCGAAGTTTACCATCTTGGCATTTCGTCTCATTTCAGAATTTACCTCTTTAATTGGAACACCATAAACTTTAGAGGCAGTTGCAGCATGAATATCTTCTCCGCTCTGAAATGCTTCAAGCATGCCTTTATCCTGACTTAGTTCTGCAATAACCCTCAATTCGATTTGCGAGTAATCAGCAGACAACAATAGAAAATCTTTTCCCCTCGAAACGAATGCCTTCCTTATTTCTCTTCCTCGTTCTGTACGAATGGGTATATTTTGCAAATTCGGGTTGTCAGAACTTAAACGACCTGTCACCGCCACAATCTGATTGTATGAAGTGTGTATTCTTCCGGTATCAGGATTTACAAGTGTCGGTAAAACATCTACGTATGTATTCTTGAGCTTAACTAATTCACGAAAGTCAAGAATCTTTCTAACGATTGGATGCTTGTTCTCTAATTTGCTGAGTACGTCCTCTCCTGTAGAGAACTGGCCTGTTTTGGTTTTCGATGGTTTATCTATGATCTTTAACCTGTTGAACAATATCTCTCCTACCTGCTTTGGTGATGAAATATTAAACTCTTCTCCTGCCAATGTTTGAATTTCAGATTCTACATTTTTTATGTCAACTTCAAGTTCTGCTGAAAGTGCCTTCAACGCTTTTTTATCTACAGTAATACCTTCTGCTTCCATCGCAGCCAACACAGGTACTAATGGCATCTCGACTTCATAAAACAATTTTTGTACACCTGCATTCTTAAGCTTAGGTTCGAAAACTTCATACAATTGCAAAGTAATGTCAGCATCTTCTGCAGCATATTCTGTAACCTCCTCCACAGGAACGTCCCTCATGCTCAGCTGATCCTTCCCTCTTTTCCCGATTAAATTTTCTATTGAAACAGGGGAATAATGAAGATACGTTTCCGACAGAACGTTCATTGAATGACGCATCTCTGGACGAATAAGAAAGTGAGAGATCATTGTATCAAAATACTTTCCTTTAAATTCAATGCCATATCGCTTTAGAACTGAAAGATCATATTTTAAATTCTGTGCAACCTTTACGATATTTTCATTCCTGAAAACAACATCGAACTCCATCACAATTTTTCGGGCACCTTCGTAGTCATTCGGAACAGGTACATAATAGCCTTCGTGTTTCTTCGAAGAAAAAGACATTCCAACCAAATCAGCAGTATGTGAATCAAGGCCGGTCGTTTCAGTATCAAAACTGATCACGCTTTGTTCCAACAGTAATTTAATCAACTTTGAACGCTTTTCATCAGTGTTTGTTAACTCATAACTGTGCTTTGTTGACTCAATGTTCTTTAGTAGTGATGGTGACGGTGTTTCCGGCTCTTCGTCAAACACCTCTGGTTCTTCGGTCTCTTCTACACCAAATAATGATGCTTGTGTTGTTACAACTTTCTTCTCTTTGATGGCCTTTTTCTCTGTAGGTTTTGACTCAGCGTTCTTCAGATTTAATTGATCTGCGAGACGTCTGAATTCCAATTCAGCAAACAAGCTTTGAACAGCATCGATATCTGCATCTTGTGCTTTTAGATCTTCCAGTTCAACTTCTATAGGAACATCTGTAATAATTGTTGCCAACCATTTTGACTGTGTCGCATCCTCCTTACTATTTTCAACTTTTTCTTTAAGCTTTCCTTTAAGCTTATCCGTATTTACCAATAAATTTTCAATCGAACCGAATTGTTTTATCAATGAGATGGCTGTCTTTTCTCCTACGCCACGGATACCCGGGATATTGTCCACCTTATCACCCATTAATCCAAGGATATCCTTAAGCTGATCAACATTCTCAATTTCCCATCTTTCACAGATTTCTTTAACTCCCAGTATCTCTGCACCGACACCGCTACGAGCAGGTTTATAGATGAATGTATGCTCATCCACAAGCTGGCCATAATCCTTATCAGGTGTCATCATATAAGTTTCAAAGCCTTCTTTCTCTGCACGCATCGCCAACGTGCCGATTACATCGTCAGCTTCATAACCATCCATTGCAAGAACCGGAATTCTAAATGCTTCACATAACTTAACCACAACGGGAATGGCAGAAGCAAGATCTTCCGGGATCTCCTCACGATTGGCTTTATAATCGGAAAACTCCTCATGCCTGCTTGTTGGAGCTGCTGTATCGAATACAACAGCAATGTGTGTTGGTTTCTGTTTTTTAAGAACGTCAAGCAGTGTGTTCGTAAAACCAAATACGGCAGAGGTGTTCTGTCCTTTAGAATTTATTCTGTGATTATTGCTAAAAGCAAAATAGGCCCGGTAGATTAAGGCCATTGCATCCAGCAGGAATAGTTTCTTCTCTTCAGCCATCGTTTTGAATTTTATATAAAGATTGCAATTTACCAAAAAATTGAAGGTACTGAATGGTGCCGATCATTACATGCGCAAATAATATTGATGGCAAGCCGGATGCATAGGAATAAACATCTAAAAGCTCTTTGTCCGGTCGTTTGAAAAGACCTTTTTTAAGAATAGCATCAAACTTAAAATCAAAGTCAATTGCAAAACTAATTTCTCAAATTGGGTGCTATACGGCTAATCTTTAGTTGCCCGGGCATACAGGGACTAATGAAGATTAGTCCATATCAATTTTGCATTCTTTAACGAAACATATTCACGGCCATCACCTCTTTGCAGCATAGCTATGTGATCAAAAAGAGTCTCAACCCTATCGTATTCACACGGCGCAATGATTTGCCCACTACTCAAAGCAATTCCATACATCCCTTGCCGGGATAAAATATAGTTATTCTCTATTTTACTAATGTCATCATAGCTTGGTTCCAAAATCCATTTCCCCTCGCTATTAATTATTCCCAGTTGCTGATCCGCTTTAACAATTGCTCCGGAAGAACTGAACGAATATGCTTCTTGATATATACATGGTATTTTTATTTTTCCATGATAATCTACATAGCCCCACTTCCTGTTTTTTTGCACGGGTATCAGTCCCTCTGATGGTCTCCCCGTATTTTCATAGCCCGGAAACTGAATACGCACTCCAAGAGTATCCAGCACAGTATTCTTTCCCTTGTTATTAATTACAACATATCCATTTGAAAAAACTGCATTCGTCAATAAGTTTTCTGCAAAGCGATAATTCAGAGGAATAATAATCTTCCCCTTTGAATCCACAAAACCACACTTAGAATTTTTAGCAACCAGTGCCAGACCGTCATGAAAATCACCGACTGCATCATATTCAATTTCCAGGATCTTCTCTCCAACGCGGTTGATCAAACCCCAAGAACCATTATTTCCTACCCTGAGTAATTCAGTCGATGCCCAGGATAAATGCTCATACTCAGCTTCAAATACCAAATTGCCTTTTGAATCTATCAATCCATACAGCTCGTCAATCCCCACAATGGCAAAGCCATCATGAAAATCTGCAGCCATGTCGAAAATTAATTTGGTTATAGGGTTTCCATTTCTGCCTATGTAACCTGATTTCTCATTATTCATCACCACACATATATCCTCAACCGGCTCAGTGAGCTCTTCATATTGCAGAGGAATAAGAAATTCTCCATTCCTATTTATTAGCCCGAATTTATTTTCTTTACTGACAACGGCACAATTATTCTTAAAAGGTTCTGCGTCATCCCACATAAATGGAATCATAACTTTTCCGCTCTTATTAATATAACCATACTTATCATTTCGGGATACTGCTGCAAGTCCTTCAGAAAAATAATTCACTTCTTCATATACTGCGTCGATCATCTCAAGCCCTTCTTCATTGATGAAGCCCCATAATCCATTCTTTTTAAATGGAAGAAACAATGAAGTTTGTCGCATATAATCATTCTCCAATTCGTCCATGAATGGATAGTCCGGATAGTCAAACTTGAACTGCAGATAAGTTTGTTCATCATAATTCTGCATGCTGATCCTGTAAATTTCGCGCCAGGATTCACGTACATAACGATTGGCAGGATAACGTTTGATAAATGCTTTGTGTTCAGGCAGGCTACCTTGTGATGTCGACAAAGTATATATCATTCGTTCAGCTTGCATTAAGTATGGGCTCTCAGGATATAATTCAATAAATCTTTCGTAGGCACCCAGCTGATGACTTTCGGTTTGTTCTTCAAATACTCTTTCGTGATAACGATTTTGTGCATCGTTTGCCTCCTCTGCGTCGGGATACATTTCAAGATAATTCTTATATCCTTCGGCAGTATTCAGAGCACGTGCTTCCTGGAATGCAATGGAATTACGCAAGCCGGTAACCTGGTCCTCTGAGCCACAAAATGAGAAATTTGTCAGATAATGATTAAGCATTTCTATAGAAGCTCTACTCTCAGCAGCCACAAGCGCCTTTGAACAAATGCTATCCTTGCACAGCCGGATACTCTCCTGAGTTACACCCAGCTCGGCATATTTAATCTGCTGCTTTTCTTTTAACAACGGAAATACTGAGTCAGAAACAAGGATATAACTTTTGGCTGAATCAAGATTATAGAAAGGATTGTTTCCTGAAGAATGTATTTTGGCCAAACCAAAGCCTGCTGCAACAGGATCCTTTTTCATGGATTTGATGAATAGCTCCCGGGCATTAAAATAATCAAACACTTCTAATCTTTCGAAGGCCTTCTCAAGACTTCCGGCTTTTAAGCTTTGATCCTGAACAAGAAAAATGAACAGCAACATAACAATCCTCTTCATACAAAGTAGATTTCAATTCGAACAAATATAAAGGATTTCAGAAGAGCTAATTATTAATTATCCCAAAAAACCGGATCACACCGACCTGATTCTTCCTATGTAGACTGTATCATCATTTAGCTGGGATTTTAAGCTCAACAAGCTTGATTCGTAGGAATAAACAAGCCCATTGCTTATCTTTGAAGCCTAATTGACCTTCGCACATTGACTTTCGACGATTTTAATTTTTTCCCTTCTCTCATAGAAGGACTCGATGCAATGGGTTTCTCCAAACCCACTCCCATCCAGGAACAAGTAATCCCTATAATTCTTAAAGGAAAAGACCTTATAGCTTGTGCCCAAACGGGTACAGGAAAAACGGCAGCCTATCTTTTGCCAACCTTACATAGAATTGCTGCAGACAAGATTCCTCACACATCTGCCTTAATTGTTGCACCAACACGTGAACTGGCACAACAAATAGACAATGCCTTTCAGGGATTTGCATATTTTACACATGCCAGTTCTATCGCCGTTTACGGTGGTAGCGACGGACAGGTATTTGAACGGGAAAAGAAGGCTCTCGCTGAAGGAACTTCTGTGGTCATTGCAACTCCGGGCAGACTATTAAGTCATCTCAATAATGGCTATGTAAAATTCGACAAACTAGATGTTCTCATCCTTGACGAAGCAGATAAAATGCTTGATATGGGTTTTTATGAGGATATTCTTAAAATCATTCGATATCTTCCGGTGAAAAGGCAAAATTTATTGTTTAGTGCCACGATGCCTTCAAAGATGCGTGAATTGGCAAAGCGTATATTACATGATCCTATTGAAGTAAACATCGCTATCAGTAAACCTGCTGCCGGCATCCTGCAAAATGCTTACCTTGTTTACGACTCTCAAAAAATTCCGCTTACACGCGATATTCTCATTGCTAAAAATTTAGACAGCGTCTTAATATTTGCTTCTACAAAATCCGGTGTGAAAGCATTGGAGAAGGAACTGCTTCGCATGAAATTATCTGCTAAAGCAATCCATAGTGATCTCAGCCAAAATGAACGTGAAGAAGTGCTGCTAAGTTTTCGAAACAGAAACACAAAGATTCTGGTAGCCACAGACATTCTTTCACGTGGTATTGATATAGAAAACATCGGACTTGTTATCAACTACGATGTTCCAGGCGATGCAGAAGATTATGTTCACCGCGTTGGAAGAACTGCACGTGCTGCGTCTACCGGTGAGGCAATTACCCTTATCAACGAGAAGGATCAACGTCGTTTTTCTCAAATTGAAGAATTAATTGAGAAGGAAGTTCCAAAGTTGCCACTACCTGTTGAATTGGGTTCAGGTCCTGCCTGGGCTCCTCAGAAAAAACATTCCTTTAAACCTTCAGGCAGATCAGGGCGCCCGTTTAAAAAAGGGAATCACAAAGGTCATAGACAAAGACCAAAAGGTGACGGACCAAAAAAAAATTAATTAATTACTCCTTTCAAATTAAAATCTTTTTCAATGAGTTCTGCAACAATTTTTGCAGAAAGCAAGCACAGGGGAATCCCTGCTCCGGGATGCACACTACCTCCACAAAAATAAAGACCCTGCTTTCCTTTAATAAAATTTGGATGTCTTAAAAAAGCAGAGAAGACTCCATTACTGCTGTTCCCATAAATAGAACCTTTCCACGAACCTGTTTGTGCTTCTATATCTCTAGGGGATATCACTTCTTCTACCTCTATCAAATTTTCCAGATCAATATTCAATGTATTCGAGAGCTTTCTTATAATCTGCTTTCTTACCCTATCGATGAGTGTGTCCCAATTTTGTCCTTCATCACATGGAGCAGTAATCATCACAAACCAATTTGCCTTTCCTGATGGCGCATCACCGGTTGAATGTGATGAAGTGTTACATAAATAAATTGAAGGGTCATTACAAATTGTCTTTTCTTTAAATACGGCATTATATTCGAGCAGATCATCTTCACCGAAAAAAGTATTATGCAAATTAATTGAAGAAACATTTTCTTTTAACCCCCAAAGAAAAATAATGACCGAACTTGATCTTTCTTGTTTGAGTGAAAAATCATTTTTCTTTATCCCGTGCATGAGTTGATGATAAGCTACATGAATGTCGGTATTGCAAATCACACAAGAACTTTCATGAAATTTATTGCCTGCTTTCACACCCTTCACACTTCCATCCTTTATCACAATTTCATCAACCCTTTGTCCATAATTGATTTCTACTCCACATTCACCTGCCAATTTAAGCATAGCTTCAACAATCTTACGCATCCCTCCTTTGGAAAAATAAGCTCCTTCATTCATTTCGAAATGACTGATCACATTCAGAGTACCCGGAGCTTCAAAAGGATTTGATCCATTGTAACTGGCATAACGATCAAAGATTCTCACAAGTCTGTCATCTGATAAATTTCTTCTATTATAATAATGCATTGTTTGAAATGCACGAACTTTTCTAAACTGCACAATGCCTCTAACTGTAGGCCAATTAAAATAATTTTTAATTTTGTGAAGAGAGCGTTCTAAAAAAACCTTATGCGTCAGTTTGTATATTTTATGAGCATCCCTCAGCACCTTTTTGAGATTAGAAACAGGTTCTGTTGATTTTGCCTGTAACTCTTTTAACATTTTCCCCGGATCAGAAAAAGTATTTATGAAAGTCTTATCATTAAAGTAAAAACGGAATAAGGGGTCAACTTTTTCGAGACTGATATAATCATCCATGTTTTTACCGCAAAGATCAAATAGTTCTTTTAGATACTCAGGTTTGGTAAGGACAGAAGGACCAATATCAAAACGGAAACCATTGATATTCTTCTCGGCAATTTTTCCTCCTGCCTGAGAATTTGCTTCGAATATTCGAACTTTCCAACCCAATTGTGATGCTCGTATTGCAGCAGCCAGGCCGGCTATTCCTGATCCGACTACTATACAAATATTACCCCTCTTATCAGACATTCTGAATGACTCTACAGTTGTACTTATTAATAATATTGCAAATCTATCAATTTCAATTTCTTGAACACAAATATTTTAGTTCTGAATATTTACATTACGGTCGATCAATTTATCATTTCTTAGGCTAAGAATAGATGATAAATGGTATTTTTGGCATTTATAAAACTATAAATGTCAGACCTTAAACCAGCCGATCAAGTTAAAGAAGCTTTGATGGATTTTCTCAGGGACAATCACGGATTCTCAGGGACAAATTTTTCTTCAGAACAGAATCTTAAAGACGCCGGCATTGATTCTTTCAAGATTATCGAATTAATTCTCTTCATGGAAAACAATTTCAATATCAAATTTCCGGAGGAGTCTTATACAGCAGCTAACTTGTATTCAGTTGATTCTATCGTCAAATGTGCCTTTCGTGAAAATTTCCGATGACCATGCCAACGATGACCGGTGCTGACAGATTTCAGTTTTTTTTAGACAAGGATGGTCGTAAAAACACCGGCATTGGTAATACTATTAAAACACATATTGTTCTTAAGGGTGTACTTACACGTGAACAGATAAGCGGGGTTATAAAAAATAACAAAGCAATTGAATTTTTATCGTCCCTCTCTGCAAAAAGAAAATTTTATTCATTCCAATTTTTCTGGAAGCAAGGAACAAGACCCGGACTCGAAAATATTTTCAGTTACGAAGTATCAAAATCCGCTCAAGTATTAATTGACAAAGCGCTAACTTACGACTGTAATCCGGAGCGGGGTTCTCCCATACTTGTTGACGTGATTGCAGATATTGAACTTAAATTAACGCACATTATTCTCTCGGTGAATCATAGCCTGCTCGATTATGCCGGCATGGAATTGTTACTTAAATCCTTTTCTGAAGACAGTGATAGCTTGATACTACACATGCCTCCTCAAAAGCCTTTTTCCTTATTCAAAAGATTTGTCCAAACTATACAGGCAACGGCTTTTGTCGCCAAAAGATCCGGTTGGAATATCCAAAAGCTTGAAAAAACCTCTGTTAATTACAAGCCTGTTTTCACAGAGTTAAGCATTTCGAACCAGGAGTTGCGATCAGAAAGTGTTTCATCAAGAAGCATAGGCATTCCCAGGTACCTGGCATGTTCGATACATGCTTTGTGCAAAAGCTCAAAAATTTTTAAGAATCACCAACTACCTGTTTTTGTGCCTGTTCCCTTGAACAGGAGAACTGAAAAATACAACAGAGTTCTTCTTTCCAACAGATTTTCATTTTTATTCTTCAGAATAAATACAAATGAATTTTCCAATGTTAAATCTTTGGAAAGGGCTTTTCTTCAACAAATGATTCTACAAGCTCAACAGAAAATTCCTGAAAAATTTGATTCTCTTCTGAGTGTTTTTTCCTTACTGCCGAATTCAATATATAGAGCGTTTCTGAACCTGCCTTCTAAAGGTCATTCTTCGACATTTGCATTTTCAAATTTGCCGGTATCTGTTCTTGATGGTAGCACATTCCTGGGGATGAAAATAATCGATTTCACACACTACCCTCCCTTTCTTTCGCCTCCTGGATTAAATCTTGCCATCATTGAAATGAAAGATGGTATCAAACTGGTAAGCTGCTATGATTCTACAAGGCTAACAACAGATGATGCCAATTTGCTTCTACGAGATATTAAAAGTAATTTGATAAGCTCTTGAATAATTCCTTCTATACAGATGTGCTCATAATTGGCGCCGGCGCCGCAGGTATTGCAGCGGCTACAGCCTCAGTTGAAGCCGGAGCATCCGTAACAGTCGTTGAAAAATTAAACTATCCTGGGGGATGCGCAACTGCTTCCGCTGTCGGA